>Ga0307929_1001891_pt1 | contig 14618 bp, 5 predicted proteins | sample AceLakmetage1330_FD_203160 | JGI IMG/M metagenome (GOLD analysis project Ga0307929, IMG submission 203160) | Saline water microbial communities from Ace Lake, Antarctica - #1330 | ecosystem: Environmental > Aquatic > Non-marine Saline and Alkaline > Saline | place: Antarctica: Ace Lake...
TCAGCCACAACCTGGATTGCAAGAGGAAATCCACCACCAACATTCAAGGTAACTGGTACATCAACCAATGGCAGGTCAGGATCATTACTAACAACTTTAATGTTTCCATAATAGGTACCTTCGCTAAGGTCATCGGATACAAAAGTAATCTCAACAGTGTTGGTGCTTCCGGGGGCAATGGTATCAACTACCCTGTCAACATACATCCACCCTGAAATACTTACGGTATAATCTTCCGTTTCGCCATAGGATGGGCTTTCGCAAGGGTCACCTGATGAATTTGCCTGCCAAACTGCTTTTACCCTCATCCTGGTTTCGCCACTTTGGGCTTCATCGGGTATGGTAACATCAACATTGTATAGTTGGCCAGCATTTCCTAATTCAAAATCCTGTAGGATCATTTCTTCAGGATCGAAAACTTCATTTTTGTTCCAATCAATCCATATCGTTATAAACTGGTTGTCGTAATCAGTACCCAATGTTACTTCATAGGTATTTCCGGCCTGAATTTCAGTGCTCATGTTTGTGAAATCTCCGTAACCATCGGGGCTACAGCCACTGCCAAGGTTATCAATTTCGGCCATTGCAAAATCGTTTATACCATCACCAAAGGAGCAGTTTGTTGTTGGGATACAATAATCTTTGCTATCACGGATAGGTTCTGTAGAACCTGTAACTTCATAAACCAGATCAAGTTCACCCACATTTTCTACGGTCAGAAAACGTGTGGTGGTGCTCATCAAATCAATGTTTTCGATAATTACTGTTGGGTCAACAGCCACGTGGGCATCGCCCCATTGAATGGAAGCAATTGGGCCTGATGATTCACCACCATCGAGCAAGGCTGTAACTTTATATTTGAATATCCCATAATCAGGGAGCATATCAACATAAGTTTTTTCAGTAGTCGTTCCAACTTCAAAACCGTCACGATAAATAATAAAGTGCTGGAAGCTTGTAACCGTATCGCTAAATATCCAGTCGAGTTGAACCTCGCCTGATTCAAAAGTAACAGCAGCTGTAAGGTCAGATGGTCTGGCAAGACTGTTGGTTTCGTAGGGCGAAGTGTAAGTCATGGCCGAGCCTGAGCGGTTGTCGGTCCAAACCGGGTAAACTTTTCCGCCACGTGCCGAAATACCAAGGTAATCGCCCATGTATCCACCGGCAAGTCCTGAAATTGGGGCCGGGGTAAAATCAACATCGCTCACCTGGAAATCTTCCCAGGTTTCGCCACCATCAAATGAGTTGGCACAAAATACTTCATCTTTGTTACCACCCACATTGCGGTCGTCGTAAAACACAACGCTTAAAGCACCGTTTTCGGGGTCACAAGTAATCCACGGGAAATAGTGTTCGTGGCCAAGCCCGGCTTCGTCCTGGTTTACACGGATTGGATCAGCCCAGTTATCTCCTTCGTCACTTGATTTGATCATATAAACATCAATGTCATTCCCTGAATTAATACCGGGTGTACCAATGTTTGCCCAAACCACGTAAATAGTTCCATCGCCGCTAATATCGCATGTAGCTGACGGGAAAGAATTCACACGATGGTTTTTAGACGTTTCGCTTGTGCGGATACCGCGGATATTGGTAATGATCCTTTCGGCAGGTTGATAAGTTGCACCTCCATCCAATGAGCGCGCAAAACCAATGGCAGTTTCGTCTGATGGCCAACTATCGTAAATGGCCCAAACTGCATAAACCTGGCCATCGGGGCCTGTGGTAATGTTCACGCCCTGGTTATGGTTGCCAGCATTAACTGCCGAACTGATATTGATGGTGCTTGACCAGGAAACACCATCATTGGTTGAGCGCACCATTTCAATTTCGTTGTTATTGCTCCCTGAAAAGGCAACCCAGGCATTATATAGGTTTCCTTCGTAAGGGCTTGAGGGGCTGTTATCAATCCACATGTGGTTTTTATCCAAACTTCCTGAGCCGGCAGTTTTTTCCGTCCAGTTTTCGCCATCGTCAGAATAGGATACACCCATTCCACCGGAGCTATTGATAAAACCAACATACTGGCGGCCGCTCAATCCAATACAAGTCGCCGGGTCACCAGAGTTTCCACCTCCAGCACCTTGTACTGAGCCACCCCAAATTTGTCCAAAATCATAGGAGAAAAAGTAGTTGGCACCGTAAAGTGAACCCACCGGATTTTGTGTGGAGTTATTGGATTGCAAAACGTGATCCGGGTCGTTTGGATCAACAAATATGGAGTTTTCACTTTGGGTTGAGTTTTCGGTAGTAACCGGAACATCAGGTGAATCATCACGCACCACCGTGCTAGCATTAATCCTGCTTGTTTTGTAAGTTCCCAATGGGACAGTTACATCAGGGTTGTATGGTGTAAGGCCAAGTTCAGCCGCCTTGCGCCAGTAGCGCATATTGTCGATACGGGTATCGAGTACTTCATAGGGCTTGTATTCCCCGTCAATATACCCGTTTTGTGAACTCTTAGTCCTTTCTTTTGAGGTTTCCTTTTGGGCATAAATTGCTTCAAAAGCAAACATCATAAGAAATGTCATTAGTAAAATTGTAGTTTTTTTCATGAAGAGTTTCTCCTTAAAATAAATAAACGTTAGTTAATTAAATTGGGTTGATTTGTTAGTTGCAATAGCGCACAAAAGTATCTAAAATAAATACTTATTTGAATTGATTCAAAATAAAAAATGTTAAAACACCTCATCTAATTGCGTATAATTCTGCAATTTAGATGAGATGTTTTAACAATTAATTTGCTAGTGTTGAATAATGATTTTTCTTGTGGTGGTATTGCTTTGGTCAGCAATTTTGAGAAAATAAATCCCTTCGTTAAACTCTGTTACATCCAATGATATGTATGATCCGCTTGTTGGATTTGATGAGCTGAACACTGTTGATCCCAGCATATTGACCAGGCTGATTTCTGTGATTTCTGTTTTGTGCCCACTAAAATCTATTGTCAGCATGTTGCTGGCAGGATTTGGATAAACAGCTATGCTGTTTTCCATCTTTTCATTGATTCCGGTGCAATCAAAAACTTCAACTTCAAAGGCTTCAGAGTACTCTCCATAACCACATTCATTCATACCGCGTACTTTTAGGTTTACAATCCCTGCAAAATCCTCTGCCCAAAGGATTGTGATTTCGTTATCGGTCATGAGTGTAATAGTCCCTGCTGTTTCTGGTGTAATATCCCATTCGGCAGATGTGGAATAATTGATTGGTTCACAGGTATAAAGTTCACCGGCACCTGCACAAACTTCAACCGGGCCATTAGGGCTGGAAGGAATAGCAGGCATGGGTGCAAAAGTAAGTAGCATTTCGTCGCTGTCGGAGTTGCCATCGTCATCAAATGCTGTTAATGTTAGTACCACCAAACCGGCTGCAATATCATTGGCGCTGGCCATGTAAAGCGGATCGAGGATTGTGGCGTCAGAAAATGTCCCTGTACCTGCTGTTGTCCATTCAAGGGTGTTGTAATATAGGGCATCCCCGTCGCATTGGAAGTTCTCGCTAGGGCAAGTTTCTCCATCGGCTCCGGCCTGTGCATTTACCGAAGTAGTTGGCGGGAAGATGATAAAGTCGATCCAGGCACAATCGCTGCCACCGGTAACGTAAACATCCTTTTCGTAGACCCATTTGAAAGTGTGGGTTCCTGCAGAAACATTATAGGTCTCTTCAGCCCAATCCATTTCACCGGCCCACTCATCCTTTTTCACATTGTCGATGTAAAACTCAAGGAAATCATATCCGGATTCGGTGGAAACCTTGCGGAAAAACGAGATAGTCCCTGCCTGGGCAACATCCAGGGTAACCATCATTGATGTGGATTGGTCATCTCCAATGTTGCCTGATTTTGCTGAATAAGCACCATCGTATGCAGTAGAATTGTCAATGGTCCAATCGGCACTGCCACCAAAGTCCCAGTTGGGGTCGAAGGTGCCTTGTTCAAAACTGATGGCAAAGCTTTCGGTGAGTTCAAAGTCGATCTCATTGTTTTGGGCATCGATATTAACTACTTGCAAAAGTGTAGCATAATCCATTGCCCAAACCCTGAAAGTGTAAGTATTTTCAAAAATCTCGGGGATTTCATAATTTCCTAAATCATCGGTATAAACCGGATCCAGTGGCGAGTTGAGTACCTCAATCATAGCAAATGCAATGGGCATGCCCGAATCGGAATCGGTAACGTTACCGTTAACAGCGATCACTTCGCTTTGTACCAGTGCAACATCAAGGATGGTTTGTGCCTCATCCGTAATTGATACATTTTCGAAAGTTTGGGAAATGTATCCAAATGCAGAAACTGTAACAGTATAATTGCCATCAGTTAACATCCTGTAGTAGGTACCAAAATCCTCGTTACTCTTGTAAGGTTCACGGTATAATCCTGTATTATCAACTTCTTCAATAAATATTTCAGCTACAATAGGATCGCCGGTAGAAGCATTTGTAACATGCCCCGTCACCGTCGAATAATTGATCCTGTCGAGCAGAATAAGTGCTCCTTCGAGGTTGTCTTCAACAATTTGGTACACCTGGTTGGCCGGAGGGATAAATTCAGTTGCCAACTCCACGGTATAGGCAAAAGTGCCATGCATTCCATATGCCCAGTCGTCGGTAACACCTGAGGCTGGATATAGTGCCCATGAGGGTTGAGGGGTATAATGGCCACCAGAGATGCCAGGAATTGAATTCCCAACTGCGGTTCCAAGTTCAGCTATAGCATCAACATCAGGTGCAGTACCACCATCAACATAGCCATAAGGCCAGAGCACTAATTCGCTGTAGGAATGATATGAGATGCCGGCAACAAATTGATTTTCGGCTAACAGGTCGCGGATAGCTTGAAGTTCAGGTTCTGAAAATGGTTCGGGGCCACAATAGGTGAGATCGCCCGGATCAGATGAAGTTCCGGCAGTTCCCCAATTCCAGCCATAATTCCTGTTGGGATCGACACCATCGGGATGATCCCAGCCACCATTTGTAAAACTTCCGTTTCCATCATTGTCGCGGATGTTTTTACGCCAATCGGTATTGATTTGATCCAACACTACTTCGTGGCCATCGGGATTGACGATGGGTACAAACCAAATTTCGGTGTTGTTTACATTTTCGGTTATTTCAGGATCAGTGCCATAATTGTCAACCAAATGGTTTAAAACATAAAATGCTACTTCGGTACTGATGGGCTCGCGGGCATGGTGTGCACCAAAATAATATACTGCCGGCTCATCTTCGTTTACGTTTACGTTATCCGAAAGTTTGATGGCCCAGATATCGTGCTGATAATCTTCGTAATTCCCATAAGAAGCCTCAAAATACTCTTTCCCCTGGCTGTTGCCAATGTCCATCAATTTACAAATGTCAGGGTTGTTTGCTGCAATTTCCTGTAATTCTTCAAGGGCTTCATCGTAAGTCCTGTAGCCATTGATGTCGTCAACATTGCCGAGGTTGGCCGCCATTTGTGCTGTTGAGTTAATTACTTCGGCCTGGTAACCCTGCGACAGGATTTTTTGGTAATCGGCCTCAGTTACAACCAGGTCGAGGAATTCGCCGGGTTTAAAAGCTGCCACATCATATTCCGGAGCAGTAAAAATTTTGAAAGTAATTTGATCAGGATTATGAAACCTGATGATTACTTTTTCCTGTGAAAAGAGTGCAATAGAGAATACAATTGCGATGATAAACAGTAGTGTTTTTTTCATTTTGAAATGTTTAATTTTTATGTACAAAAAGGGTAAAGGCACCCTTTCGTGAAAGGTTTCTTTACCCTAAGACTCAATTTTTTAAAAAGGTTTACTGCTGGATGATAATTTTTTTCATTTTGGTATCGGAACCTGTTTCCAATTTTAGGTAGTACACACCGTCCTGCAAGAAAGAAAGATCCAGTTTTATGAATTTTTCGCTTTGCTCAAATGTTTGCTCAAACACCGATGCTCCTAATAAATTGACTACAGAAACATTGAAAGAGCCAGGTTGTAAATCTTTCAGATCGATTGTAAACAATCCGTTCCCGGGATTTGGAAATACCTGTATGGATTGCTGATTGTTTTCAGGGCCAAAAATCCCTGGGCAAAAATCAACTTCAAACATAAAATCAGGTGACCATTCACCTTCACCGCAATCGTTAAGGCCCCTTACTTTTAAAACAACATCACCAACAAATACGTTACCGAAATAGATAGAGCATTCTGCACCTTCATTATACATGACTCCAGCACCAACCGGGTCAATCACCCATTCATATTCTTCTGCACCATTTATCATGTTGACAGAATAAATATGTGTGGTATTTTGGCAGACTATTTCTTCACCAGATATTTCTGTTGCTGCAGCCGGAAATGGTATGATTGTAATCTCCAATGGATCGGACATATCACTTTCACCGCACATATTTTCACATCCTGCCATCAGTTGTACCGTGCCTGCAAAATCAGGGTTCCAGTCAATTTCTACCCCAGGCCCGTTTATGGTCATCGTTCCGGCATTTGCTGGTTCAAGTTCCCACATCCAGCCTGTTGCACCAGCCGCATTGTTGGTGGTGTATGAACAGTTTTCGCTATCCTGGCACATTTCTTCAAGGCCTGTGGGTGCATCAGGTGTAGCAGGGTCATTATAAACTATAACATATTCCAGCATAGCGGCTGTATTAGTAGTAGATCCATCGCCTACCGTAAGTGTTACGCCATACATTCCCGGTGAGTTGTAAGTAACTACAGGATTTTCTTCTGTTGATGTTGCTGGTGCTCCGCCAGGGAATTCCCAATCCCAACTGGTAATGGCTCCAATAGAGTTGTCGTAATATTCAATTTGGCTACCATAACAAATCTCACTTTCGTTTGATGTGAATGCAGCATTTAAAATATTTCCTATGAAAACAACTGTGTAATCCTCGGTTTCGCCATAGCTAAAAGTAGCACAGGGTTCCTGAGATGAATTTTGCCAGTTGGCACGGACCCTCAGGCGTTTCTGGCCGGGCATAATGTCATTGGGGAGCGTGATGTCAACTTCATAGAGTTGTCCGGCATTTGCCAGGTTGAAATCAGTAATCAGGCGTTCTTCATCTTCAAAGGCCATATCCATATCAAAGTCGATCCAGAGGCTAACTTCCTGATCGCTGTAGCCAGTTTCCAGACCAACAGTATAAGTCATTCCCGGTTCCAGGTCGGTGCTCAAATCTGTAAAGTCACCATATCCATCAATGCCCATATCGTTGCTGCAACCATTGTTCATGTTGCTGATGTCTGCAATTTCAAAACTTGTTAGGCCATCATCATATGAGCAGTTGGCTGATGGATAGCAATAATCAGGAAATAGAACCTCAATATATTTTGAAGCAGGGTTTACATTGCTCCCTTCATAATCGAGTTGCATCATAGCCGAATGACCTGCAGGTGCTGATGCTTCAGCAGAAACGGTAAATGTTGCTGCTGCAGATTCGTTGATGGCAATATCACCAAAAGTTTGTTGCGCAGTGGTGATAACAGTTACATACTGATCGTTACAGCTCATTGAACCAACAATTGCCATAGCATTTTCGCTGCCAACATTTTTTAGCGTAATGATGTAGTCCACAGTTTCGCCCGGATCGAGTTGTCCGTTGTTGTTTCCGTTCGAGTCATCAATTACATATCCATCCATAATAATGTAAGGGCCGGTAATGGAACTGAGTGCCTGCATGGCATCAAGGTCGAAACCAGCACCCAGGGTACTGCCCGAACCGTCTCCATCGTCAACAAGTTTAAAATATCTTGCTTCGGAAATAGTACATGAAGCAAAATCAAATTCCGAAGTTCCCGATCCCGTTCCCATGGAGTGGAATGGCCCATCCATTGTTTCGGACGCGTAAAGTGTGAACCCTTCAGCAGCAGCATCACCTTCAAAAACCATAATATCAGGGCCGGCACCATCAAAAATGATATCAAGCATATCTACTACAACCCAGCCGTTTTTTCCAATCGAATAAACCATATTGTCGGGTTGTCCAATAGCGTTCCAGGTGTAGCCGGGATCAGCAGCATTGTTATCTTCAATATGTGAGCTTATAATGCGATGGATGCTATGATGGTCCAATGGATCAAGTTCAATGTTAGTTACTGTTGAATTAAACTCGCTCACAACAACATTTGTTATCAGTTTATCACTATAACCATTTGCTTTTACCATGATATCGTAAGTACCTTCGAGTAAATACTTGTGGTAATCCCCAACAACAGGATCAGTAAAACAGGGGAGATAATTATCGACAAAAATTGAAGCTGCAACGGGGTCACCACTTACGGCATCGGTCACAAGGCCTTCAATTCCATAACCGCCATACTCAATCATAGCGAGCATTGCCGGGACATTATAGTTGTAATACTGCAAAATTTGTGATGCCGGGGGCTGCTTGTCGTAGCTAATTTCCATGGACCAAGAGATGGATCCCATAGCGCCATAGTTACTGTCTTTTGTACTTCCATTGATAAAATACATTCCGCTACTGCCCTGTCCATATTCCATGTTTGAGTAACCAGATTCATCGGCATAAACACCGGCGAGTTGCAAAATACGGTCCATATCGTGAGGTACACTGGCACGGTAGCTCCAGGGACAGGAAATATATTCGGTGCCGCTGTGATAGGTGGTGTGAACTACAAATTGATTGTCGTATGAACATCCACGCAAGGCTTTTGATTCAGGTTGTGAAAAAGCACTTGTACTGCCACCCCAGGCATCCCACATATAACCCCAGTCGCGGTTCAGGTCAACGCCATTGTTGTTTTCGCGGACCATGTTTACCCGGCCATCAGGATTAACCATCAGGTACAACCAGATTTCGCGATTGTTGATCAGGTCTGTAATATCCGGGTCATCGTTGTAGGCTTCGCAAAGCTCAGTTGCAAAACGGATGACATTTTCGGAGGCACCGATTTCGTTACCATGAATACCACCATCAAACATTATTTCGGCTTCATTTTCGTCGGTAGCTGAATTATCACTTATCTTCAGTGCAGCTAATTCGCGTCCACCCACGGAAGTACCAAAAACATGTTTTGTGCAGATGTCGGGGAAGTTAGCAGCAAGGCCATCAGCTTCGTCAATAATTTCCTGGTAAGTGTGATATTCTTCCCTGGTATCCCAAAAATCTTTGAAGTGCTCATTAAGGTTTTCAATTTGAATTTCAAATTTCAGGCCTGCATTTTTTATCGATTCCAATTCTTCAGGAATCAGATAAAGTATTGCATAGTCTCTGTAGTAGTCGCCATTGAGTTTGAGATCGGTAAGTTGAATGGCATCCAGCTTGGAGGTAACATTTACTTTTACTTCCATTTCGTTAGTGCGCCAGCCTTGGGCAAAAGTTATTGCAACAAATAAAGCTGCAATTAGAGTTAGTACGAGTTTTTTCATAAGTATTGAATTAAGTTGAAGTTGATTAAGATAATTAACGGAAACAATTACAGGTTATTGAATTGAATTCTCAAAGTTTTAAAGTTTGCGCGCAAAGGTAGAAAAATAGGATAAGTTTACCCGCAATGGAAATAGGTTTCCACCAAATTCATGATGGCATCGTTGTTATCAGTTATTTCCTCACGTAGATTTTGGTCGTTATAGCTTTTCAGCTTTTCAGCAATGCTATCGATCAACCCTAAGGGAAAGACATTGTATGCTGTATAAAAATCAGCCTGCTCTTCCAGACGCTCCGCAGATTCATAACAGGAAGTGGGCAGTTGTTTCAGGTCTTTGACTTTGTCTTTGTATTTCTCCTCGAAGATGTTCACATCCACATACGTTTTCTTTGCGTAGTCCAGACTGTTCTTCATTTCGAGGCCATGACATGCAGCAACTGTTAAACCAGCGAGTAAAAGATAAATATCCGCCGAGCCGTCCGGACACCTAAATTCTACGGTTTGCCGTTCTGCAAAATCACCTTTAATGGGTTTTTCATTGGGGTTGGCTTGCAGGTACATATCGTTGTTTCCTGTCCATCCCAGCGGAACCCTCACCAGCACCGAGCGGTTGCGGTCGCCCCAGCAAATGTTCGTGGGTGCTTCCTGGTGTGGCACCAACCTGAAGTAGGAAGTGGGATTAGTATTACCGAAAGCTGTTAGCGAAGGGGCAAGATCAAGGTAGCCGGAAATGGCCATCTTAGCCGCATCACTCAGGACACCATTTTCCACCATGGCGTTCCGCCCATTTTTCATTAGCCTGGTATGTACGTGCAACCCGCTGCCCGCTTTACCAATCGTAATTTTTGGGGCAAAAGTCAGGGTAACGCCGTACTGGTCCCCCATGGTCCTTAGTATCCATTTTGCAATCAGCAATTGGTCTGCGGCATCTTCAATTGATGTTGGAATAAATTCCAATTCATTTTGTTCATATTCAACTTCACCTACCGTAAAATTACCAACCTCGCTATGGCCGTATTTTAATTGTCCGCCTGCCTGAGCGATAGCATGCATGGCCTTTTGCCTAAAATGGTCCCAGTTTGTAAATGGCGACGATTCGTGGTATCCTTTCTGGTCCAAAGCTTCGTAAAGCGGATGCTTTTCGCTAATGATGTAATATTCCAGTTCGCCCATCACATTGAACTCATAACCTGTCCTTTCCTTCAGCACATGATGCGCTTTTTGAAGGATATACTGTGGTGAGCTTTCCAATGGGTTTCCGTCTTTATCATAAAAGGAACACAAAATATCCAGTGCGGCAATTTCCGAAAATGGATTTATAAAAGCGGTTTTATACCTTGGTATTACATACAAATCACTCGATCCTGCTTCGATATGCGAAAACAGGCTTGAGCCATCCACCCGCTCGCCCATGGTCAGCATATCTTCAAGGTGGCTCCGACTGTTAATGACGAAACTCAATGTTTTCAGGCGGCCATCCTCACCGGCATACCTGAAGTTGATCATCTCTATATTGTGGTCTTCAATGTATAGGATCAGGTCGTCCCTGGTGAAATCCTGTGGGGATTTATTTAGATATTGTACCAGTGGATTGGGATTCATCTGGATGCTTTGCTTTGTGTGATTTTCCATTTTCGTTTAAAATTTCAGTTTCTTTCTTTGAGTAAGTAATTCTTGCTATTTATAGTTTATTTTCTAGTAATTGTTTAGCCACTATTTTCAACTCCAATCAATTGGCTTCTGCCATAGACCCCCCTCTAACCTGCCTAGCCGGCAAGGCTGGCTCCCCCTCGAGGGGGAGAATGCCACCGCACTGGCTACTGCAGTCGCTTGTGCGGCTGGTCTCCCTTCCCCTCGAGGGGAAGGGGCGGGGTTGGGGTCATAAGGATTTTGCAAATAATACATCCACCTAAATAATTACGTCTTCTAAACGTCACTAGTTATGAACAATCTGTTTTCCTAAACGTCAGACATTTATTCTTGCCAAAATTTCATTGACCCATTGAAAAAAGGGCGTCAAACTTAAATATTCTTTTTGAAACACCAGAAGTTTTTGTTATTTAATTAACAACAAGGTTATTATACTTTGGTTTTGATGGGCTTACAATCTAAATGCCATATAGATTGCTGGTAGCTAATATTCAGTGACCGACGGGTGTACGACAAATCTTCCACGCGAAAAATTAAAATTTTGGAATCTGTGCAATTTGTCGTACTCCCTGGCCGACAACCAGATTTATTTCAGTACTTTTGTGCCTCAAATTTTCAAGTCAGATTATCCTAAAAATACTATACATATGCAAAAGTTATTGTTATTAGGGGATGAAGCCATAGCACAAGCTGCCATAGATGCCGGTATGTCCGGTATTTTTGCTTATCCGGGAACGCCATCAACAGAAATTACAGAATATGTCCAGCATTCGAAGCAGGCCCAGGAAAAAGGGATAAGATCTTTTTGGTCAGCCAACGAAAAAACCGCTATGGAATCCGGATTGGGCGTTTCATATGTTGGTAAGCGTGCTATGGTTTGTATGAAACATGTTGGGCTTAACGTTGCTGCTGATGCCTTTGTAAATTCAGCCATGACCGGTGCCAATGGAGGTTTAGTCGTTGTTGCTGCCGATGATCCATCTATGCACTCATCCCAAAATGAGCAAGATTCCAGATTCTATGGAAAGTTTGCAATGATGCCTATCCTTGAGCCGAGAAACCAGCAGGAAGCCTACGATATGGTCCATTATGGATTTGACCTTTCAGAAAGGTTGAGTATTCCTGTGCTGATACGTATAACCACACGCCTGGCCCACTCACGTGCCGGAGTTGAAAGAAAACCAGATCGCAAGCAGAATGAAATAAGTCTATCAGCCGATTTGAAGCAATTTGTTTTGTTACCTGCCATTGCCAGGAAACGATATAAAGGATTACTTGCCAGTCAGGCTTTGTTTATAGATGATGCAGAAAAATCAGGATTTAATGCTTATGAGGACGGTCCTGATAAATCTCTGGGCATTATTACCACAGGTATTGCCCACAACTACCTGATGGAAAATTACCCTGACCGCAATATTCCGTATCCGGTTTTAAGGCTTACGCAATATCCTGTTCCAAGGAATATGATCAAACGATTGGTTGACGCTTGTGATGAAATTCTTGTTTTGGAAGAGGGTGCCCCGATGATTGAGGAGTTGTTGAAGGGGTTTTTATCAATTGGGCTTAAAGTAAAAGGAAGGCTTGATGGAACAGTTCCCCGTGATGGCGAATTGAACCCTAACATTGTTGCCCGTGCCCTTGGCCTGGAAGACACCTACGGAAAAGATATTCCTGAACTTGTAGCTGCAAGGCCTCCGTCATTGTGTGTTGGTTGTGCGCATATTGATGCTTACAATGCACTGAATGAAGTGCTGAATGAATACACCAAAGGACGCGTATTCTCCGATATTGGGTGTTATACCCTGGGAGCCCTGGAACCTTTTAATGCCATCAACACTTGCGTGGATATGGGTGCTTCCATAACTATGGCCAAAGGTGCTGCCGATGTAGGTTTTGTGCCAGCAGTTGCAGTAATTGGAGACTCTACTTTTACCCACTCGGGTATTACAGGATTATTGGATGCCGTAAATGACAATTCATTTATAACGGTAATTATTGCTGATAATTCAACCACGGGAATGACCGGTGGACAGAAGTCTTCGGCAACCGGAAAAATTGAAGCCATTTGCGAAGCTGTTGGTGTACATCCTGACCATATTAAAGTTATAAAACCATTGAAGAAATTCCATGAAGAAAATGTGAAAATCATGAAAGAAGAACTGGCTTACCAGGGTGTTTCTGTTGTTATCCCCAGGAGAGAATGCATCCAGACACTGAACCGGAGGATGCGGGAGAAGGCGAAAGCAAAGGAAGCGGTGAAGTAGAAAGTCATTAATTGTCATTTGCTACGCTGTCATTAATGGTCATTTATAGGTATTAAGGGATGCAAGCCGCGACGAACCAGCCTTCACTGCGTTTCGGTTGGCAGAGAGAGGGGATGGCGGCCCTGAGTTTATAAGAAAAAAGGGATATAAGGTGTGTTGGGGAAATAGGGTTTGATAAAGCACGAGTAACTAATATAGATTAACAATTAGTGATTGAATATTTAGTTTGGGAAAGGGATGCAAGCCCCGTCAGGGGATAGCGACCCTGGATTTAAAACGATTAATAATTTACTTCAAAGATATTTTAACAAAAAAGATTGTATTCAATGAAAAAAGATATCATACTTGCAGGAGTTGGCGGACAGGGTATTTTAACCATAGCCGCTGCAATTGGGTTAGCAGCAGTTGAAGCCGGGATGTTTTTGAAACAAGCCGAAGTGCATGGCATGAGCCAGCGTGGTGGTGATGTGCAGTCCAACCTTCGGATTTCGGATAAAGAGGTGGCTTCCGACCTGATCCCATTTGGCCAGGCCGACATGATCATTTCGGTAGAACCCATGGAATCGCTCAGGTATTTGCCCATGCTTCACAAGGATGGATGGGTAATTACAAACACCCAAACATTTGTGAATATCCCAAATTATCCTGCCAAAGAAGATTTAATGGCAGAAATTGGCAAAATTGAAAAACATGTTGCCATGGACGCCAAACATATGGCCAAAGAATTAGGTTCAGTAAGGGCAGCAAATATGGTGATACTTGGCGCAGCAACACCTTTCCTCGGCCTGGACTATAGCTTGCTTGAAAATGCACTTAAAACTTTGTTTGGCAAAAAAGGTGAAAAGGTGCTTGAGTTAAACCTTGCCGCGATGAAGGCTGGTTACGATTTGGCAATGGAGAAGGTGAATTCGTAACTCTACTAAAATGTATCAACTATAGACCTCCAAGGTGGGGTGGTGTAAATTGATTTTCTATATATTGGATGCTACTATTTATCAGCACCTTATAATTTGTCACAAAAAGTGTTTTTTCGTTCTGCTTTTTGAGTTTATTCAAGGTTTTCCATAAAGAGATTTCTCCCTTCAGTCGAAATGACAAAGTTGTAATTTATTGGATTGGGGGAAAGGGAAAGCGGGCGCGGAGCGCCCGCTTTCCCTTTCCCTACCTGACAGTAATGAACTTTGTCATTTCGATGGAGTGGAGTCCCGCACGTGCGGGAAGAAATCTAACTTTACTAAAATGATTTTCGGATGAAAGATAAGTTGAAGATCGAAATATTAAAAAGTGGGACGAAGAAGTGAAATACAGATTAAACACCCCACCT
>Ga0307929_1001894_pt1 | contig 14612 bp, 32 predicted proteins | sample AceLakmetage1330_FD_203160 | JGI IMG/M metagenome (GOLD analysis project Ga0307929, IMG submission 203160) | Saline water microbial communities from Ace Lake, Antarctica - #1330 | ecosystem: Environmental > Aquatic > Non-marine Saline and Alkaline > Saline | place: Antarctica: Ace Lake...
CTGCTGCTAACTACATTTTGGAATACGACCCCACAAGTTCCACGGCGCAGTTTGTGGCGAAATCAAGTGCAGGTACTTACGACCACACGGCGTTGACGAATGTTAATGGTAATGCAGACGAACAGCACCTGACGGCGGCGGAGAAGGCGCACGCGGCGGCGGCAATAACCAATGAAACCGACCCGGTGTGGGAGAGCGAAAAGTCCGGTTACGCCACCGGCACACCCGTATATGTCGAAAGCGATCCGGTATGGGTTGCGGACAAGGCGGGTTATTATACGCAGGTCGAATCGGACGGGCTGTATGCAACCGGCACGCCGATCTATGTCGAGGCTGATCCAGTCTGGGAGAGCGAGAAGTCCGGATATGCCACTGGAACTCCGTTGTATGTTTATTCCGAAACCGACCCGGTATGGGAATCGGAAAAGGGGGGATATGCGACCGGCACTCCGCTCTACGTGGAATCCTACGTCGGCACAATCACTGGCGGTACGATAGTCACGGGCGAAACGGCCAGTGTAACAACCAATGCGGGTGTGCTGGATTTTGTCGTGCCATCGGGCGGCGGCGGCGCAGGCACATTCACAAACATGCTCTCAAGCGACGGCTCGATTGACTGGACAAACCCCGAAGGCCCACAGCCTGACGGGAGCGTGACCAGTTATGTCCAGGACGAATTGGTTGATTACGTCGCAACCAACGCCGCAGATTACACCGGACTGCTGACCAACTTGCTTGCGTTCCACGGGGAGAGCAATGTTTCAATGCGCGTTGACAGCACCGACGTGTATTTCGGTGCACCTGAAATAGCCAACCTGATAGCGGCTACGGGTTCGCTTGATACGGCAATGACGGCTGTTGAGGCCGCGACCAATGCCAATCTCGGCTATATCACCACGCTCAACACGGCCACGGGCGCACTCAATACCGCTGTGGGCAATTTAAACACGGCAACCAACGCCCTGAACACCCGCGCCGATGACCTTGAAACGGCCACCAACGCGATCAACACCGTGGCTAATGCGGCGTTGCCGAAGGCTGGTGGCACGATGGCAGGTGATATTGACATGGGCGGGCAGGCGGTGACGAATGTGACCGACGTGAAGAATGCAACTGGCTTCCAAATGACAATCCCTATCGGCGGGATGATAGAATGGCCGTCAAGTAATGCGCCGTCGGCATGGTTGCTTTGCGACGGTTCATCCGTTGCTGTTGCTACATATTCCGCGCTTCATGCAGTTATCGGCAACAATTACGGAAGCACGAATGTCGCGTGGTTCAATGTTCCCGATAGACGCAACCGGGTTGCGGTGGGTTTAGGTTCAGGTTCGTTTGCCTCACTCAACGCTACGGGTGGGTATGAGAGTGTTACGCTGACTACCAATCAGATGCCAGTTCACACGCATCGGCAATCTCGTGTTGGCACGAATGGGGCCGCCTATTATTTTCCACCCGCGGCTACACTGGAGAATTCCGATGCATATGTTGGTGATGCACTTGACCCTCCAACATTTCCGGCAGGTGGCGGCGCATCCCACTCCAACATGCCGCCTTACATCGTAGTAAATTACATAATCTACGCGGGTAAATAACATGACCGAAACCCACGCCCAGCAATTCTATCGCGTCCTTCCGGTCCTCGGCATGGCGGCGGCGTTATTGCTGCTGACCTGCGCCACGCTCCACGCGCAGACCGTGATCGTCAAAGGCACGGGTGCGGGGGCCGTGCGGGGTACTGGCGCGGGGAGTGTCAGGGGTGAGGTTGTATATCCTACCTCCACAAATTACTCCGATGGCCGGTTCACGATTTTTAATACGAACCAAGACGTGGTGTTGGATAACGATAGCGGGTTGATGTGGACGCGGGATGCGAATGTTGGCGGCACAATGGATTGGGCAAATGCGATAACGTATTGTTCTAATCTCACTCATGCCACATACAGCGATTGGCGATTGCCGAGCATGACAGAGTTGAGCAGGGATGGGACTTATGGGGCAACGAACGGACTGCTTGACGAATATCCAAGCGCAAATGAACCTGCATTACCGCTGGGGCATCCGTTTACAAGTATTCAATCGGGCAACTACTGGTCGAGCACTACGTACGCGGGCAATACGGACCGCGCGTGGGACGTGGACCTGGCCCTCGGCTACGTGAACGCCAGCACTAAGGTTACTGCGTATTACGTGTGGCCCTGTCGCGGCCCGTGAGGATTTATGACATCAAAAGCATTTATAGTCTTGACAATTATCGCAACTGTTTTGCTGACGTGCGTGTTGTATCGGTGGCTTAATAAGATCGTTAAACGTGATAATGAAAGGCGGGTAGATTTATGAGCGAGCCGCAATACATAACGCAAGAACGCTACGACGAGCACAACAAAGAGGTCGGTAAAAAACTTGACCTGATATATCGCGGCCTGTTCATAGACAATGGGAAAGCTTGCCATCAGACACGTCTTGACCGCCACGATAGGATGCTCAATCTTGTGGCGTGGATTAGCGGTGTGCTTTGTGTGGCGATGGTAATTCAGATGGTTGACTTCGTATTTACAAAATTGCTGGTGAAATAATGCCCGACTCCCCACACCTTACACTATTACGCAAGAGCCTGTCTCAATGCGAAGATGGCATAGAGTGTGTCAGTTCCGACCATGACCGCAAGGTATTGGAACAGGACGCCGCCGAATTGCGGAAGGACATTAAACGCTTGGAGAAGTGGGAAACGAAACCGAACAGGATGGGAATATCGTGAGCGACGACCATACCAAATTAATCAAGGCAATTCTCAAACAGGTGAAACCGCGCAAGATCGTGGCCCAGGTTATCACCGCCGCGTATGCGGATGGCTATGAGAAGTACAGCGACGGCATTACGCTTGTACCTGATTATGCGTTAGGGATGAAGCATCCGGCGGGCGTTGGACATGATTATTTATACTACCTTGGAACGTCAAATCCGTTTCTGCCTAAAATTATTACGAGTGAGCATGACGCAAGATCGTGGGCTGATATTTGGTTTCGTTATGCGTTGCAGGATTTTTCACATCCTATCAGGTCTTGGGTGCGGTGGATTGGTTTGCGGCTGGGCGGTTGGTATGGCTGGCGCAAACATCGTAAAGCCGGACACCCATTTACCAAGAGGGAGCCATGATAAATATGCTCATAGACCTGTTCCGAACACTGCGCGACTGGTTAGCCTTTAAGTGGATTATACGGAAACATCGAAAGCGTGGGAAGGCCAGGCGCAAGTGACAAATATCATCCACGTCATATCGAAAGCGACGATAGACTACATCTCGCTCGACCCCAAAGGTGCGGCGGCGGTGCTGGCGCTGGGGGTTGCCGTGATTGCCGCTAAGTGGGCTTGGAATGAAAGAAAGGGAAAGAAAAATGCTTCCACTGATAGTCCATAGCAAATTGTTCTTTTACTACCGGGGAAAAATTGACGGGTGCTGGTATCTCGGCTATGGTGACGGAACGTCCGTTGCCAAGCAGAACGCTTACATGGACGACATGGACAAGTTTGGCATTAACACAATCACGCTGAACATCTGCAATGAGGATTTATCCAGCCCGTTCAAGGGCGAGTTCATGCGGAGCACGCTTGACGAAGCAAAGGTTTTGTCGCTCCTGAACTTCATACGCCGCCTGAAAGAGCGCGGCAAGCTTGTCGTGATAATGCTGTTCGATTGCCCACAGTCTGCCACCGCGAAATACCCGTTTTGGCGGTACATAGACAGAATACCGGCGTTCATTGAAATCGTGGTGAAGGCATTGGCCCCGCTCGTTGACGGGTTTATGCTGGCGATAGAATCAAACCGGGGACCGTTGTCAATAGACCTGGTTGAAATCGGCATTGACTATATCCGCAAGTTTGCCGTGCGGGATGGCATTGCGCTTCCAGTAGGCACACATGAACAGAACGTGGGGCGCGACAGGGGTAAGTTGGTAATGCGCCGCCGTGTACCGCGCAATGCCGACTTTGTGGGCTTTGAGACGAGCAACCATCCGTATGACGGCGACAAGGTTCCAGTGGCACAGATGGTCGAGGAAATACAGTTCCTTGTTGCCAATTCCAACGGCATACCCGTGTGGGTGGTTGAGAGCAACGCTTCCGAAGGCTCACACGCTCGCGCTCAAAACAGGGCAATGGCGGAGTTGCCGGGTGTTATTGGCGTGGGCGGGGTTATGTGACCCCTATGGCCGTATGGGGCGCCGCGATCCACGCCGCCGGCTGTTGCGCAATTTCGGGCCGCACAGATCACCTCGAAGCCCATCATATCATTCCGCGATCGCACAAATCCACCAGATACGCCATAGAAAACGGGATACTGCTCAATAGAGATTATCACCGGGGCCTATGGTCGGCGCATAACAAGCCGCTGTGGTTCCTCGGGTGGCTGGCCAAACACCGGCCGGAGCAATACGCGTGGGTGGAGGCTAACAGGTGGAAGATCGTCAAGTAGCACCAAACCCCTATAAACAGGGGGTCAAAAGCATGTGCTTTTCAGGTTTTTCCCCGGGAATTTGAGTCTTTTTACTTCGAAGCTCAAAATTATGCGACGTAGAATCAAGCCGTGGCACTACTTCCAACGCCAAAGTGTGACAGAATAGCCCAAATCAGAGAAAATGTGTGCCAATTTTCATAGCAAGTGTGACAGAACCAGACAAAGTGTGACATAATCCTTGTTATTGTCTACTATCGGGTGTGCCAAACAGACGGCAAGTGTGACACAAAAATAAAGATAGTCAATGAAATCAGGGGTTTTTGAGGAATCACGATAGACTTGGCACGCTATATGCTATATACATAATCAGAAATTAAGGAAAAAGCTGTGAACTTAATCCAAAACAAAAACGATCAAAAGCCCGGCGCAGAGTCCGCTTCCAAGCGGCGCGTGGTTCTCACAGCTCCACCCTGCGTCGGGTTTTTGCTTGGAGGCGAAATGAACAAGGTAACAATCACCAAGGCGACCGGAACGGGCATCCTTGCCAAGGCCGCGGATGGCAAGTGGGATATCTCAATCAACGGCCAGCAGGGCGGCAGTCTGCATTACACGCAGGAGCAGGTTGACAAGATTATCACAGCGGCGCAGGCCAAAGGCGAAACCGTAGTTGCGGAATAACGCTACGCAACAAAAGGGCGCAATGAAAACCTACAAAATCAACCAGACGGCCGAAACCATGATCGTTAGCAACCGCGAGACTGGCGTCCGCTTAGCTGAGTACCGGCTGGCGCCGGGGTGCGAGAGGACGGAGATTGTGCAGATGCGCCAGGCGATAGACCGGCACATGGACAACGGCGGCACGTTGGGCAATTATCAGTGGTAATGGAGGGCAATCTGCATGAACGGCAAAACATCAAAGCAACGCATTGCGCGTAAGGCCGAATTGGCGAACAAGCCGGCCGCGCCCGACAAGCCGCTAGTTCCGTGGATGAGAACAATAGACGGGAACATCGAATGGCTGGAAGATCAAATCGCTATCAGTAAGCTCCCCGGTCGCGCACCACGGCGGATGATCGAGGAAACAATAAACGGCGTGAAAACCGGACGCGTATCATTAGCGAGGGGAATATGACCTATGAAATCAAAGATAATTTGGCTCTCTATCATCTCTTTAGAAACCGCCCTGGCCCTTTACTTCGCCATCGGAGCCGCAGTGTCGTATGGCCGCGCCGCCTCGCTGACGTGCCAGCCATCCCGTTCAAGCCTTACACCGCCATTATGTGCGACACCTTCCGCGACGCCGATGCCGCGAACAAGCGCGCGGAGGAATTTATTAACGAACTCAACGGCCAAAGAGGGCTGGGCAACTTGGTACAGCCGCCAGTCATGCCAACGCGAGGGCACTGGGGGCAAATCAATATTGATGGCAAACGGAAAGCCGCTGGACGATCGAGCAATGACGTGCGCGATGTGGATCGTCGGGAAGCACGGCAGACCGCTACGGCCCGATGGGAGGCTTGTAAGTGTGAGGAATGTCCAGACCGGGATGACGGTCCAGGTTGCATGGGCAGACAACGGGCCGGGATGTGTCCCGCGCAGTCGGGGAGTGATATGCGATCTGACGCCAGCCGCGATGCTGGCGCTGGCCGGACCGGACGGGATCAAGGCGGGGCGAGTGAAGGTTAAAATCGAAAGGATGACGCTATGAACCAGATTGTTGAATGCGCGGGATGCGGTCGCTTTTTGAAACTGAAACCCGGCCAAGTCCGAACCGTGCCGCGTCGGTGTCCCATCTGCCAGGCGCAGGATATTAGGTCGTTGGGACAGGCGCAACCACCGAAAAAGCAAAAAGTGACCGCGAGTGTATTATGAAATACATACGCACAAAAGGGCTGGGCTTCTACTTATTCCCATCGTTGATTCCGCACAAGGATTTTGTGCTGCTCACTGGCATTGACCGCAACGACATCATAGCCGCGGGGTTCATCCGCAACGGCCAATGCTGTGACAAGTCCGTGTCGCTTGATGTTGCGGCGGGGCCGACTGACACCGCCGACCTACGGGAGCAAATGGGAATGGAGGCGCTATGAATCACACTAATAACGACGCAAAGAAAGGAGTTGCCATGGCTCCCGTTTCCGTCGGGACTACGGCCCTGGCGGGTATAAGGGACTATACCCATACATACAGCGGTAATATTTTAACAGCCGTCCGTGCCTTAACGAAAAACGCTGTTGCCAAGCCCGTGCCGATGGACAAGTCAATCAAAGTGATCCCCGGTGGCGTCCATCATTACCGGACACTGGCGGAAATTAAGAGGATGGCATGAACAATCTTGAACCTTGGGAACGCTGGTTTATCAAGCATCGTGGCTCGGAACTTTCCCGGCTGGTCACGCGCCTGGCCGAAGTCCTGCTCCGCAAGGGCGAATGCACCGCAGATGACGCCCGCGCCGTGCCGCTTGACGGTGATCCACGCATTCGGGGTGGGGCTGTGCGCGCGCTTGTGGCCCTGGGGCTGGCAAGCAAGGGCGAGGCTGTCAAGAGCGCGTCAGATATTTGCCATCACCGGCCCATCGTCCGGTTTGTCCTGTTGGACTCCAACGCCTGCCGGGGGCTGACACAGAAATTTACGGATGCGATTATCGCGGGTCCGAAACGCTACGAGGTTACTGAAAAAGGGCAAATGTTGATGCCGGTATGAAATCATGAATACCTTTGAACCAATAAAACACACCTACCATATCTCCGGTCGTCCGGTCCCGTCGAATACACAGATGATCAAGGAAATCCTGGGCGAGGCTATCTGGTCAGCAAGTGACTGGTATTTAGAGCGTGGCAGAGCGGTCCACGCCTGCGCCGCGATGATTGCCCAGGGGAAACGGTTTGTGCATAGCCCACAGATCACCGGCCAGGTAGCCGCCTGTCGCCTGTTTTTCGCGGATAACGAGATTGAAGTGCTGGAAGTCGAGCAACAGATATACAGCATGATGTACCAATTTGCCGGCACGATGGACCTGCATTGTCATTTCAAAAAGCGCGACACGATCATTGATTGGAAATCGGCGTTATCCGAAGTAGCGGAAATCCAAGTCGGCGGGTATGCGATCGAGCGGCCCGATGCCAAGTGGGGGCTGATCGTTGCGTTACAGGAGAATGGCAAATATAAGGCTGGCAAAATGTTTCGGCTGGCCCAACGCAAGAACGAGTTTTTAGCGTTACGGAGTGTGTACGGGATGCGGCAAAGGCTGGGGTTAATTAAAAAGGAGAAAGCAGCATGAGGTCATCAAAAACAACGTGCGATAGGTGTGGAGTAGAGGCGTCTGAAAAGGAAGACGTAAAGGTTGCAACCTACGTCGCAACTACTGGGTGGTATGGATATTCTTGCTGCATGGATTTCAGATGGGATCTGTGTGAAAAGTGCAGGGTGGTAGTTGATACGGCGTTCTTGGGAGTAGCTAATTCGATTGTTATTAACAAGGAGACAACAACTGATGGAAACTGAACGGGTAGAGTTGGTTCAAGTCAACAAACTGGTCGAAGCTACGAACGCGGTGGCCGTGTCAAATCCCATCCGAGAGGAATTGATACGGACGTTATCGCCGGTAGCCGAGCGCATGGCGGGGTACGAGAAACTTGCCAGGGTGATCGTAGTTAAAGAGCAGGCCGATGCCGACGTTGCGGCCAAGGCTGACAAGGAAATTGCCGCCGACATCAAACTGGTCGAGGGCAATGATGTGCTATCCAAGATCATCCGTGGCTTGGACCAGCTTCACGGCAAGGCAGTTGCGGTGCGGTCGCTGTTTGTCGGCCCGATGAAGGGATATCGAAAGACAATCCGCCAGCCGGTACTTGATTGGGAAGCCGCCGAAAAGAAGAAGGCCGACGATCTGGCGCGCAAGCTCAACGCCGAAGCCGAAGCCAAGGCCGCGCTCGAACGCGCAAGGCAGGAAGCCGAGGCCCAGCGGCAACGGGATATTGAATCGGCGGCACTACGCAAAGCCGAGGATGCCCGGCGCGCGGCGGCGGAGGCCAGCGGCAAGGAAAGGGCAAGGTTAGAAGCCGAGGCAAATGCGGCTGACCGCAAAACGGCGGCGGCGAACATCAAGGCGGAGGCTAGGACCGATGCGGCGGCAAGCGTAATAGCTCCCACCGTGACCATAGCGGCGCCCAAGAGTGGGTTGCGGTCCATGGGTGTTGTGACGTGTGAGATCGTATCAATAACGGCGTTTATCAAGGAAGCCGGTAAGCGCGTGGAACTGTGCGGATATATTGATCAGGATGCTTTAGGGCAACGTCTTAAACGTGCAAGGATCCAGAATCCGATGTTTGATGTTGCCGGCGTGAAGTTTGGCAAAAAAACGGTCTGAACGCGGTGAGGGAAACCAATGAAATCACAAATGACGAAAGAGGAAACTGAAAGACTACTGGACGATGCGGACACCGAACGCCCAGACAGCGATTTTGTGGCGTCCGTGCGCGACTGGTTTGAGGAACATGGATGGATAACCGATGGCCAGGAAAGCGCGCTGAACGATGTGGTAAACAACGAACGATAACGCGACAAATCAAATAAAGGGAGGGTCGGTTATGGTGGAAAAGAAAAATGATGCGGTGGCCAAGAAGGATGAACACGGCGTCGAATTTGTGCCGTTTGGCGGTAGTGACAAGCTGCGGCTGTCGGCCAGCATGGTGCGTCAGTTCATTGCCGTACCAACAAAGAGCGGAGCATTACCGTCGGAGCGCGATTGCGTGAAATTCATAATGCTGTGCCTTGGCAAGAGGGCAAACCCGTTTGAGGGTGATTGCTTCCTGATTGGCTATGACAGCCAGAACGGGCCGTCATTCTCGCTGGTGTGCGGGTTGGAGTTGTTTCAAAAACGGGCCAGCGCGGAAGAATCTTACGACGGCGCAGAATCCGGCGTGATCGTGCTGGGGGAACAAGACCTTATGGTTGAGCGGCCCGGGACCGTGGTTATGGATGGCGAGAAGATCATCGGCGGCTGGGCAAAGGTCTATCGGAAGGACCGCAAGCAGGTTGAATACAAATCCGTGAAGTTTGCAACCTACGACACTGGCCGGTCCCGGTGGGGGAAAGACCCTGCTGGTATGATCGTCAAGGTCGCGCTCTCCCAGGCATTACGGGCGGCATATCCTACGGCGCTGGGCGGTCTTTACACGCAGGAGGAAATGCAGCGGGTGACGGAAACAGGCGAAGGCATGACGGTGGTTAAAGAGTCGGTATCCATGCCGACGGAAATCACGGAAGGCAAACCGCAGGCAGAGGATAAGCGCAAGAACGCCCTGATAAACACCGCCGACCCCACCACCATCGAGCAGATCAGCATATTCTGGCAGGAACAGGAGTTGTCCGAAGGCAAGCTGATAACACTGTTGCGCAAAGACAAGCTCCTGGGCGAGTTCGACGGGCTGGACAAGCTGGCGCCGAACAAGCAAGCCGAGGTCTTGGCGAAGATCGGGGTGTATGCCAGCCGGGCCAGCAAAGCAAAATAGATCAAATCAGCCGTGTACACGCCGTAAGCCGTTTTGACGTGTACACGGCCACAGGACGCACGAGGCGGGGTTAATAGGTTTTTCAAGGACAAGGATAGGCATGGAAGCAGATAATCAAACGTCGGCAAAGCCAGCAGGCGCCATCAAGCTGAAATGCGCGTGGCATAAGTGCGGCAAGGAATTTGAGCCGACACAGAAGAGCCAGACGTTCTGCCGACCGGAGTGCCGCCATGCGCACAACAACTGGCGGAAGATGCACGGGCATATACTCGCACCGCGCATCGAGGACAAACTACAACGCTTGGCCAACGGGCAACAGAAGCCGGTGGACCAGATGCTCAACGAAATTTTAGACGTGGCTATACCAACGCCCGGGCAATCGTTATCGGAAGCTGAAATCAAGGGCATCAATCAAGTTGCGGTGACGGAGGGGAATAATAGTGAAGATAGTTGTTGACATACAGCACGGAATATGGGAAAGTATCTGCGACGTGAGAAATACATCAGACAATCAAACAGAAAACTCGGCGCCGCTTTCAGGGAAATTCCCGCCTTTACTGGTGTGTTTTTCACGTCACCTGTCTGCGGCGCTTTTTTTATGAGGCTGGTATGTACGTCAAATTATTCGAGCAAATCTTAGATTCGTCCATTGCCGAGAATTACAAAACACGGCTTGTGTTCGAGGATATGCTTCTGCTGGCAGACCAGCATGGCATTGTGGATATTACACATGAGGCGTTTGCACGGCGCACAAATATTCCGTTGGACATAGTAAAGACGGCCATAGCCGAGCTTGAAAAGCCGGATGCCAGAAGCCGCCGCGCAGACCAGGACGGCCGCCGCATCATGCGATTGGACGATCACCGTGATTGGGGATGGCACATAGTCAACTTCGATTACTATAAAAACATCAGAAATGACGAGGAAAGAACGGCTTACATGAGGGGCTACATAAAGGATTATCGGGCCAGAGGTAAAGATAAAAGCCGCCCGGTAAACAATGGTAAACATCGGTTAGCTCGGTTAGCCAATGCAGAAGCAGAAGCAGAGGCAGAAGCAAAGAAGATAGCTGTGAAGGGCAAACCTTCACCGCCAGCGTCCCGTATTAAAATTGTCGATCAGCAATGGATTGAAGAATTGAGGCCGGATTGCAAAAAGCAGGGGATTGATCTTGATGCCGAGATTATCAAGGCCAAGCGGTGGTTGTTGAAAGCACCAGGGCGCAAGTTCACTCAAAAGTATTTTATCAACTGGCTTAACCGTTGCGACAAGACCTTGGATATAAAAACAGGGCGCAAGTCATATTCTAATCAAAAAGACGACATCCGCGACCGCGCAATAGCCGAGATCATGGACCGTCTGAAAACCGAGCACCTTGCCACACCGGAAGAATCGTTTATGGAAATCGCCGCACGTTTGGCGTTGAGCGATAAATACAAAGACATCCCCGGCGCTGTTGATAAAGCGGTCTGGGCGTCGAATTACGAAAGGAAGGCATGAAGTACAACCCGTTAATCGTTATCCAGTATTTTCTTGACTGTGGCCTGCCGGTCCCGGTGACGGAATACCAATTCGATGCCTCCGGTGTGCGCAAATTCCGCTTTGACTTCTGCTGGCCGGATAAAATGGTTGCTTTGGAATGCGAAGGCGGTGTGTGGAGCGGTGGCGCCCACGGCCGGGGGAGCGGAATCGTGCGTGATATTCAGAAATACAACCTTGCGGCACGGCAGGGATGGCGCGTGTTGCGGTGTCAGCCGCGGGATCTGTGTGTGTTTGAAACCGTGAAGATGTTGAAGGAATGCCTGACATGAATGCCACGCAGGAATCCGAATACTACCGCCGCCAGGACTTCGATGAAGTCAACCGCCAGCAGGCGCGTATGGACGCATTCTGGCAACTGAGCGACGAGGATTGGGCAGCAGAGGAGAGGCATTGGGCGGAACGTGAACGAGAGAAATCATCAACAGAAAGGACGACATGAAAAAAGAACTCGCAATAGAACAACCATTAAAAGTAATGGTTTCTGACAGCAGAATAATTATATCAATCGGGATAAACCGATTAAACGGAAACGAATATCATCCAACAATTTCGGAATTTCAAATTAAAAACGCACGACAGTGGGGCGAAGACGTGGTTAATGAACTGGAAAGAGAAACGACAGAACAAGGAAACACTATTTTAAGTGATGCTTTTGATAAGGCCATTTTAGAGGCTATCGAACAAGGATCATGCGCGATTAAATTAGTCAAGGATAAACGATGAAACATATCGTATCATTTTCAGGTGGCAAAGATTCTACCGCCATGCTCCACAAGCTGATCGAGCAGGGCGTTCAGATTGATAAGGTGGTTTGTTTTGAGTGTGAGTGGGATTTTCCGCAAATGGCCGCACATCTCCGTCAGGTTGAGGAAAAGACCGGCGTACAGATTGTCCGTGTCCGTTATTACCGTCATTTAAACGAGCAACTCGCTTGTTACGGCTGGCCAAAATCTTCCGGTGGGTGGTGTACGGCACGTAAGCACAGAACTTGTCTAAAATATATCCAAGGGATTAAAGGCGACAAAACGGAGTATATTGGATTTTCAGCAGATGAGATCAAGCGAACACAAACAGGATGGATGCTGAATAGAAAATGGCCGGTGAAGTTTCCGTTGATTGACCTGGGGATGGGAGAGGCCGACAGTCTGCGCTATTGCAGACAACTCGGTTATGATTGGGACGGGCTTTACGATGTCTTTGACAGGGTATCGTGCTTTTGCTGCCCGAAAGGTGGCAAGACAAAACGGCGTCTGGTTCAACAGCATTACCCTGAATTATGGAAAGAATGGCTACGGTTGGACGATATTGCCGCCAAGTGTAAGGGTGATAAGTGCCAGATGGGGTTGTTTTGATTACGGCAGAGGAGCGTCATTGGGCGGAACGTGAACGCGAGAACGGGGAGGGACGATGAAATTAACCGATACGAGTCTATTTCCCTTTGGAAAGTATAAAGGCCAGCCGATGCAGGATGTTCCAGCGTCCTATCTTGACTGGCTAATGGGGCAGGACTGGATTGATAAGTGGCCGGATGTGGTTGCATATATCAACGACAATCGCGCCGTAATTGACAAGGAATTAAAACACAGGGAGGATTCATAAATGAACGTTCGTTGCAACTACGGGCATCTTTGCGGGGCAACTGATAGGGAGGATGCGAGTAACTGGTGTGAGCACTACGGGCCGCACAAACCCGGAAGCACCGAAGAGCCGTGTGATTCGATTTGTTACGGGTATGATGGAGTTGAAGAACATCCAGTAAAAGTTAATTGCGAGCGGGAGGAGGAAAAATGAAACAAGGATATGTTTGTGATAATTGTGGTAAATTCACGGAGTCTGCTGGTGGGCCGTATTTAGATTCCGTCACCGAAGCAAAACCCTGGGCGTGTCCGATTTGTGGTAAGGAAGCGTGTGCGGGATGCTTTTGGAAATATGGAGCGCACAAAAAATGTTGCGAAGGCAAAACAGATACCGAACTAATCGCAGTCGCCAACAGCAAAGGGTTTGATTTTGAGCTAACGCAATCGCCCGCATAGAACTCTACCGCAGGGAGGGGAAAGGAATATATGAGAATTATGGAAGATACGCGGACAGTAAAATCAATAACCCTTGAAGATGGGGCTTACTCTGTTGGGACAGGAGATAATGTAACGGCAATAATTCCTTATGAGGAATGCGGGGAAATGGCACACGTTATTTGGTTCAAAATATTACGTGGTGAAACCATCATTACGAGAGTCAGCGGCAAGTATGTTGTGGAAATTGTGTATTAATTAAACTAACCGCCGCCGGGCGTGAACGCGAGGAGGGAATATGACAACAAAAATACCACGATACGGAACGATTGAATTAACCAAAGACCAGACAACCATATTACGCAACGCTTTCCATGCACATAAAGAATTCGTCGGCGCAGTATTCGCGCAACCAATGTGTATTGATTTTGAGTGTGGGACTTTGCATTTTAAGGTTTATGGAGCGAAGGATGCACTGCGGATAAATAAATTACTGGTTGAAATTAAAGACCGGGATCAGACAAAAGCTAAACAGGAGCCCTTATGAACCCAAAACCACTTGACGCGGGATTGGCGGAGAGGCTGTGGAAGATAGGCGTTAAAGCGGCCGAAGCATCGGGAGCCAAATACGTTGTCGAACCCGACTGGAAACAACTATCAGAAGAATATAAATCCGGCTGGCGCGCCGTAGCCGCCGAAGTCCGCAGGATCGTGAAGGAAGCAAAGGAGGGCAAATGAAAAAGTATCCGAAAGCTGTGTGGGTGGGATTTTATAAGGACAGACCGCCGTTTCTGCGTGACAAATCCGTTAGGTATTATGGAGAACATATATTCAAGCCCTACCACCTGCACCCCGGCAACGAGGTCGCGAGGGCGCAAATAGTCAAAGACCTTAACTACCTGTACGAATGTCCGTCTCGTATGGGAGCCGCGATGGTGGCTAAACGGTTCGGAGTTGGGTTTAAGGGAATGAGGTTTGTATGACACCAGAAGAAACAAAAAAACTGCTTGAGATATCGCATGACGTAAAAGCTGCCTTGCCGGAAGTCAGGCGCATCGTGAGCGAGAACGCCCAGTATCGCCGCTGGCTGAAAGT
>Ga0307929_1001895_pt1 | contig 14607 bp, 16 predicted proteins | sample AceLakmetage1330_FD_203160 | JGI IMG/M metagenome (GOLD analysis project Ga0307929, IMG submission 203160) | Saline water microbial communities from Ace Lake, Antarctica - #1330 | ecosystem: Environmental > Aquatic > Non-marine Saline and Alkaline > Saline | place: Antarctica: Ace Lake...
TGGTGCTAAAAACTGATCCAGGTCGCGCATAAACTCCTTTATAAAAGGTGTGGCTATCTTTTCGGGAAAAGAATTGGGTCCCTGTCCCCGAATGGCCTGGTCCAGGCTCTTTCCGTATATCCTGATGTCTATGTCCGGGACATCTCTTAGGTGCAGAACAAAATTCTTGCCCGTGGATTTTTCCATAAATCTCATGCTCGCTTTAACATGCCAGCAGTATACGCCATAGACATTCAACCGCTGGGGCCTTCCCGGGTCCACGTCTATTATCAGTCGATAGGCAGGCGCAATGGCCGGGCGTCCTTTCCGCTCGTAGATGGTGAGGCCGCGGCCGGATGCCCGTCTCTTGAAGTATCCGGCCAAAATATCAGAACCAATTCCGTTTGCGGTCAGCATTATACCATATCTTTCCAGTTTGTTGATAACTTTTTTTTTATTTCCGGCCCAGGTATTGAATAGTGTATTATTGAGGATTCCCGTCACCTCCGCGCACCATTTTCCGTCTTCCTTATGATATTTCGCCCTGTTCTGCGGGGTAAACTTGATTCCGGGGGGTACCCAACCTTCGTGACGCTCGGTTATAAGGGTGTTGATCTCCCCATTGGTAAGCGTTGCATTGGACTTGAGCCAGGGACTCACATATTCCCTGACAAATCCCTCATCGATCAAAACCTGCGCTGCCCTGTAAGCCAGATATTTTGTTTTGCCGCACCCGGTTCTTGAAATAGATAGCCTATAATCCAGGCCGAGAGCCGTTTCTTGGGAAAATGCCCTGTTGAGGGCGCAATCCATGGCCATGACCCGGACACGTCCCGCAGGCTTTGAATCTATACGCACCGGGGGTGAGCTGAAGCCTGAGCGGAACGTGCGCCACTGTCCGGAATCCCATCTCTGTACCGAATACTCCTTGATATCTCCCTTTCCGCTTTCCCATGTGAGAGAAAAATAGTCGGGTCCCGTATCCGTCACATAAAGGTTTACGGGTTTCGGCGGGGGAATGGTATCAATGGCCAACATCCCTTTTGTGCCCAAGAGGATCTCTTTATCTCTGTCTTTATAAAATATGGAAACCCCGGAGGGACCGGTGTTGAGCCCGTGTTTCAATGAACTGAGGTTAATAATGTCGGTCATGAAGGTCTTTTCAGATGTTCTCCGGGCAAAGGGGAAAGAGAGATCGGCTATACGGGCGACAAGATCACCGGCCCTGATATCTGCCGAGGGGGTCTGCGAGAATCCAAGGACCAGTTGAAGCTTGGCGCCCCTTCCCAAAAAGATCATATCCTTCCCGTCCGGTCCGGGACATATCCCGTGTTTTTCCGTAAGGATGTTGAGCTGAAAATCGGCAAGGTGATCCGGTAGATTCTCGTTTTGGGCTATGGATTGCTGGTCTACTACGGTCGGCGATGGCCTTTTCGCCCCTTCTATTACCTCAGGAAGAGGCCCGGGTGGCCTTACTGAGACCCTGTGGGGCTGGGCACAGGCCGATAACAGACCGCACAGAAAAAGGAGAAGCAAGAGCATGGTTCCCGGCATGATTGCACGGTCAAATCGAGGCTTGTTGATTTTCATGATTACAAGCCCCCATCTTTCAGTCCGATGACCCCGGCCTCTCGCTTGATCAGCTCTGCCTTTTCCTTCTTTTCTTCTTCGCTTGCGGCAGGGATGTAGACCACGTATCTGTAGCCTTCCTGACCTAACGTCAAATCCACACCGGTTTTCTTTTGGATTTTGGCCATGAAATCCTCCGCGGTTCTACTTTCGTCAAATCTCCAGAAGGGATACAGGGTCTGTTTGTCAAAGGGATGGTTCCTGGAAATATCTTGCACCATTTGCTTTGCCGGGGCCGGCGTTTCAGTATCAGAGGGAGGCACATCCCGGGTAGAAAGAGGCTCCTTTTTTCCGGGGGCCGGGGTTGGGATAAGAAGCCTCACCTGGTCTGCCACCTCGGGGACCTCAGAATGAAACAGAGCCAGAATGTGCGGGTGATAAAGCCAAGCCCCGATAATTGCCAGGCCTAAAAACATCCCGAACAGAACACTCCTTAATATAAATCCGTCTTGAGACATGAGATCGTTCCTCTTTAACGGTCAATCGTTAATCAATCAGGGCCAATTCCTGTTCATAGGGTTTTTCCGTCGCCGGGAAAGTTGTGACCCTGGCGGTGATTCTGTCTCCATCCTCAAGCAGAAGCCCCTTGGCCGAAACACTTTTCTGCATCCGGTCATCATAGTATGACCAGTCAATATTACTGCCGCTCAGGGTTATGAATATCCCCCGCTTACGAAGCACCGTGCCGCCGATATCAAAGAGATTTCCCGTGAAACCGCCTTCCGACCGGGCCGCGATTTCCATAAGGCCCTCTTTTGATCTTGAGGGAAGCCTGACGATTTCCCATCTTCCGATGATGGAGGCCTGCTTTTCCGGCCCGAGTACAAAACATGCGTATGTGGCAAGTCCCTTGACCAGATCCCCTCCTTTTCGCTTATAAACATCGATCCAGAACTGCCCGATCCCGCTCCCCGCGCCTGTCTCCTTTGCCTCTGCCATGAGTACCCAGTCTGTCTTTTCCTTTGTATTAACGAGCTGTATTTCGTTGCAGAGCTGGAGCTGTTTTTTCAGGAACCAGACGATGTGCTTATTTCTCCTTTTTACCCGTGACGCGTCCACAAAGATCTTTATCTCTTTGTTACTGGCGGCCTCTCTGAAAATACAGCTCAGGTTCTTGGCGAGGTAGGCGGCCATTTCAGCGCCTTCTGATGGGAGGAAGGGGATATATTTTGTGCCTTGCAGATATTCATCGGGATGAAGGGTATTGAGGTCTCTGCTCTGCTCAGGCGTGAGGGAAACCTCTCTATGGAGCGAAAGCCCGGGCACCCAGTTGCCGGTCTTCAGATCAATGGCCTTGATGTTTATCACCACGAGGTCGTTATCCAATCGGCCATACCTTATAACATCTATTAGAAGGAGGGCCTCATATTCCGTAAAACCACCACATCTGAGATCCTGTAATTTGTATGGGCGATCCTGGACAGATACCGGATGTCTTCTGACGATCTTGATTTCCGGGTATTGCAGGCACAGCGAGATCAGCCTTTCCCGGAGCCCTTCCGTCAGCAGGTCAATCTGATTGCTGATACTCTCTCCAACCGCTTCCCCCTTTCCCTTTGCAATAATGAACGGCCTCCCCTTGATAAAGGAGTTACTCCTCAAGGCCTCCACCACCTGATCAAGCCCTTTGTTGTCGAACCAGGCATCCAGATACACGGGCTTCGGTCTATCCGGCCCGGCCAATTTCGGACCGGCACAGCCGAAGGACCCGGTCATCAACACAATTAGGGCCAGTCCAATAACAATATTTCTCTTCATGATGATCCTCCGATCAGGGGTTTTATGCCGGTCTTGTCCGCCAGGCGCTGTAAATGCTCATCCCGCTGTTTCAGTGTTTCATAAGTGAGATAAACATCATAGGTGTATTTTCGACTTTTAAAAATTTCAACCGGCAGGCCTCCCCCGGCTTTTTTCAGATAGGCGGCAAAATCGGAGGCTGACCTGTAAAAGGTAAATTCGAGTATCAGTACCCTGCCGGTCTTTTGAAAAGGAGTGGAGAGAACGGACTGAAGGTGCCTGTGGATATAGGCCGCGTACCACTTTGCTCCGTCGGGGACCTTTCCGGGGCTGACGGCATTGGGGCCATAGTTGTAGCCTGCAACGGCAAGGTAAAGATTACCCCCGAACCTTTTAAGGAGCCACGAAAGATACCTGGCCCCTGCATCGATATTGATGCAGGGATCCAGCAGGTCCGATTTTCGTGTAATTCCCAGATCCCCTGCCGTACCCGGCCACTGTATCTGCATGATCCCGAAGCAGCTTTTATTGCTCTCGGCATCCGGATCAAAGTTGGATTCCCCCCTGGCCATGGCCAACAGAAGCGCTAAGGGAATATTGTATTCTCCGGAAGCCTTTTCAAAACACCCCATGTAGGGATATCCGCCCTTAACCGCAGCCGCTTTGCTCTTCCCGGAAAAGTCCTTCCAGGCCTGTATGATCGTCTGCTCGCTGATACCGGGATCTTGCAGTCGCGCCAGGGAAACGTCCTCACTAGCAAGATGTATTGCGAAACTCAAACACACAATAAGCAGCGATAAAAGATATGATTTTGGATGCATCACTTGTGCTCCCCCAGGGTGTACGAGACAGCGCCTCCCTCCCTGATAATAAACCGGCCTGTAGAGACCTTCCTGCCCCTTATCCGGCGGGATATTTCAGGCGTCAAACCCACGGTCAGTACCTTTTCTCTTGATGAAAGGGTTGTCCACGATTTAAATGCATCGAGTATCTCCGCAGGCACCATATTCTCCCTGACCTCCCAGAGATCAAACCCCATTTCCGCCCTCTCCGACACAAAATCTATCCTGTTGCCTTTTGTTATTACCCTGAAACCCGGTTTCATACCTGAGATATTGATGAAGAGGGAAATCCTGTCTGTGCGCAAAAGGTCCAGAAAGACCCGGTCAGACTCAAATGCAACATAAAGACCTTTTTGCTCGGCAGGAAGCGCTTGCATCGATCCCGGCGCCATTTCCCCTTTTGTCAGGTCGTTGATTTTTTTAACGGCCTCCCGCATGATCAGCTCCACACGTTCTTTTGCCCTTTTTAAAGCCCTGATCTCCTTCTCTCTTTTGGACAGGAGCCTCTTGTACTCAATCAGGCCATTGTTCTGCGTTATCTTCTCTGCCGTCAACCTGGCTATCAGCTCTCTCTGCCGACTAAGTTCTTTTTTGGCCCGGTCAAGCGCTTGCTCAGAGGATCGGGAAATCTCCTCATGTTGCATCAAGCGGTTCAGTTCTTTGTTGAGCCTTATATTCTCTGACCTGAGATACTCAAGTTCCCTGGCCTGCGCCGTTGCATTATGATCGATATCTTCTATGACAGGGTTTGTTTTCGTATTGGTAACCGGAATAGCCTGAACCAGGGCGAAGACAGCCATCAGGCAGAATCCGATGATAGAGAAGAAGCGGAAGATATCAGTCTCGAGGGTCTCGTTTTCACCCCCGCCATAATCACCTTCCATTATGTCTGTTTCTTGCCAGAACATGGGTTTTTCCAAAGGTTTAAGATTTAAGGTTTAGGGTTCGGGGCATATGCGCTTCTATCCGCTCTAAATGAAGCTTTATGGACTCAAAGCATTCAAAAAACATCATCTTCTCCTTTTCCATCCGCCGGCTTGAAAAACGGATCAGATCCCTTCCCAGAAAGAAATGCTTGGCAAACCGCATCAGATACCCTCCCACGCCGCCGACGATGGTGGTCCACAATGCGATCAGTATGCCATTATCCACCAGCCTTTGCAGAATCCCCCATGCGCCCAGCCGGCCGGCTTCCGTCTTGGTCACGCCTCCAATTGCGCTGACAAGGGCATTTTGAAGCCCCCAGGCCGTGAAAAGCACTCCAATTCCGAAGAAAAGGGTAATAAACATCTCCATTCCTCCACTGTAGAAGCGGATGTTGTCTAACTCCTTAGGGTCTGACTGGAACCGGGAAAGGCTCGTCTTCAGAAACGCAAAAAAGAGAAAATACCCGAAGAGGACGGGGATAAAAAAGAGGACGGAATGGCCGAGATATCCTGAAATTATGCCGTAAGAATTGATCAGCCACCCTCCGCCTGTAAAGGCTATTATTCCGGTCCGGTTCAATGTGAGCAGCAAGAATGCGCTCAACACGATGGTCAAAAAAGCGACCAGCAATATGATTCCCCCTGATCTTACTATCCTTGTCCGGCGCATCTCTTCTTCCTCTCTCCCTTATCTCACCGTCTTGAGATACTCATCATTATAGGCGAGGTTTTCAATAAATCCAACCGCACGGAAATATTGACTTTCTGCATCCTTATACAATTCCTTGTCATTGCAGCAATCAACCAGACCTATCCTTTTACAGGCCAGTTCCTCTTTCAAGGCCCTTTTAATCGCAATTACCTCACCCGCCAGGCTGTAAACCTTCAGGTCGGGGATTGTAACGAAATGAGGGGAAAAATATTTCTGATAGAGCGTCTTTGCATAGGTTTCGGAAATCTTGTTCCTTTTGACGAGCCGCTTTAACATCTCTTGAATAAGGGTTGCATTGTCTTTGTCAGGACCATGTTTCCCTATATCTATCAAGGCAATAAAGACTTGATCCAGTTTCCCGGGGCATGTGTTCAAGGTCCTCTCCGCCATTTCAACAGCGGGTCCCATCTGATACCCGGCAGGCATGGGACATGGGTCCACAACAGGCGACGTCGATACAACCAGTGGTTTCTTAGCGCATGCGACGCACAGCAAAATACTACAGATAATCAGAAATAATCTCGTTTTCATGTGGTCCTCCTTTTTCAGGCAGGCTTAGCTGCGCCAGTCATCGGTTTTGGGAACAGTTTCTTCCTCGGTATCGCCAAAATCCACATCATAGCCAAAGAGTTCGGATACACCTTTCATAACCGCACCCATCTCCGGGCTGAAAGCGCCGAAGCCTTTTGTCATATCAACCATGACGACCTGGCGGCTTACCTCTGCTTCCAGGTATTCAAGTATTTCATTTGCGGAAATCAGGTCTGCCTGGGTCCTTAAACTGAGCTCAAGGATGGAAACATTGGTGTTCGGTCGTCCCATGGCCTTTATCAGTTCCGACAGTTTCTTGCTCAACGGGCCTCGAATCTTGGGGAGTGTCCCTTTCCGGGAGACCTCTGCAAAAATCTCTTTGAGATCCTTTTTTCGTGTTTTGGCTTTTATGGACTGGCCCAGATTCTGGGCCGTGGACGATATGGCGCGCCTGACTTTAGGGAGTTCACTCTCCATGGCAACCAGGACATCTTTGTATTTCTCTCTGATCTGGTTCTGCATCTCCACACAGCCCCTGTCTGTTTCATTCCCCTTGCAGGTCTCGCTGTAGGTTTTATAGATTTTCTCCAGGTCATTGACCTTTGGGGCCATGCTGTCTTCCACTTTGCTGACCAGGTCGGTCGACTCCCTCAACTTGTCCCTGATATCCGGGGTAATCGGGTTGATCATCACTTCCTTGGCGAAAACGGCGCCCCCCGCAAGAAACAAAACAAAACACAGGATTGAAATCAGCTTTTTCATGTCTAACACCCTCCTTTATGGAAATGGATTCCGGCAAAAAGCGGTTTATAAACAGGCAGTGATATCTGAGTGATTTGGCAACCGCGGATGCCCTTTAAGAGATTAGACACCGTTTTTTTGAAAAAGCTCAATTTTTTTTGAGGAGGAATCAAATTCCAGCCTTAAGACCGTCAGAATGAGTTGAAAATGTCGAATAGGAGAAAACCTCCCTTGTGCTCAGGCCCGCCCACGGTAATACTGCTGTGATTGAGGACCTGTATCCTGGTCTTTATGATTTGCCGTTCCTTTTTGAAGATGAGGAGTTGAAGCTCCGCCCTGTTTGCGATTATTCGCACGGGTGTGACTTTCAACATTCTATCTCCGGGAAGCGAAACCGTTCCGGTCTCGCCGATACGCAAATGCGTGCTTTCTTCGCTGATAAGCCGATATGAAGAATAACGAAAGACAGACTGGAGTTTTCGCGTCAGGACGGAAATGCGGGGGTCTACCGAAGCGGAATCCTGAGAGGCAAGGACGGTTTTGACAACTATTTTTACCACAGGTTCACCGGCCCAAATCAGGCCTGTCGGCCAGGCAAACAGGGTGACAGTTAATAACAGCAATAATATTTTTTTCATGCCCATGGCTTTTCACCTCTAACTCAGGAGGTTTCCTTATACCAAATGATAGTTTGGCGTGATTTCGGCGTCTCGATAATCATAACGGACGATACTTCGCCGGAAAATGCTTCTACTATGGCGCTGGGGTCTGATATTGTTGTGGGCGATCTCGGAATGGCAAAAAAGAGGACCAGTGCAGCCAGGGCTGTCGCCGGGATAAGGATTCTGAGGGATGAAAATCGTTTTACAAGACGCTTCCACCATGGATTCTCTTTTTGCCGGATCCGATCCAGGACCCTTGTTTCGAGAACACTGAAATCGGCATGTGAGGTCTCTTTTTCCAGAGTGTTTATGGCGACAGTGGAAATACTCTGATTATCCCGGAGTATCTTTTGACAGGATAAACAGTCTTTTAGATGCTTGCTGATGCCGTCATGCTCTTCTTGGCTGACCTCCCCGTCAAGGTAACGGCCCATCAGTTCTTCATTGCAATCATGATAGGCCTTTTTCATTTACTTTGATCCTTATCGAGATACTTTTCCAATGATTTTCTCAAATTTTTCCGGGCATAACAGAGCCTGGAGCTAACTGTACCCCTCTTTATCTTCAGTATTCCGGAAATCTCGTCATATGAAAGGCCTTTCACCTCTTTGAGTACGAAAACGGTCCTTGCATTCTTTCCCAGACCTTTCAGGGCTTCCTGAAATGCCTTTCCAAACTCTTTTCTCTGATAAAGGGTGTCAGGAGCGAAATCATCCGTTCCCAACTCGGAGAAATAGTCGGACTCATCCGTTTCAAGGGGTTGATGATCCTGTCTGAATCTTCGTTTCCATCTCCTATGTAAGTTATAGCATTCGTTGACTGTGATACGGTAGAGCCAGGTAGAGAGTTTTGATTTCCCCTTAAAAGCGTTGATGTCCCGGTATACTTTTAGAAAAACTTCCTGAACAATATCCAGGCTTTCTTCTCTGTCAGCGGTCATTCCGCATGCAATATTGAAAAGCTGCTCCTGATACTCCCGAACAAGAACACGAAATGCACCCTCATGCCCCTCCTTGAGAAGAGCGACCAGCCGTTCCTCATCCCATAAATCCTCGTCTGCCTTATTAGACACCATACACCAAAAAAAGCTCAAAAAAAGATGGACCTCTTTAGTTTACACTCTATTTTTACTGGGTCAGATTGGTTTGGTCAAGGATTATGGGTTCCCACGCTGGAGCATGGGAACCAGGCCTTTTCCAATTCATGTGATGGCGAAAAACACGATTACAGTGGATCTTCCTTCTTTTAAAAATCTTGACATTTTGAAGGGACGTGCATACTATTTTTCTTCCATAGGCCGCCGGGTTCAAACCCGCATAATGATAATTTAAAACAGGAGAGCATAGAATCCTTGGAAGACGATCCCGAAAAAGGGTTTTTAGACCGCATCAAATCTTTTTTCAAGAGAAAAAACCACCTGGACAACAGCAATGATCTTGCCGAAGAAATCCATGACCTCATGGATGAAGGGCAAGCCAAGGGTCTTATCAGCAATGAAGAGTCTCACATGGTCTACGGTGTACTAGACCTGAAAGAAACAAAGGCCCACTCCATCATGGTTCCGCGCACAGAGATTTCATCCGCCCCCGCAGACTGCACACTGGGGGAAATGATCGATCTGGTCAACGAGTGCGGGCATACCCGAATTCCCATCCATAAAGACGACATCGACCATGTGGTGGGGGTTCTCCATGCCAAAGACCTTTTGCGGCTTCTGGGCGGGGAACCCGATTCAAAAATTCCGTTTGATATCTTCAGAAAACCATTCTTCGTTCCTGAAAATCGCAAGATCAGTGAATTACTGAAAGACCTTCAGGAAAAAAGAACCCATCTGGTTGTGGTCACCGATGAATACGGCGGCACCGCCGGTATCATTACAACCGAGGATATTCTGGAGGAAATCGTGGGCGAAATCATGGACGAACACGACCATGAAGAGCCCCTTCTCTCCATCCTCGACGACGGCAGCTTTATTGTGGACGCACGACTGGAGATAGAAAAACTGGAAGAGCAACTCAAGATAAACCTGCCGGAGGGAGACTTCGAATCCGTGGGCGGTTTCATCATTCACCTCCTGGGAAAAATCCCAGAAACAGGTGAAAAAATCTCTTATGAAAACCTTGACATCACCATTCAAGAAGGAGATCAACGGAAAATCGAAAAGGTCTTGATTACGCCCAAAGAAGATAACAGGTCAAAACCCTCGGTTCTACCCTTAGATTCAGAATCCACCTGAGCAATTTCACATGACGTCAGCAACAAAACAGAGCGCCCTTTCCCTTCGCGACCTGTTCCAGGCCATTCTTTCCGGGTTGTTGCTGACGGCATCATTTCCACCGGGGAAACTTTCATTTCTCGCATGGATTGCCCTCATCCCCCTGCTCGTATCCATTCGGGACAAGGCACCCCGCAGCGCATTCAAGTTGGGGTTCATCGCCGGTTTTTTTCATTTCATAACCCTCATGTACTGGATCATCGTGGTCCTCAAGCAATACGGGAACCTCCCACTTGCCATCAGCCTGTTAGCGCTCCTGCTGCTGTCCCTTTTCCTGGCCCTTTACCCGGGATTGTTTTCCTGTCTGGCCTGTCAGACGAACCGGACCCCTTTCTCTCCTTTTTTCATGGCCGCGTTCTGGGTCAGTCTGGAATATGCAAGGGCACATCTCGTCACCGGATTTCCCTGGTGTCTACTGGGCTACAGCCAATACGAGCACCTCGCCGTGATTCAAATTGCCAACCTTTTCGGGGTATACGGCGTTTCCTTTCTGATCGTTCTTGTAAACGGTCTAATCTTCCAATCCTTTTTCAGAGAAAAAGGGGCGAAACGCACCGTTCTGAAATGGGAGTGGCTTTTCGTGGTGCTGCTGACAGTGGGCACATTAGCCTATGGGTTCCATCAGATTGCACAAAAAAAGGCCCAGACCAAAAATGCCCCGAAAATCAACGCAGCCGTGGTACAGGCCAACATCGACCAGTCTGTCAAATGGAAGCCAGCCTATCAGTCACAGACCCTTCAAACATATTTCAGCCTCAGTCGCTCGGTCGCTGATTCAAAGCCGGCCTTGATCGTGTGGCCTGAAACCGCTCTCCCTTTTTTCTACCAGGACGCACCTCTTTTTTCACCGAAGATGAGGGGTCTTTCCAACGAACTGGGTGCTGCTCTCCTTTTCGGCAGCCCTGCCTATAAGCGTGTCAACCGGAAAATCAGATACTACAACCGCGCCTACTTGATAACGCCAAACGTCTCGTTTACGCAGTATTATGACAAACGGCATCTGGTCCCTTTCGGTGAATATGTCCCCTTGAAACAATATCTGCCCTTTATCAACCACCTGGTTCAGGCCGCCGGAAATTTTGCTCAAGGAGATCGACAGGGTCCCCTCAAAGACAAGGATCTTTCCCTGGGTGTTCTCATCTGTTTTGAAGCTATTTTTCCTGAACTGGCCAGGGATCTTTCAAGGGAAGGCGCCAATCTCCTGGTCAATATCACCAACGACGCCTGGTTTGGCGCCACCAGCGCACCCTACCAACACTTGGGCATGGCGGTATTCCGCTCAGTGGAAACAGGGCTGCCCATGATACGCGCAGCCAACACGGGGTTCAGCGCCTTTATCGGATCCGACGGAGACATCCTTTCCAAAACCAATCTCTTTGTAGAAGCGGTTCTGGATCGATCTATCCCTGTTTCGCCCGCAGCGCCTACAATCTACACCCGTACCGGGGACCTGTTTGCCGGCGGGCTGGTTCTGATTTCCCTGCTGAAACTCCTTTATGCCTTTCGAAGGCGGGTCAAAAAGAGGCGAACAACGAACAGTTCTAAGTTTTAGGGCCTAATCCAACGGTTTTGCCTCGTCAATGAGCATAATAGGGATATCATCCTTGATCTCATATAACAGTTTACATTGATCGCAGATGAGCCCGTCTTTCGATTCGGTCAAGTAGATATCCCCCTTGCACTTGGGGCACGCCAGAATATCCAGCAGTTCCTTGCTTATGGCCATTTCAGCCTCCTTTACGCATTGTCATTTTTTAAAGATTCTGGAGTTTTTTCCTGCAAAAAGACCTCCCTCACAGCTTCAAAGACGCCCTCCACGGTGATATCCCGCATGCAGAGCCATTGATCACACGTTTTTTTGAAACAGGGGCTGCAAACTGCGCCCGATGTCATAACCCTGTGCCCGGGACCATATGGACCGGTTCTCAGGGGAGATGTGGGTCCAAAAAGGGCTACCACTGAGCATCCCATGGCGGCCGCCATGTGCATGGGTCCTGTATCCGTCGTGACCAGAACACGGCAGCGATCATATAGGCAGGCCAGTTCCTTCAACCCGGTTTTGCCTGCCAAATTCAAAGGCCTTTTTTTCATCATCGATGAAATGTTCTCGATAATCGGTCGATCGTCCTGACTTCCGGTAAAAACAATCTGGCAGGGGAATTCCGTCAGGATCCGGTCCGCCAGGGCCGCGAAAAGATCCGGTTCCCACAGCTTGGTCTTCCATTTGGCCATGGGGTTTATGGCCACCAGATTCCCGCCCGTAAAACCATGACGCGCAAGCAATTGATCCAAAGCGCGCCGGTGAGATTCAGACATCGGAATTCGGTTGTCCCATCGGTCCCACTTACATCCCAATTGTGTTGCCACTTCCAGATAACGATCAATGGCGTGCTGATCATAATTGACCCTGACAGACGGTTCTTTCAGGAAAAGCCATGCCCCTTCCCTGGCGCCAGACATGCCCACCTTCCGCTCGCCCCTTGAAAGCCCCGTCAGGATACCGCTTTTCAGCAGCCCTTGAAGGTCAATCACCCAGTTGTAGCGAACACGTCTCAAGTCTTTTAGAAAGGATAAAACCTCCCGTAAAACCTCACCCAAGCACCGGCCTTCAATCAACTTTTGCCACCAGGATTTTCTTCTTGATATGATCACCCGACGGATAGCCGGATGCCCTTCAATAACACCCGCAGCGCCTTCTTCCACCAACCAGTCGATCTTCGCCCGGGGGAAATTCTGATGGAGCACGTCCAGAAAAGCAAGGGTGTGGATAACATCGCCGATGGCACTCAATTTGACGATTAAAATTTCTGTGGGCGCGTTTTTGTTTAACCGCATATGATTCGTCATAAATAAATTGGAACACCATCAGGGCAGACGTTGTCATCAGGGCAGACGTTGTCATCAGGGCAGACACATAGGTCTGCCCCTACACGACCGATCGGTTGTTGCAACATATTGCCCCCAAAGGCTTGCCCTGATCCAGCAACGCAATCATCACAAAAGGGGGTGTTTTCCATATCATACCATCCATCGTTTTGCTGGAAAGAGATATGCAGGCTCCTTAATTTCATTGGAGCTCAGCGTACCACCCACGTACAACTGATCACATTCCCATTGCTCAGGATTATTCCGAATATATTCGCGAATTTGATTCAATTCCTCTTGGTTTCGGATAATGTGTTCCCAATAATTTCGTTGCCACAACCTACCGGGAAAGGGTTTCCAGTCACGTTGTCTCACACCGCGAATGTATTCATTGGTGGTCATCGTCTTGAACCATTGCACCACCGCAGACAAAGGTGAACCTTTGAACCCTCCAAATCTTTTATCATACCCTGTAGGGGCGGACCTGTGTGTCCGCCCATTATTCGAATCATTGCCGCCATCCAAGCAGACACGCAGGTCTGCCCCTGCATTGACAATAATAAAATGGGTGTGATTGGGCATGCAAATATAATCATCGCACTGAATGTCATGAAATTTATTTTCCAATTCCAGATACCACCGTCCAACCATACGACCAGAATCGTTCAACCTCATTCCAGGCTCAGTGGAAATATCGCCGAACAAACATTCCCGGTCTTGTGCGCAGATTGTGATAAAATACGCCCCTGCCTGTGAATAATCATAACCCCTCAAACGAATGGATCGCCGGTGATGGATATCTCGGTTATACTTCATGGGAACACCATCAGGGCAGACACACAGGTCTGCCCCTACGCAACCAATCGGGGATTGCATTCCCCCGTAGGGGCGGACCTGCGTGTCCGCCCTTTCCAATGCCTGCGTGTCCGCCCCTGCCTTTCAACCCAGAATCCATCTAACGGCCCCCAAAAGATTATCCGCCACATGAAAAGGCTGAAACGGGAGCTCTGGGAAAACGTATTCCAGATCCCCCATACCATAACCGGTCTTGACCATGATCCCCTTCACACCAGCCTTGTGCGCCATTTCAATATCGGTACACCGGTCCCCGACCACGTAGGAATTCTCCATATCGATATCAAAAGACTTGCAAGCCTCTCCTATCAGGCCGGTGCCGGGCTTTCGGCAATCGCATGTCAAACCGTACGGGGGAACCTTTCCATTGGGATAGTGGGGGCAGAAATAGATGCCGTCAAGGGTTGCGCCATCTTTCTTTATGAGAGCTTTCATCTTTTCATGCACCCGATGAACCAGATCAATGGGAAAATACCCCCGCGCTACCCCGGACTGGTTGCTCACGATTATGGCGAGATAGCCAGCCTCATTGAGTAACCGGATCGCTTTCCCAACCCCCGGCAGCAGTACAAAGCGGTCCAAATGATTGATATATCCCATCTGCTCATTGACAGTGCCGTCACGATCCATAAAAACAGCCGGTTTTTTCAAGAAACATCCCTCCTCAGCGCTTCCATTGTTTCCCAGACCATTTCAGGGGTGATATCCAGCATACACCGGTGGTCAGTCGGGCATTCCTGCTTCAAACAGGGCGCACACGATGCGGCGCACCTGACAATTCTTGTTTTCGGGCCTCTGGGACCAGTGGCCACATGATCCGTGGAACCGAACACGGCAACGGTGGGAAGGCCTA
>Ga0307929_1001896_pt1 | contig 14606 bp, 12 predicted proteins | sample AceLakmetage1330_FD_203160 | JGI IMG/M metagenome (GOLD analysis project Ga0307929, IMG submission 203160) | Saline water microbial communities from Ace Lake, Antarctica - #1330 | ecosystem: Environmental > Aquatic > Non-marine Saline and Alkaline > Saline | place: Antarctica: Ace Lake...
ATATATTACTTCATGTGTATATCAAGAAGATAACTCAATTTTTTAAATCAAGGGTCAGTTGTTCTGAACCTCGAAGGTCTTGCATGCATAATGATTGAATGTGAGAATGTATGGATGTTGAGCAAAATGAAATCCCGCCTTTGCAGGGATTAAATGAAAAAAAATGGAAAGATGTATAAATGTAAAAGCGTCAGTAGGTTGCCACTATTAACCAAATCAATCCTATTTCCCTTATGTACACTATTTCCCTTATATACCAATACTTTTTTCCCTATACCTTTCCCCCGGCACCGACCACAATCTCGCTCAACTCCAACCAGCGGTCTGATTTTTCTTCAATTTCCTTGATGAGTTGCCCGATTTGCTCAGACCATAAGATCAATTCATCCGGTGAACCTGAGCCAGAGTTAAGTTTATCCATCAACTCGCTTTTATCGCTTTCAAGTTTTTCAATTTCAATTTCGATGGCTTCGTACTCTTTAACTTGCTTATAGGTAGGTTTATTTGAAGTTTGCTTTGGCTTGGCTTTTTGCAGCTTTTCAACATCCGATTTTGGCTTCTTCCCTTTTTGCTCCAGCTTTTTCAACCTGTAGTACTCCGAATAGTTTCCATAATAATCCCTTACCTTACCATCACCTTCAAAAGCAAAAATATGATCGACCATATGATCCATAAAATAGCGGTCGTGCGAAACGATCATCAGGCAGCCATTGTAGTTTTGAAGAAATTCCTCCAACTTGTTCAGGGTCGCAATGTCAAGGTCGTTGGTAGGCTCGTCGAGGATGAGAAAATTTGGTTTCTTCAGCAGAACTGTGAGCAAGTAAAGCTTCCTTCTTTCGCCACCACTTAGCGACGAATAATAGTTGTGATGGATGTTGTTATGAAAATTGAAATAGTTGAGGAATTGCGCGGGCGTCATGCTGCCTTTTTTCGTTTCTACTTCCTCGGCAATATCCTTGATGATGTCGATGATCCGTTTGTCTTCTTTTATGGGCAATCCATCCTGCTGAAAGTAGCCAAATTCAACAGTCTTGCCTTTCACTATTTTTCCTTTGTCGGGTTTGGCTTCACCCATAATTATTTTCAGGAGTGTTGATTTTCCCGACCCGTTTTTCCCAACCACCCCAATCCTGTCGCCTTTGTTAAATATGTAGGTAAAATTATTTAAGAGTACTTGTTTGCCGTAGGCTTTATTAATATAATTCAGTTCAAGTATTTTGCCGCCCAGGCGCTGCATTTCCACCCCAAAACCACGGGTGGTTTCATTGTTTACATTTTTAACTTTATCTTCAATCTGGTAAAAAGTATCTTCACGGGCTTTGGCCTTAGTTGCTCTTGCCTGGGGTTGTCGGCGCATCCAATCCAACTCCTTTGTGTAAAGCGATTTTGCCTTATCCAACTCTGTTTTTTCAACAGCCAGGCGTTCTGCTTTCTTTTCCAGAAAATAAGAATAGTTGCCCCGGTAGCGATATATTTTCTGGTTATCGAGTTCGATGATTTCGTTGCAGACATTGTCAAGAAAATAGCGGTCGTGGGTTACTACAAATATACTAAGGTTTTGACGGCTCAGATAGCTTTCGAGCCACTCGATCATCACCACATCCAGGTGGTTGGTAGGCTCATCCAGGATAATCAGGTTTGCTTCTTCGATGAGTGCCCTGGCCAGTGCAATTTTTTTGCGCATGCCACCTGAGAGTTCGGCAATTTTCTGCTTGAGGTCCGTAATTCCAGATTTACCAAGTATCTCTTTGATCTTCGATTCAAAACCCCAGGCCTGCAATTCATCCATCCTTACAACAGCTTGCTCAAACTGATCCTTGTCGGGCGCATCTGATATTACAAGTGTTTCGTAGTCCCGGATCAACCTCACCATTTCGTTGTCGGTATCAAACAGGTAATCGATCACCTGCTGCTCCTCAATCATGTCTGGATTTTGGGGCAGATACGATATCTTTACATCATTGCCAATGGTTACCTTGCCCGAATCGCCAACATCCTCGCCAGCAATGATTTTTATCAGGCTGCTTTTTCCGGCACCGTTTTTTGCAATGAGGGCAATTTTCTGTCCCGATTCTATCCCAAAGGTGATGTTATCGAAAAGTAGCTTTTCGCCAAATGATTTTGTAAGGTTTTCGATTGAGAGATAATTCATCAGGTGTGTTGAGTATTTTAATTACACTGCAAAGTAAAACAAATATTGTCCGGGTTTGTTATATTAATGTTGTTGAAATAGCGAATGGAATAGGTGTAGGACAAATCTCCACCTATTAAAATATTAATCATCGAATTACACTGATGAATCGAATTATTACCTGCCAAAGGCAGGTGAAATTTGTGTAATTCGTTCCATTCGATGAAAAATTAAATCATTTGTGGATTCTATTGCGATATTTGTTGTACACCCAACGGTATCCACTTAAAAATTTTTAAATATTTTTGGGAAAGACCAAATTTGCATACTTTCGCAACCGTTAGCATCTAAAATATCTAATTTGTTAAATATGAGCAAAAAAATTGAAACTGTTGGAACTATAACTAAAAGAGAAACCCTGGCATCGATTGAGCATGATACCGACAAGGCTTTGGTTTTGGAAACCTTGAAGCCATACCCCGGCTACCATGGAACGACAATTCCCGATCAATTGAACCCTATTTCTTTGTTTTTGGTATGCAATAAAAAGTATTCGGGCGAGCAGATTATCAGGGCAACCATGGCCATCAAAAAAAGTTTTAAACATACTTTTGATGCTGTACCCGGACAGATCACTGTATTTAATACCCTTACGCCATGCATCAGGATTAAAGACCTGAAGCAATACGGGCATATTGATGAATTGGTGAAATTATACCGTGCAAACGGCATCGACTTTTTGAAGGACAAGAAGATGTCGCCGTTTAGTGGACTGATTAAAATCAGGAAATATTTTAACCTGGATTGTGCCGTTGACTATATTTTCAAGGATTTGGATAACCCGGCGATGGCTTATTTTGACATACCAAGCCTGTTGAATTGGGATACCTTTGAAAGCATTACACTAGGAATTAAAAACAACATGAATGAGAATAATAACTGGGATGCCGGACTGGGGGTATTTTTTACCCCAACAGGTGTTATTGATAACGTGAGGATTTATGATGAAGAATTAAACCCGGAGGACTTAAAATTTATCCGCGAAAAATATCTCGAGGAAATCGGCAGGTTGCAGTAAGACCCGTGAGTAGGCTTAATTTCTTATTACAAAATACATATTGGATTCCGGCATTTTTAAATAAATTTGCCGGAATTCTTATTTATATATTAAAATTGATATGCAATGAAAATCTGGAGTACCGGAGTGTTGGAGTGTTGGAGTACTGAAGGTTGGGGTGACCAAACATTACTCCACTACTCCATTACTCCAATGCCCATCAATTTAATAATAAACTTTCCATTGAAATAACAGTAGAACCAAAACACACGCACATAAAAAAATTGAATTACAATGTTTGAATATTTTGACAAGAAACTCTACAGCTTTTACCAGTACGTAGGTTTAAACCCAGCTTACGAAAATTTATTGGTTTCCATTACCGAAGTGCTTGTATCTATTATCCTTGGTTACATTGCCTTCAAGATTGCCCACAAAGTAATTTTGAGGGTTCTTATTACTGCTGCCAAGTCCACAAAATCGGATTGGGACGATATTTTAATCGAACGCAAGGTGTTCGACCGGCTGGCTTACCTTGCACCGGCTTTTGTGATGTATCTCCTTATTCCACTTGCCCTTGACCCTTACCCTGAATTTATTACGTTGTTTGAGTTGGGCATCGAAGTATATTCCATTATTATCGTCATGTTGGTTATCCTGGCATTCCTCAACTCCATCCAGCATATTTACGGGAAATATGAAATTTCAAAATCGAAACCAATTAAGGGTTACATCCAGGTAGCGAAGATTTTGGTTTACATTTTTGTTGTAGTAGTTTTAATTGCGATTTTCATCGGCGAAAGCCCCACCCTTTTACTGGGCGGAATGGGTGCGTTTTCGGCTGTACTACTTTTGGTGTTCAAAGATTCGATATTGGGCCTGGTTGCCGGGGTACAGCTTACGTCCAACGATATGCTCAGGGTTGGCGAATGGATCAGTATGCCAAAATATGATACCGATGGAACTGTTCTTGACATTACACTTACCACGATAAAAGTGCAGAATTGGGACAAAACCATTTCTACCATCCCGGCCTATGCCATGTTTTCCGAATCGTTTAAAAACTGGCGTGGGATGGAAGAATCGGGTGGAAGAAGAATTAAGCGATCGATCAATATCGACATGAACAGCATAAAGTTTTGCACTCCCGAAATGTTACAGAAATTTGAAAGGTTTCAATATATTTCGGGATACGTAAAAAACACAGAAAATGACGTTTTAAAGTTTAATCAGGAAAACAATGTTGATCCTACTTTTTTGGTGAATGGCCGCCGCCAAACCAATATTGGTGTATTCAGGGCTTATCTTAAGGGCTACCTCCACAATAACCCAAAAATCAGTGGCTCGATGACCTTTCTGGTCCGTCACCTTCAACCCTCTGATAAAGGTCTGCCCATCGAGATTTATGTTTTTAGCAAGGATCAGGCCTGGGCAAATTACGAAGCCATCCAGGCTGATATTTTCGATCATGTACTGGCAGTGATCCCCGAGTTTGATTTACGCGTGTTCCAGAATCCAAGTGGGGCCGATTTTGTGAAAATCATTAATTAATAAGACCAATCCGGTATCCTAGGATTTTTACTTTTTACTTACCAGAAGCACCCTATGGTTTAAAACTATCAGATTTGATTTATAAGCTAAAAATTATAAATTTGCCAAAACTTAAATCAGATCCTAAAATCAGAAACCTGCAAGGGTGAGTGTATGAAGAAATACATACCAATTTTCCTGATATTTCTATTTGGATATTCTATGTTGCCAGCGCAAAATTTCGCTAAGCTTGAACAATCCCTCCGTGTTATCTCTTTCAACATCCGTTACAACAATCCAGGTGATGGTGAAAATTCATGGCCAAACCGAAAGGAATTGGTGAGCAGTTTGCTCCGCTTCCACAAGGCAGATATCTTTTGTTTGCAGGAAGCATTGATCAAGCAAATCAACGATCTGGAACTGGCTTTTCCCGATTTTGAATATTACGGTCCCTGCCGCGACGATGGCAAAGAAAAAGGGGAAGCCTGCCCAATATTTATTAGGAAAGATTTATTTGCCCTACAAGATTCTGGCATCTTCTGGTATTCTGAAACCCCCAATCAACCCGGAAGCATCGACTGGGGGGCGAACCTGCCACGCATTGCATCCTGGGTGAAATTGAAAGATCTGACTCTGGGTCATGAATTAGTTGTCGTAAGCACCCACTTCGACCACGAAAGCCAACTATCGAGAAACAATAGCGCACGTCTGTTAAGAAACAAACTCAACAAAATAGCAGGTGATTTGCCAGTGATAGTTTGTGGCGATTTTAACGACCGCCCAGAATCTGAAACTTACAGGGAGTTGACCAAGCAAAATTCTGAATTGGTTCTTTTGGATGCCCGTTCAGTTTCTGAGCAAAGCCATTACGGCCCTGAGTTCACCTACATAGGATTTGATTTTGAAGGTAATGACGGTGATATTATTGATTACATTTTCATTAATGACAAGCTTTCAGTAGCGGGCCATGGCTATCTCACCGATAATTGGAATGGTATTTTCCCCTCGGATCATTTACCGGTTTTTGTTGAACTGAAATACAAAGAACAGTAATATAGTTTATCTGCTATTATAAATGAAACCAATCATAATTTATTTAAGTCATTTATGTCATTTAGCTTCGCTGTCATTAATTGTCATTTATCCGCCAGCCGGCGGACGTCATTTATTTTTGAGAAAATGACCATCAATGACTAAAAATGACTTTCAATTGGAAAAAGATTTTAGTTTTAACAAATCTCTCAATGACCTAAACAATTTCGTATTTAGTAAAAAATCAATGACTATCAATAACTATCAAATAAAACAAAAAAGCCTGTCGCTTCAATAACAATCATTTTCTAAGATAATTTTTCAAAACCAAAACACATGAATAAAACTAACTCAATGAAAGCCGCACCCATCTTCCTTGCATTTCTGTGCATGGGTTTTGGCGATGCTGTTGGGCCCATGGTTGGCCTGGCAAAAGATTCATTTCAACTTACCAATTTTATGGCCCAACTTTTAACTTTTAGCGGCTTTATCATGTTTGGCGTTCTGTCTATCCCAATGGGGGTTTTCCAGGATAAGAAGGGCAAGAAATATGTATTGCTCCTGGGTTTGTCGATAGCTTTTATTGGCTTGATGATCCCCATCTTTAACGGAATGTATGGCCCGAAAGTAGCCTTCGACGCCTCATCGAACACAAAATTTTATATGCTACTCATTTCGGTACTTTTGTTAGGGGCTGGTGCTACCATATTGCAAGTGGCAGGAAATCCCATTATGCGTGACGTTTCGGCACCGGGCAAATATTCCAGTAACCTTTCGCTGGGGCAGGCAATCAAAGCAATTGGGTCGTCACTTGCATTCTTGCTCCCTCCCTTTGTGGCTAGTTATTTTGGCATGGATTGGAGCATTCTTTTCCCCGTTTACGCCATCCTCATCCTGATTGCATTTTTATGGACACGTTCAACTCCCATTGTTGAGAAAAAAGATCCTGATGCCCACCCGGCTTCATTTGCAAGTTCTATAAAACTACTCGGAAACAGATATGTATTACTCATGGTCCTGGGAATTTTTCTTTATGTCGGTGCCGAAGTGTCCATGAGTTCACAAGTACCAATTCTGATGAAAGATGCCTATGGAATTTCTGATTTTGGACTGTGGGTAAGCTGGGCATTGTTCTTCCTGCCAATTTTCCTTGGTCGGCTGTTGGGATCCGGAATTTTAAGGTTATTTGATGCCGGAAAATTCTTGAAGATAACTGTCCTCCTTTCAATAGCAGGAATTTTAATGCTGCTGTTTGGAGATAAAACGACTGCATTTGTAGGAATATTTATGGTTGGACTAGGATTTGCTAATATCTTCCCACTTATCTTCTCCATCACTATCGAGCACATGCCCGAAAGGACCAACGAACTTTCGGGTTTGATGGTAACTGCTATTGTTGGTGGTGCAATTATTCCACCAATCACAGGTTATGTTGCCGATCTGACCGGAATAATGGGTGGTTTCTTCGTTCCGCTTTTATGTTTGGTTTACATAACTATTTTGGCATTTACCCTGGCTAATAAAAAAAGGACTTCATAAGTTCAGCATGAAAAAGACCAACGTTGCACGGATTCTTGATCAGCACAAAATTGATTATCGATTACGCAACTATGATGTGGATGAAAGCGATTTGAGTGCCGGTTTTCGTGGCACTCAAATTGAAATAACACCGAGGGATTTGGTTGATATTTCAAATCCTGGAATAGGAAATATTTCAGTTTAAGCAGATAATACAAAGTTCATTTATATTTTTGCAAAAGGGCTCATTAAACGACCCCATCCCTAGCCCTTCCCCTTGAGGGGAAGGGAAATCCAACGCATAAGCAACTACACAGGTCTTGTGCGTCAGCATGCTTCCCTTAACGGAAAGTTAGAGGGGGTCTTTTTTAAAGGAAAAGCAAAATAAACTGATACTCAATTAAAATAAAAACAATTGACCATGCTCAACAGAAGAAAATTTCTGACAAAGGTTTCAGTAAGCTCCCTGGGAGCTCTGATTGGAACCACTCTTCTAAAAAATAAAACAATTGCAGCAGTACCTCCCGGAAAAGGAAAAAAATCCGCACCACTGGTAATATCCACCTGGAACCATGGGCTGGATGCCAACGAAGAAGCGATGCGTGTAATTATGGAGGGTGGCCGGGCTGTGGATGCCTGCGAAGCCGGAGTTAGAATACCAGAGGCTGACCCCAACAATTTGAGTGTTGGCCTCGGTGGCCTCCCCGACAGGGAAGGAAAAGTTACCCTTGATGCCTGTATTATGGATGAGGAAGGAAATTGTGGTTCGGTTTGTTTTCTCGAGCATATTGTCCATCCCATTTCTGTAGCCAGGTTGGTAATGGACGACACCCCTCACATCATGCTTGCCGGTTCAGGTGCGCTACAATTTGCACTTGAGAACGGATTCAAAAAAGAGGATCTGCTTACAAAAAAAGCCAAAAAAGCCTGGGAGGAATGGAAAGTTAAATCAAAATATCAGCCCATGCCCAATAGCGAAAATCACGACACTATTGGTTTGATTGCTATCGATCAAAAAGGAAATCTATCCGGAGCGTGCACAACCAGCGGAATGGCATACAAAATAAGGGGCCGTGTGGGTGACTCGCCAATCATCGGTGCAGGATTATTTATCGACAATGAAGTGGGTGGGGCAACAGCAACCGGAACGGGAGAATTGGTAATAAGAACCGTGGGTACTTTTCTTGTTGTAGAACTAATGCGCAATGGCATGTCGCCACAAGATGCCTGTGAAGATGCTGTTCGCCGGATAGCTAAATCAAACATACCTGATATCGAAACACACCAGGTTGGATATATTGCCGTTAACAAAGCCGGCGAAACCGGGGCATTTTGTCTCCAACCCGGATTTAATTACGCAGTACATAAAGACGGACAAAATGAGTTGATCGATGCAGGGAGTTATTTTGGATAAAGATTCTATTTCCAGAACACTGGCTTGAGAACGAATTGACCGAAACACAATAGAGGGCCTCACCAAACTAAAACAATCTTAACAACGACACATTTAACAAAATATAGTCTGACCGTAGGAAGCTCCCTTCCCCTTGAGGGGAAGGGTTGGGGATGGGGTCAGTAATGAAAAACATTTAACATCAAATAATGAAATACTCAAAAATCTTTCTCTTTCTGGCCACACTCAGCTTGATGGCCTGCGACAGAACACCTGACCTTGCTGAATACGTCGATCCATTAATTGGTACCGATGCCCACGGACACGTTTATCCGGGAGCCGCCACACCTTTTGGCATGGTCCAACTCAGCCCCGACACCCGCAAAGACAGTTGGGACGGATGCTCGGGTTATCATTATTCGGATAGCACGATCATGGGATTCAGCCACACACACCTGAGCGGGACCGGCGTTGGTGATTATGGCGACATCCGCTTTATGCCCACAGTTGGTGAAATTCAACTCGATCCGGGCACCGAAGCTGATCCTGAATCAGGATATCGTTCACGCTTCAGCCATGACCTGGAGGAGGCAACTGCCGGCTTCTACGAAGTTGAACTGGAAGATTATGATATCGAGGTGGAACTAACATGCACACCCCGTGCAGGTTTCCATGAATATGAATTCCCAGAAACTGATCAAGCCAATGTAATCATCGACCTCACTGAAGGCGTTACAAGCGATATCATCCTTAATTTGTGGATTGAAGTCGTTAGCGATACCGAAATTCAGGGGATGCGCCAAACACAAGGCTGGTCGAAAAATCAATATGTTTTTTTTAATGCTGAATTCTCCAAGCCATTTAAAGAATATGGAATCTCACTTGATGGAAACCCGGTGGATGCAACCGGCAGGATTTCTGGTAAGGATGTAAAAGCCTGGGTGAGATTTTCCACAAAAGAGGAAGATGATGTTTTAGTGAAAGTAGGGATATCAGCAGTAAGCCCTGAAGGTGCAAAAAACAACAGGCAATCAGAAATCCCCGACTGGGATTTTGAAGATGTGGCAGAAGATGCCCGTGATGCATGGAACCATGAACTTGGCAGAATTGAAATTGATGATCCTGACGACGACAGCAAAACGGTTTTCTACACAGCCCTTTATCATGCACTCTTAGCACCTAATTTATACAGTGATGTAGATGGTAAATACCGTGGTCACGACAACAACATCCATCAAACTGATGGCTTCGATATGTACACGGTTTTCTCGCTTTGGGATACTTTCCGCGCAGCCCACCCATTGTTCACCCTCATCGACCAAAAGCGCACCAATGATTTCATCAACACAATGATCAAACAATACGAACAGGGAGGTTTATTACCTGTTTGGGAATTGGCTGCCAACGAAACCAATTGCATGATAGGCTATCACTCCGTTCCGGTTATTGTAGATGCTTACATGAAAGGAATACGCGGCTACGATGCTGAAAGAGCTTTAGATGCATGTATTAAGAGTGCCATGCAGGATCAGTTTGGTTTGGACAGCTATAAAAGAAAAGGCTACATACCTTCTGATGAAGAATCAGAATCTGTATCAAAAACCCTGGAATATGCTTATGACGACTGGTGCATCGCTATGCTGGCAGACAAACTTGGGCGAGTGGATGATTATGAGCAATTTATCAAAAGGGCGCAATATTATAAAAATATTTATGATCCTGAAAGCGGATTTATGCGTGCCAAAGCCAACGAAACCTGGTTCAGCCCATTCGATCCTTCAGAAGTGAATTTCAACTACACCGAGGCCAACTCATGGCAATACAGTTTTTTTGTGCCTCAGGATGTTTCAGGTTTGATGAATTTACTTGGCGGCCCGGATAAAATGGTAAATCGTCTGGATGAACTTTTCAGCGTAAGCTCCGAAACCACCGGCAGACATCAGTCTGACATCACCGGATTAATCGGCCAATATGCACATGGCAACGAGCCGAGCCATCACATGGCCTATCTTTACAACTATGCCGGACAACCCTGGAAAACACAGGAAGTTGTTAAAAAAATAATAAATGAACTCTACACTTCGATGCCTGATGGCCTGTGTGGAAATGAAGATTGTGGGCAGATGTCGGCATGGTACGTACTGAGTGCCATGGGATTTTATCCGGTAACACCGGGATCAAACATTTACGCAATCGGAAGTCCGGTATTTGAAGAGGTGATTTTAAATTTTGAAAATGGCAATGAATTTGAAATAGAAGCAGAAAATCTTTCTATTGATAATATTTATATCCAATCGGCAACACTCAACGGAGAGGAATACACAAAATCATTTATTACCCACAGTACGCTTATGGCCGGTGGAGAGTTGGTACTTGAGATGGGCGATCAGCCAAACAAAGATTGGGGCACCCAAAGAGGTGATTTCCCGGTTTCTGAAATTACAGAACATCTCATCACCCCGGTTCCTTTTGTCAAGACAGGTGATAAAGTTTTCTTCGATGGGCAAATTGTAGAATTAGGATGTGCCGATGCAGGAGCTCAAATAAGATATGTACACGATGAAAAAACTGGTAAGGTTCCATTTCAATTATATGAAGGCCCCATTCAAGTTACCGAAACTTCCACTGTTTTTGCTTTTGCAAAAAGTGAAAATAAGGATCACAGCCTTGAGGTTGACGCACTTTTCCTGAAAATTCCCAAAGGCCGAAAAATCACAATTAAAAATACCTATGCCAACCAATACAATGCCGGTGGAGACCTTGCGCTGATAGATTACCAAAGAGGAGGAAACAATTTCAGGACAGGAAACTGGCAGGGCTACGAAGGCGTTGACCTGGAAGCTGTAATTAAACTTGAAAAAAGTACTGTCGTTTCGAAATTAAGCACTGGATTTCTGCAAGACATCAATGCATGGATTTTTATGCCCAAATGGGTGGAGTATTCGGTATCAAGCGATGGAAAATATTTTACAAAACTGGGAACGGTAAAAAATACAATTGCCGAAGATGACTGGGACGAACAGGCACAGGATTTTACACTAAAGTTTAAACCACAGCCAGTACGATACATTAAAGTAATTGCCAAAAATCGTGGCATCTGCCCTGAAGGTCATAAAGGTGCCGGCAATGCAGCCTGGATATTTGCTGATGAAGTTGTGATTGAGTAATTAGTATTTTTCTATAAAGTCCAACTTCTGCGTTATTGCTCAAAATCCAAATCCTCATCCCGTACGTACGGGACTGTGGTTTGAATTTTTCGCACGCCTTGAATTTGAACTTTCTAGGACAAAAACTCGACTTTTTGGACAGACTAATTATTTGATATTAATAAAACAATATAGAATGAAGAAATTACTATTCATATTTTTCCTGTGTTTGATTTCAATCAACTCGCTATTCTCACAAATAGTAGTTGAAGAAGAAAACTCCTCCCGCCTCCAATGGTTCTCTGAGGCCAAGCTTGGAATTTTTATCCACTGGGGGATCTATTCAGTAAATGGCATCGATGAATCCTGGTCGTTTTTTAATGAATATCTCTCGTACGAGGATTACATGAAACAACTTGATGGCTTTACAGCCGAAAATTACAAGCCAAAAGAATGGGTAAAACTGATTGAACAGAGCGGTGCTAAATATGCCGTTCTTACTTCCAAGCACCATGATGGTGTGGCACTATGGGATTCCGAATTTGGTGATTTGAATGTGGTTGATAAAACTCCCGCAGGTAAAGACCTGATTAAACCTTTGGTAAAAGAATTAAGAAAAAAAGACATCAAAGTTGGGTTGTATTATTCCCTGTTGGATTGGTCGCATCCCGATTATCCCAATTTCACAAAGAATGAAAAAAGATATGAAAATGATTCGCTGAGATGGCAACAGTTTGTGGATTTCAATTTAAGGCAAATTGGCGAAATTTCCCAAAACTATCAGCCCGATCTCATTTGGTTCGACGGCGACTGGGAACAATCGGCTGAAGCCTGGAAGGCAAAGGAGATCAGGGAACTTCTACTGATCAGCAATCCAAAGGTAATCATCAATTCCCGATTGCAAGGCTATGGCGATTATGCCACACCCGAGCAAGGCGTGCCCATCCAGAAACCGGAAAGCCAAAATTGGGAGCTTTGCATGACAATGAATGATTCGTGGGGATATCAGCACAACGACAGCAACTACAAATCACCCAATCAAATTATCCGCATCTTTGTGGATTGCATCAGCCAGGGCGGAAATCTGCTGCTCGATATCGGCCCCAAAGCCGACGGCACCATCCCTGAAGAACAGGTAGAAATCCTGGAAGAACTTGGCCGCTGGACAAACAAACACGAAGAAGCCATTTACTGCACACATGCCGGAATGCCCAAGGATTATTTCTATGGCCCTTCCACCCTATCCAAAGACAGCACTGTACTTTTTCTTTTCCTCGAATACAAACCCATCGGCCCCATTGCCATCAAAGGCCTGAAAAACGGCATCGACAGAATTCGCGTAGTTGGCAACGGCACCAAACTCAGCCACGACATCAAAATGAAACAATACTGGAGCGCAAAACCCGGCATGTTATACATCGATGTTCCCGAAGAAGTACTTGATGAGCAGGTGACTGTTATTGCAGTTCAGCTAGATGGAAAGGTTGATTTATTTGGGGAGGATTAGGCGGAAGTTCTCAGTCGGCAGTCCACAGTCCACAGTCTGCAGTTCTCATTTTTCAGTTCACAATTCAGAGATAGAACTTCTCATAAATTACTCTTCAAACTTTGAACCCGGAACTTTGAGTTTTACAAAGTTTTTGGTCAACACAACACTTTTACATACTTTTGATAAAATTCTTATCTGACATGAAGCAAAAATTTATTTACTGGAAAGATGGCAGCCAATGGCTGGGATATCTTGATGAATATCCTGATTATATGACCCAGGGAGAAACTCTTGATGAATTAAAAGGAAACCTAAAAGACATTTATGCTGATCTTGAAAGCGGTGCCATTCCCGTTGTAAGAAAAGCCGGAGAACTTGAGATTGCATGAAACGAAGGGATCTCATAAAAAAAATTAAAATTTCAGGCTGTGTTTTCATCCGGCATGGAGGCAAGTATGATTGGTATCATAATCCTAAGACAAAAAAATCCCAACCCATCCCAAGGCATAAAGAAATCAATGAGAATCTTGCCAAACATATCTTGAAGGTCTTGATGGATTAGTTAAAAATAATCGCTCCATAATTTATCAGCCTTTAGAAATACAAGGCTTTTTCTAAACTTAGCCTTTAGAAATACAAGGCTTATTCTAAATTTCACTTGTAAAGTACACAGTACTTCGCCAATTCTCAATAAGCTGAAACCCAATTTCACATCTCGGTTGAAAAATAATGAACTATCTCTATAACCTCTTGGTGATTTTGGACATCCAAAAACAAATGTTATTTTTTAGCAAAAAAAGATCATTGATTCAAATAAATCCTACCTTTGGGTTCAATCTTGCCAAACATAAAAACCATGAAAAAAAATGTAATCATTTTAGTTTTCATACTCCTCGGCAATTTCAACCCTCATCATGCCTGTTCGCAAAACTGGCAATGGAAATGGGCGGATAAAACTGCCACGACACATCAAAGTGACATCACAATATACCCAATGCATTGTGATTTCCACAATAATACTTACTCGTTAACAGGTTATGAGAGCGAGATTTACTTTGAAGACACTGCCTTTTTTCACGGGCCATCAACCTATAATTCAGCATTTATAAAACACGATTCGGCAGGAAACTTTTGCCCACCATTAGACTTATGGGTCGGGCCATCCCAAAATATTTTCAATCCCAGATTAGTAGCCGACCAAAATTTAAACATATACGTTGGTGGCAGTTTTGCACAAGGATTTAATATTCAGGATACATCCTTTACATTCGCACCAGGCAACAGTTCATTTCACCCGGAAGTATTCATTG
>Ga0307929_1001897_pt1 | contig 14600 bp, 22 predicted proteins | sample AceLakmetage1330_FD_203160 | JGI IMG/M metagenome (GOLD analysis project Ga0307929, IMG submission 203160) | Saline water microbial communities from Ace Lake, Antarctica - #1330 | ecosystem: Environmental > Aquatic > Non-marine Saline and Alkaline > Saline | place: Antarctica: Ace Lake...
TTTTACTCATGTCGCCATATAATTCATCGGTACTTTTACGCTCTTTTTTATTTCGTCCCATATCTGTTTTTTTTAGCAAATATATAAACCCTCTCAAAATAATAGCACTCCAAAAAAAGAATTAGCCCATATTAACCTAATTGCTTTTTTGCGGAGGATAAAAAAAAGGTGCATTTCTGCACCCCTTTTAATACCAAATCTAAAAAATCAAATTTAAATAAACCCCACCAAATTACTTGGGAGCTTAGTAGTGTTTTTCGGGTCGCCCGTTAACAGTACTTCAATTTCTGTATCCTCATCTCCTACGGGTACAAAAGCCAAAAATTTAATACCGTCAATGTTCATTTCAGGATACGGCCACAGCTTCAAATTTACCAGTTTTTCGGTCGCCCCTTCCATCAATTCAATGGCAAGTAATTGCCGCCCATTTATTTTGGTGTTAAACCCGGGCATCTCTGATAAAGCCAAATGCTGCTTAATAATCTTTCTAAATACATCATCCTTCTTTACCTGTGATTGGCTTAACCCCACTTCATGGCTTGCATCAAATAAAGCCGTTACGGGTTTGGGTTTCATTTGCCTAACCTTTTCAAGTAAGTTTGGAATACCTATCTCCACTTGCTCTTGAAAATCTGTCATCTTAATAAATTTCATTGCTTACGCCCTTCCATTTTTTACAAAGTTTGTATCAAAGGAAAGCACCCCGGCACTCATGTTCCAATGAAACATTTTTTCAAATATTTCACTGGTACGAAGGTCGATTAATTTGTTTTGGTGCAACTCCGTTAGAGTGTCCACAATGTCCGCGAACGCTTCCAGCCGGGCAACTTCGCCCGGTGTATCGGCTGTTGTGGTGTATGTGGCTTGCAATTCAGCATCAAAGCTGGTGGTATTTTTCACTTGCTTGTTTTTTATTTCTAAATCCCCGGCCTCCATACTTAAGGTATTGAAAGACGAACCCAAAGCGGTTGCGTGGCTTTTTATTTGGGTGGATAATTCTGTAAGGTCGGGTAAGTCCAACAACTCCACAGCTTTTGATTTACGGATGTTTATCCCAAATAGGGTAGCATCTTTGGATGTTGAAAGTTTGTTAAAAGCCAATTCCTTTAACTGGTCTTGTTCGCCTGTAAGAAACGCGGGTAGGTCAGCGGTTGCAAGTTCCGTTCCCGTGAGCTTTTCCCATTGGTCAATTAGGCTTTGGATATTTTCCAAAATCACTTCTTTCTGTTCGATAGCGTGCATGTGTTCACGCTCTTTGTACTCAATTACTGGTTTTTCTGCCATTGTGTTAAGTGTTAAGTTAAAAAATTAATTTAAAATATTTGCTTTTATATTGATATTCTATTTGCTGAATTTATCACCCTCAACAAAGCATCTTGAATCAAATCCTCAATACCATCTATCGCGCTGCTCATGTTTGTTGTGTTTAGTTTTTATTAAAAATTGCCCTTTTTAGGCGTTTATTTCTACCTATTTTCTACCAATTTACTTAAAGTATTGATTTACATGGGTCATGGTGGGTTTACGTACAACCCACCGCGCTTTATTTCGCTTATTTTTGATAAATACATTTTGGCGTTTTCATTCAGTTGGTTTATGGTGTTATTTTTTTCGCGATATGGTCTTAAGGCCAATTTGCCCGCGTCCATCTCTGTGAGTATTTCAGTTATTAAGAGGGCTGTAAAATTTTCGATAATGGTTTCGGTATCCCTTACCGATAGATTGAGTGCTTTTGCCGTTGCGTGCTTGCTTAAAGCTCCCAAATATTTTGTGGTGCTATTTGGTATGGTTTCGGCATGGATCCCATTTAGGTAGGTGCTGAATACTTTAATATTTGCTTTTTGTGAGTGAATATTAAAAAAGTCCCTGCTTTCTGTTATCGCTCTCAAATATTCCTTTGTCAAAAATTGATTCCCGGGCGTGTAATTTTTATCCACAGAAAAATAACACCGTATCGCTGTTAACAGCTTATCGCGTTCTATTCTTTTGGCTTCGCCGGGTGGGTATTTCCTTTGGTATCGAATATTAGAAAGGCAAATATTTGTTTTGTCGCCGTCAATGTACGCGATTTGCCCCGCCCGGTATGTTTCGCCTGCAAATTCCTGCAAAATAAGTTTTGGAACGCTTACTTTTTTCGTGCCTATTGATATTGTATTCCGGTTCTGCACTATTTTTAAATACCTGCCTTTCGTGCAATGATAAACTACCCCGCTTTGGTTTAAATACAAGTTGGCGTATCCCTTCACTACCTTAAACCCTTGCTTTTTTAGCTGGGCAATGGCATTTTTTTGGTTTTCTGCTTTCATATCTTTGTGCTATTTGTCTGCATATTGATTTTTAAGCGGGTTTTAGCTCGTTTCGCCTGCGTGGGGTGTAGATGCTTGTTTTATATATCTCCAAACCGTTACGCGGCTTATTTTAAGTATGTCGGCTATTTCGCTATACGATTTGCCGCCCCGGTGCAATTCCATCGCACGGCTTTTAATTTCCGGCGTGTGTTTTAAGTCCGTCCATCGTTCGGCGGCCTGCCACTTTTCGAGGGTTCGCACCGGGCAACCGTCTAAAAGTTTGCCTATTTCGGTAAGGCTTAAACCCATCATGTAATATTTTCGGGCTTTTTCTCGATGTTCAGCCGTGTAATTTTTTCGCTCCTTTCGTGGGCTGCTGACTTTGCTTTTCGGTTTAATGGTCATTTCTTAGCGTATTAGTGGAATAAGTGTATTTTTAATGTTATTGCTATGTTAGAACCCTTACTTTTACAGTGGGTATCGGTTGCGGGTATATTTGGCAACTGTTTTAAATGCTTACCCCCTTCCGTTATTCTTTGTCCTAAACTATCCACGTTGCCCGATTTTATGGGTTTTACTGAATATTTGAGGCATTTTACTAAATTTTTGAGGCATTGAATACCCTAAGCCGTTCCCGCCATGCTTCGCTTGGGTGCTTATTGAAACTGGCTTACCAAACCCGGCATTTTTTTGAGTAAATGATTGAATAAATACCTTTTTGGGTTTTGTGTTAGTCGGTGGCATTTTTTCGGCCAGCTCTATTAAAATCTGTTTCATTTTTCCGGCAAATTATATATTCAACTTATTTAGATGTTTTCCTTTTTGATAAATCCCGCTTTCCGGGTCATCCCTTTGGGATGTATAGAACAAGCTGCCCGACTGTTTCCGGGTGCCGTATAGGCCACCCCAAAAGCAAATATTTTTTTATCATATTTAGCCATGCTTATACACCCTTTTTTGTTCTTAGCTCATTTATAGCGTTTTCCGTTTTCTGTTTTCTGTGATGTTTTTTAGGTATTTCATCAATTCGTTAACATATTGATATTTAGCAATTTAAATGTTTTAACGTTTCTGCCAGCTTGTCCATGTACTCTCTTTCTTTGTCGTTTCTTATTACTGTGATGCTGTTTTTAAAAGTGTTCCATTCATCATTAATAAACTCCCGTATGTTTCTATATCTCCACTCTGTCAAACTCCCTTCTTTGTGCTGCATCTTGTACAAATAAAGGGTTTCGGCTGTACCATGTACCAATATTTGTTTACCTAAAATTATTTTTCGCTGGTGTGTTCCTTTTGGAGCAATGATTTCCGGGCTAAATTGTACGCTTCGCCAATCTTTGATAAATTGCGCTGTAAGCCGTTCGATAGTGGCAGGCGTGAGCAAATCGGCCAGCGTGAGGTTTTCAACACGCTTGTAAATGCTTTCTATCCTTAAAATATTGGGGTGGTCGGGTAAGTCGGTGCGCCGCTTATCTTTCATCTCAAATACTTTGTCGTAAACTTTGTACACCTTCTTTATTGTCTTGTGGAAAACGGTCGTCTTAACCCGTTTGTCTTTGTACCTGGGGTTTACAAACAAAGGCCGCTTATTTTCGCCACTGCCAACGGTTTCCATTTGGTCGAGGTAAATGCGGCAATCGGTGGCCATGTTCATATTTAAACCTATTTCGTAATAAGTAACCTTCATTTTGCTAAGGTCGAGGGCGGTTTGTTGCTCCAATAGCTTCGCGGCGGCCTTGCTATTGCCGAAGCTGAATAAATCAAAATTGGTTTGCCGCCCGGTTCTTACGTGGCTGTAATACTTATGCAAACTACATTCGAGCTTTAGCCGTCCGGTTTGGTTCGTTTCTACACGAATGTAGAAAGCATCTATAAATTTTGTGTTCATGTTGTCATAAGTTATTATCCCGTTTCTGTTAATCACTTGTAAATTATTTGCCCCTGCAATGCGTTCGGCCTCATGCCTCGTTATCCCTTGCAAGCTCAACCTTATCAAATCTATCATATCTCATTTTTTACCCCTTCTTTGTGCCTTCCGGCTTGTGTTTTTGCAGTAAGCATAAATCAAACTTTGCATCTGGCAAATGGATGTTTTTATACATCCTTTGCAGTATGGTCAGCGTTTCGGCTTTGCTGTACCCGGTATCCAAATAGCAAACATAGTCGGTTAACTGGTCAAGCCTTACCACAAACTTACTTATCAGCGTGGCGGCTGCAATGGCTTTGCCCTTTAGCTGTATTTGGTAATCGTTGCCCACGATGTATTTGCCGGGGTTGTGCAAACGGAGGGTTGTAAAAACCCCGGTCGATAGTTTGCCGTTCCAGTTGTACGAAAAGTTTATTAAGTTCATGCTGCTAATCTTTGGTTATTTGAATGCAATTAATTTTCCTATCTTTGCTGCCAATCTTGTTGGTTGTTCCATGACTAACATTTTTAAAGTGTCAAACTACAAAGGCAGTCCGTATATACGGACTGCCTTTTTGTTTTCATACAACGCCATCGTTTATCAGCTTTTCTAAGTGGGCGCGGCTCACATAGTTTTTGGAGTACTTGCGGCGATTTACCCGCGTTACTTCCAGTATTCCGTTTGCTTTGTAGCGTTCGTAAGTAGAACGGCCAATTTTTAGCCGTTCGCACACCTCCCGGGGTGTAAGTAGTTCTTTATCCTCTTTCGCGGTCATCTGCTTTACACTTTCGGCCATTTGCGAAACGGTGGCCGTTAGCTTGTTCCATTCGTCCAAGCCAATGGTAACTACTGCAATTTGTGGATTAGTCATTGTCCTGGGTTTTGGTTTGGGCATCTTCGGCCATAAATTCTAAATTATATATTTCTAAACCAAACGCCCATGTACAATTTTCTGTAAGAAAGTCAGGGTTTGAATTATACTTGGCTGTAAGATATTCTTGTATTAAATCCTGTAAATCAATAAACCCCGCTAAATATTTCTTACGTTGGGGTGCTTCCATTTCATAATTATCAACTTCTTCCCAAAATTTTTTATTTCGGAATTCTTCATTGTCGTTAATGTGTTTTTTTTTCGATTTGCTTGGCTTGTTGTCCATGATATTAAATTTTAAAGTTGTGTGTAAATGATATTTCAATTAATGTTTGAGGCTATTTTATCGGCCTGTTTTTCTTACCTTCCCATGATGTCCCAAATCAATGGTTGCTATGATGTTTTCATTGAACCCCTTAAAAATTAGGATGTCTTGGCTGGTGTTTGATTCAATGAGAGCTAAAAGCCTCATTTTGCCATCCAACAAATTTCCTTTGTCTGAAAATGATATTGAACTCCCATTAAATAACCACTTTCCCGCTTTCATATCAGCGGCATACTGTTGTACTTTATCCTTTTTTATCGGTCTGCTTTGTGTGCTGTGGCTAAGCATTTCTTTTGCCATTTCAGGCGTTACGGTTATTATTTTACCGTAAATTCCTTTTCCTAATTCAATAAATTCTTGTGTATCCATGATATTAATTTTTAAAGTTGTGTGTAAATGATATTTAAATTAAATTGAAATACTGTTTAACGCCCGGGCTACCGGGTTGGGCTGGTCGCTTACTTTAGTGCCGGGGTGCTTAAATTCAAATATGGCATGGCGAAGGCTTTGCCGCTGGTTATCGTTTAGTGTATGGGGTAGCTCCAAATAATCGTCCTCCCTAATCATGCCTTTTTTTTGCTGGTCGCCCGTGGGTAATAATGCCGCCAATAGTTCGAGGGTGGCATATCTGGTATCTTCCAGTGGTGTTAATTCGGGGTTTTGCCTTTGCATGAGGTCGATTAGTCCTTTTTGCATTGCTTCCAGTCACACGCTTCGCCGGGCATTGTGATAGTAATCTCTCGTTTTTCGTTGTTAATCTGTACCATGATATTAATTTTTAAAGGTTAGTACTAATACAGCGGGCTTGTGCCTTCGCCATACTTTTCGCGCTGGCGGCTTAGCCGGGCGGTTAACTGTTCGTGGGTTTCATCGCTTAAAGCCACTTCGAGGGCTTGCAACGCCTCGGCTTCGTTGGCCTTGTATTCGGTAAGGTATTCGGCGGCGGCTCTAAACACCCTTGCGGCTTTGGGAGTGCCTCTTTTGCCTCGTAATACTTTACTTACTGTGGTCTGACTTAGTCCGGTGCGGCTTGCAATTTCGTTAATTGCTCCCGCTGGGAGTTTTTTTCTTTCTTTAATCGTATCCATATCGGTTAATTTTAAATTATCCGACAAAGTAAAACAAAAAAAATCGGATAAGATTACTTTATCCGATATTTTTTTACTTTTTTTTTTACTTTTTAAAACGGAAAATCTGTTAAAGCAAATGTAATAATGTCATTATCAAATGTTTGCATGACTTCTTTTAATTTCACATTACTAACTATTTTTTTACTTTTGGCATATTCAATAAATCTTTCTTTTGCGCCCCTCTTAAACCATTCATAAAAATTTAGTATTTCGTTTGGCTTATAAATATTTTTGTATTCTAATGTAAAGTTTTCTTTTTCGTATTCTAATAACTGAACAAAAATTAATGCTTTGGTTTTTGTTTCCGTATCAAAAATATTTTTTTGTATTGATTCAGTCCAAAGATGATAATTGAAATAGCCTAAATTTATTTCAATCAATTTTTCAGATAGTCCGGTTTTTAATTTTATGAACTCTAATAAATCTCTTTCAATATTATCTTTTAGGTAAGATGTAAAAAACCAATCTCTAATAAATGATAATGAATTTCCTAAATAATCACTTAAATTATGAGTATCGTTTTCATTGTTCATTAATATAATTTCGTTTACAATCTCTTTTTCATATTCGAGTAGTTTATTTATGCTTTCATCATTTAAAAACTCATGTTCTGAAATTCGCTCTCTAAACCATTGACTTCTAATTTGGTGGTCAGTTCCTGCATAATTTGCACTAATATAAACAAGAAATGTTAATATTCCATTTATTTTTTTTGGTTTCAATCTCTTGTTTAAATAGTGCTTTACTGTGATTTTTCCCATGCTGCCAAATTTTAAAATGTCGGGGCAAAGATAAAATTACAAATCAGGAAAACGAAACTTTTTGTAGTTCCCGCTCTACTGTCATATCCATTACTTTGCTGTAAATCATGGTGGTTTCTAATCGGCGGTGGCCTAAGAGCTTTTGCACCGTGGTAATGCTTACACCCTTGTAAAGTAGATAGGTGGCGTAGCTGTGGCGTGCCATGTGGTAGGTAACGTGTTTGCCAATGCCTGCCAGTTCTATAACCTTTCGTAGCTGCCTGTTTGCCTCGTCATTGCGTTGGAACGGGAAAATAGTTGGCTGGCCAGCTTTGGCGTATTTGTAAAAAATATCCAAGCCGCGCCCATCGAATAGCATGGCAATAGGTACTTTGATAGTATCGCCCGTTTTTATCATATTCAGGGTCAAATACTCTTTGCCGTTTTCCATTGTAAGACTGTCAGCCCTCAACTCCGACAAATCTCCATAGCGTAAGCCTGTATATACAGCAAACATGAACTTATCTTTTGCAAGTTGTTCGATGGGCTGGCTATCGGGTATGGTGAGGGCTTCCAGCTTGTCGAGTTCCTCCGGGGTCAGGTAGTCGCGTTTGGTGCTTACCTTCTTAATTTTGAATTTCCTAAAAGGGTATTTGTTTTGCTCTATTATTTCCTTATCAATGGCCAGATTTACATACCGCCGCAAAAATGAAAAGTGTTTGGTAATGGTGTTTGGGTGTAATCCCAAATCACGCAAATACTTGTCAAAGTCGCTAAGTAGCTCAAAATTGATTTGCTCAAACTCTACTCCCGGCCTGAATTTCTCGAAGTGCCGAAAGGTTGCCCGGTGCTGGGTTTTGGAAGTGCCTCTTAATTTTCCGCTTTCTACTTCGTGCCTGCAAAACTCAATAAAATTATTTGTGTAGTTCGCGTTCTTAAAATCGCGCAAGTATTGCAGCGTAAAGGGTTGCCCGCTTTGTCGCCGCTTCATTTCGATAGCTTCAAGCTCATTTATTTGAGCTGTGATTTGCTTATTTAGGCTGATTCTGTTGGGGTGTTTTTCGGTAATTTCCCGGCGTTTTTTATCCCACTGGTTGGGAGTTATGAAAATTTTGGTAGTAAAGTATTTCTTTTTCCCATTCAAATAGGCTTCTATTTGAATTAGTGCCGTGCCGTCCGGGCGCAAGCTCTTTTTGCGGTTAAATACCGCCGTGAATTGTACTTTGTCCATGCTATAAATTTTTAAAATGTCGCCACAAATGTAAATGTTTTTTCATTATTTTTACTCAATCGGGTAGAAACTGGGTAGAAACTGGGTAGAAAATCGAGGGTAAAACATGAATAATTCAATTTTCGGCATTTTTATTTATTGTTTGTTTTTCAGCGTTTTAAGTCATTTTTGGCTAAGTGGTTTTACCCAATTTTACCCCGTTCCCGGTTCCAGTGCATCCCACGAAAACAACAAAAGCCTCCCCGCAACTTGCAGAGAGGCTTTTTGGTTTTTGCTTGCCGGCGTAGTCATCCGATGAATTACCCCGGGAAGAATTGCTGTTTCCCGAAATTCATCCCCGGTGTTTGAAAGCATTCATCGGATGACTTTCTGCATGTTACTGCAGCACCAGCTTCTCAACAGTTTGTAATCCTCCTTGAGATATTTTTACCTTTCGGTTTCTTTTGTTTCGTTCTTGTTTTTATAACTATTTTTGTGAAATCAAATCATTTTAAAACAATTCAATTATGAAAGGCGAATTCACTGTAGTTATCGAAAAGGATTCAGAAGGATTCCTGATTGCAAGTGTTCCGGAATTGCCGGGATGTCATACGCAGGCTAAAACCTTTGACCAGTTGAACGAAAGAATTAAAGAAGCCATCGAATTATGCCTTCTCGAAAATGGTCGTCCAATTGAGGTGAATCAATTTGTTGGTGTGCAACGTGTTGCTGTTTAAAGATGAGCAGTACTTACCCCAAGCTTACCGGAAAGCAACTGATAAAGATATTATCAATTCATGGGTTTGAGGTCGCCAGAATTAGAGGAAGTCATCATTTTCTAAAGCATCAGGATGGTCGAAGAACAGTTGTTCCTGTTCATGGATCTGAAACCATTGGTTCTGGTCTCTTAAATAAAATTCTTAAAGATGTTGGTATTAAAACGGATGAACTATAAAATCTTTGCTTTGATTTTTGATCGATAGAAATACAAAAGCCTCCCCACAACTTGCAGGGAGGCTTTTTGGTTTTGTTGGTGGTGGCGAAACCTAACAGGTTTTTCGCTTATAAACTTCGCCTTACTTTTTAAAGAGCAGATCAACGGCTAAAAGGGTAAACCTGTTAGGTCTCCAAATCCTACTGCACCACCAGCTTCTCAACAGTTTGTAATCCACCTTGTGTTATTTTTAGATAATAAATTCCTTTAGGATGGGTGGAGAAGTCGATGGTGAAATTATCGGTTTCATTTTTACCAGTTGCGATTATGGAGCCGTGAGTATTAGAAACTTGCCAGGCGAACTCTGACAGTCCGCCAGCTGGCGGACTGTCAGAGGTTGAAACGTAAAACATTCCCGTTGACGGATTTGGATAAACCGAAATGTTGAGTTGCTTTCCGGCAAATTCTTCAACTCCGGTAGTTCCCAAACTTATAACAGCCGAAAGCCCGTTATCCGTAAAATATCCGCCCTGCGGCATTTGCTCATCAAAGGCAACTCCCAATGTAAACTCTTTCCCGGTTTCAGGATTGAAGATACGAAAGTTTATGGCCTCACCAGCAGTCATTCCGTCAATAGCGGGGGTAGTTGGGTCATCACCAAACGCAGTAATTACCAGGTTTTGATTTTCAAAAATGGCGGCTCCACAGCATAAACCAAATTGGTTGTAAAGGGTGATGATGCTTCCTTCGGCTATTCCGGCAATCGATTGCAAAGGAATGGCGATGGTGTGGGTGATTGGAGTGCTTGCGCACAGGCTGACCCCATCCTGCCGAGCTTTGCTCGTGCATGCACGAGGCTTCGCCTCGGCACAGCCCTCTCCTGTAGGAGAGGGAGTTCCCACGCACAAGCCGGTGCACTGGTCGGTTCTCCCCCTCCAGGGGGAGTTAGAGGGGGTCTTGCTTTCAGGAGCACACATCGGAAACTCCAATTCCACATCTTCATCCACCAGCACAAAATATGCCTTGCCGGGGCTAAGCTCCCCAAGTGTGTTTACCCCAAATTGCGGCCAATACACTCCCGAACCTGCTATTTCTTTTACGATTTGAAGATGGTCGATGATTGGGTTGAATAGTTCCTCCGCCGGATTATTGCAATTATTAAGCACTGGCATTAGGTTCCAGCCCTGCGACAGCTCCAGGGTTGGATTTCCGATTTTAGAACCTGCCAGAGTAAGCTCCAAATTGTTGGCAGCTTTTATCTGGTAGCCGGTTTCATAGTTCCAGTTGCCAATGGTGTTTACGCCTGCCGCCGGGTAGTAAAAATCCATCATCGACGACAGGATGATAAAGTCGTTGCCAAAGGTTGAAAACATGCCTTCCACACCTTTGTTGAGCGGATCGAGGTAGGTGGAAACACCGCTCCATCCGGCGGGGATGTTTAGGATTTGTTGCAGGAAAAAGTTGTATGGCTGCTGAAATCCCTGTGTGAGGGTAAGCTCCGCACTTTGGAGAGTTTCGATAACCGGCTCGCCAAGCGTAAAACTCAGCGAAAGGTTTTCGTTTTGGAAGTAGCCGCCCGCCGAAGCGATGACTTGCTGGGCCTGTGCAAGGTTAATCTGCAACAACAATAGAAAAAGAATATTAAAATATTTCATAGTGTATTGTCTTTAATCTTTTAAGCATCTTACTGAAAAACCAACATTAGTGTTATAACTTTGATGATAAATATTCTGATTGTCTTTAGCTACGCGCCATGTCCATTTACCAGCACTGGGAGCAGACGAGGTCCAAAAAGTTACTGCACTATTAATACCTCCAAAGCTACCATTCCAATCTTGGCCAGCAGGCAGAGCCGAAAAGCCACTTTCATTCGTTGCACCCAAATTTGGCGCTTTCCATAACCCGGTAGTATCTTCAAGAATACCAGTTGTTTTCATTTTTCCACCGGCATCTACTCCTGTCCAATCAAATATTGAGCAATTCACGCTTGGATCAAAAGAATGAATCATTGTGCAATATTCAGTATTTGTTGGCAAATGCCATCCAGACGGGCAGGATGTGATTGCGGCAGACCAATTGTAAAGTACGCCATAAGTCTGGTAATTTATTGTGGATTTTGCCGAATCCACAACTGTTCCTTGGTAATCATAAACATAATATCGTGGGTTTGAACTTGAAGTACTTGACGAAGGATAAACCGATGGCAAGTAGGCCAGGTTTTCCTGCATCCAACATTGGTTGCCAATTTGTACGGTAGCATAGCGATTGCTGTCGCGGCTGTCGATAAGGGGCGTAATGCCGCATATCATGGCATTGCCAAATGAAACATAAAGCGAATCGGTGGAAGCTGAGCAAGCTGTGCTTATCGTCCAGCTTAGCTGATAAACGGTATTGTTTTGCCCGATAAAAATAGTCTGGGAATTGGTGGCATCAATCAGGGTGGCTCCTTCGCCGCTAACGGTTTCCCATTGTCCGTTCCCATTTTCGGGACTGTTTGCTGCAAGGTTGACCCACGAACCTGCTACATACCAAAGGTCATCGCCCGCGTTGGCCACTGTGGGGGTCGAATTAAAGCTGATGTTTACCTCGTCAGTGGATGTATTGCAATCGGTGGCTATCGTCCAGTGTAGCAAATAGCTTTCGCATTCGATGCCGGTAAAGGTACTGTTTGGATTGGTCGAGTCGGCTATTACACCATCGTTTCCACTAATAATATTCCAAAATCCTTCACCAACTTCCGGGGTATTGGCTTCGAGCGTAGTTTCGATGGTATTGTCGGCAAAAACCTGGTCATTGCCAGCTAAGGCTGTACTTGGCACTGCATCAAATTTCACAAGCAGCGTATCCTGGCTTGAACCACATGCGTTGGCAATTGTCCAGCACAATGCATATTCCGTACATGGCAAGCCGGTAAAGACCGTTTGTGGGTTATCGGGGTTTTCCAAAACGCCACCCTCACCCGAAATAATGGTCCACAACCCGGTTCCAAATACGGGAACATTGGCTTGCAGGTTAATTGTAGTATTTACATCGGTAATGTGAATGTCTTCGCCGGCCTCGGCCAACGTGGGAAGCGGGGTGCAGTCGCCACATGTTTCAAACCAGTTGCTTCCGTTGTAGTAATTAAGGCAATTGCTTGTGGAGTTAAAAATCTGCATCCCAATTTGTGGATTTTCGATTGCATCTCTCTCGCTGGTAGTAAAAGTTTGCACCCCTGCCGCAGTTGATGCCTGGTTCGCTGAGTTGGAAAACATCGAATAAGGAACGCTTAAAAATTGGGTAGAACCCATCACCTGGAAATTTCCATTTCCTTCGAGGTCAAGCGCGGTTTCGAGAAAATGTGCCCGGGCACCCCAATTTATTGCCGCGAAATCTCCTGCCTGCGTTTCGCCTTCACCAATTATCAGATTAACCAATCCCATGGCATTGGTGGTCAGGTTATGGATTTCGCTGTAAACCAATTCGCCCTCGGGTGCAAGCGAATGAATACTTAACCGAATGGATAATTCGGTGTTAGGAAGTGGGCTCCCATCGGCATCGCGAACCACGGTTTGATAGTTGATGCCGCCAGGAGACTGTGCAAAATTAATTGCTGCTGCAAGGAGCAAGGCAAAGAGCAATGTAAATTTTTTCATAAGATTATGAATTTTTGTTGATTGCCCTCAATACCCCGACGAGCTATTAGTTGAATTCCACAAAAAAAAGCGTGGGTACTGTAACCTATCCGAAGTCGAGGTATCGCCAAACACCCACTGTTACAAACAAGAACAGCCCACGCCTGAGGCGTGAGCGTTGATCTTATTTTCTTGTAACAGTTTAAATTTTGGCGATTTTCGACTCCAAGAAAAAAGCTAACGCTTTTTATATTTTTATTTTAGTGTTGTTTATGTCATTGTTTTGGGTGTGTTAAAGGTTTGATTTATAATAATTCAAATTTACGTTTCACTTTTACATATTTGCGTTCCATTTTTTGTTCTTCCATTGTTTCTGTTGTAATAGCAGCTTTATCAAGAAAACTAATGGTTGTGCCATTAGAAATTTCATCCAATAGTTCCGGCTCCTGGATTATGGTCTCTATAAAATCCAGTCCAATAGCTAAATCTCTTTTAATTTTTTCGTTATTTTGCATTACTTCATTTTGTTAATAAATTGTTCTTTGTACCATTTCCACTTGTCCTCAATATCCTGCCGTGCGAAAGCAAAAGCCGTATTCAGATCGGGCATTTCTATGGCTTTTTTCTCTTTATCTCCATTTGGCTTTAATACATCTCTGTGAAAAAATCCATGAGCACAATCATATCTGACAATTGCATACCATTTTTCTTTAATTCTTGCTTCATATTGAATAAGCAAATCTGTAATTATTCCTTTTTCTTTTAAAAATTTCACCCTTATCCTGTCGGTGTTTTTGCTACCAAGGTAAATGTAAAATTCTTTTTCGTTCATAATAAATCGTTTAAATTGTTTCCTTGACAAATTTACATCATTTACTACCAAACATTATTTGTTTCAAGAAGCAATTGCAGTGCATCCAACAAATTTTCCTTTAACTCTTCAATTGTTTTACCCTGCGACAAAACTGCCGGCAATTCTTCCAATTGGCCAACATACCACCCATCTATGGATTTCTCGATTATTGCTGTAAACTTCATGCTTTGCTGTTTTTGATAATGTTACCAGATCACTAAATCGAGATGATCAACGTTTTTAAAGTGAATATCTCTGCTTACAACCGGGATTTTATGTTGCATGGATAATGCAATTATCCAAATATCATTTTCAGGAATAGGTCTCCCTTTGTCCTTTAGCTCTTTTTTAATTTTGCCATAGAATCGTCCAGTTTCCTGGTCGCAATTCAAAACTTTTACTTCACTTAAAAAATCTGAAATTTTGTGGCTATTCTGTTCAGGTTTTCCTGAATTAAATGCACCATAAAACAATTCGCCAACAACTATTGCGGGTATAAAAATACCTTTGACCCCAGAAATTTTCTCTATTACACCTACATCATTGCCAAATAGAGCAATTACAATATTGGTGTCCAAAATAAAATTACCATTCATTGCTATCAATTTTTTCGCAATCTGCGTTAATAGCTTGTTCCATTTTTAATAGATCTTCCTTGTCGATAGCTCCGGCAAATTTTAAAAGACCTCGTTTATCTGTGCTATCTGCTGATACCAGCGAATTAATAA
>Ga0307929_1001899_pt1 | contig 14588 bp, 14 predicted proteins | sample AceLakmetage1330_FD_203160 | JGI IMG/M metagenome (GOLD analysis project Ga0307929, IMG submission 203160) | Saline water microbial communities from Ace Lake, Antarctica - #1330 | ecosystem: Environmental > Aquatic > Non-marine Saline and Alkaline > Saline | place: Antarctica: Ace Lake...
AGAATTTCTTGGAAGGGAGTTTTTGGCCTGGCTGTGGTTCCGGGCGGAAACAGAACAGGGCGTCTACGACCTGCCTGACGGGGGAAAAGCAGACCTGTGGTTTGATGGCAAAATAACCCTTCAAGGAGAAAACGAAAGAGGCGTTGAGACAATCACCTGCACGGGCGAAGCCCAGAACATGAAAGAGGCCCGTTTTGCGCTCGCAGAAAGCAAAGGAATCACCCAGGCTATGGTCAAGCTCGGCATCGGCGACAACCAGTGGTCCTTCATCCTTGATTCCACCTGGCTGAATTTCAGGACATTCAAAACGCCCCGGGTCATGCAGGACAAAAAAGACGACCCGGATGGACTGTTCTACGAGAAAGTGTTCCTGATTGAAGAGGCTGTGGCCGCCGTGAATGAGATCTATGCGTATTTCATGAAATTACGCTTTGATCCCGAATGGAATGAGAAAGAACTCCCCGCACTCAAAAAATGGATTGGGGAAGGAAGGTAGACTTTTAGAGGGTGCGGGCAGGACGAATTCCCAGTTTCTTCTTTATCATCCGCTCATAGTATTCCGCCAGCTTCTCACTTTTTTCGCGATCAATGGATTTGCCGAAACCCGGCTCCATAACAACGGCTTTTAACTGGGCAACACCTTTTTCACTCACATGGGCAGACAATAATATCCGACAGTTCAACGTAGCACGTTTACTTGGCATACTCCATTTTTTACCACCGGTTTTTTCCTGCAGTATTCCACTAAGCATGACACGGGGTTTACAGACAATATTCCCTGTTTCATCCGTGATAGGATCCACATCGAACCCATCGTCCATCACGATATCCATGATGACATTCATGACTACTCCCTTTGCTTTGCCTGTTTCAAACGTAACCCCTTCTACGCGATCCGTTTCTTGAAGAACTGCTGCTCGGTAATTTTCATCGGTTGCACAACCAAAAAGCAGCAGACAGAAGAATGGCAAAAAAACTTTTCTCATTTCACTTTTCCCTCTTATACAGATTGCTAAATCAAGCAGTTGTAGTTAAATAGTGCCCATCCATTAATGTAATTTTGGGCACTGCGTGTTTCGAATTCAGAAATGACATTTTCGCACGGTCAAATCTCGGATTCCGCGCTTTCTGCGGGGGAAAACAAGGGTTTGCGCGGAGACGTACGATAGTACGTCGCACAAGGAAACCCGCAGTTTGACGCCGACTTGTCCCGAAGCAGGCGGGGGATTGCGGCCTCCGGCTCCGTAGAGCCTACGGCTCGGAGAGAAAAGGGCCATTTATGGATGGAAACTAAATAGTAACATCATCGGTCAACCTGCCTCACCCATTTGTCCGCCCAGCGGATTCCATAAAAAAATAAGCATGGTTCTCAAAAGCCATTCAACTTTATGCAATTTTTTTCCGGAATTTGCAAATCAATACTTGCCAAGTCGATTTAATTCCAGACCTCGTTAAGTGGTCGAGTGGATTAGTAGTTAAGTGGTTATTGTTATTTGAAGTTATCCCTTTCACCTCAAAATTGGACACCCGTTGGATTTGAATAGGCAATGTGTTGTTTTCACATGCTTATTTTCCAACTCAACAACTCGACCACTTAACTATTTGACGAGGTCTGAATTCTAACAGCCGATGATCAAAATTGGTGCCTTGTTCGTTTTCTTTTGACATGAGGATTTTTTCGTATTAAGAAAATGAATTCCACGATTATTCCATTACGGAATATTCTAATATGGCATTTGTAGTGAGAGGGAGAAGGTGAAACGACAAAAAAAAACGGGATCGATGCTTGTCATTTGCTTGATAAGCATCATTATTTTGGTGCTGCTCGGGTGGAATGCATGGGGTGAGGATAACCATAAACCCCATAGCGCCAATCCTTCTGGAAAACCGGTTGTCCTGGCGGTGGAATTCAATTCTCATGCGGCCTGTGCACATGTGGCCCGGTCCAAAGGATGGTATGAAGCGGCTGGTATTGCAATTCAAGCCTTTGACAGTTATGTGACCGGCATGTCCCTGGCCGCCGCCTTGACTCGCGGGGATGTTGATGCCGCCTATATCTGCCTTATACCCGCAATCTGCGCCTATGCAAATGGCCACGTGCCTTTGAAGGTGGTAACGGGAACACATCATTACGGTTATGCCGTGGTCGTCAACCCCGAAAAAGTCTCTACGCCCGCAGATCTGGAAAAACCGGGCATACGCATCGGTTGTGCCAGAGAGGGTAGTCCCACCGATGCCATTTTACATAAAACAATCCAAGCTTATGGATTGGATGCCCAAAAAGTCATGGGAAATCTTCGAAGAATGAACCCGCCAAAACAGCTATTGGCCTTGAAGATGGGGCAACTGGATGTGGCGGTGATGCCGGAACAATACCCCAGTATGGCCCGAAAGGACGGGTTTTCCATTCTTGTAAGTGCCCGCGATCTCTGGCCCGGAATGCAGGGGAGCGTACTCATTGTAACGGATCGATTCATGACTCGTTATCCCGACAGCGTTTCCCGGTTGGTGCGGGTGACCCGGCAATCCACGGAATGGATCAATGCCCATCCAGAAGCCGCCGCAACCATTGTATCCGGGGTGCTCCAGGTGACCGGGAATCGGATTTTTCCCGCCCGGGCGGCGGCACTGGCTGGAGAACAGGATGTTTCGCCTGAGGCGGTGCTGACATCTCTCACCGAGGAGCTGGTGTGCACCACCCAGGTGGAACCCCATCAGGTACAACAAACCATCGATTTCATGGCGGAACTGGGATATATTCCACAGCGGTTTGATGCCGCTGAGATTCTGGCGCTGATTCAGGAGTTTCCATGAAGCCCAGAGGGCATAGCTTTTACGGGTCCCTTTTGCCCATTGTGGTGTTTTTGGGCTTATGGGAGCTGGCTGCGCGTCTGTTTGTGGAAAATCCAGCGTTGTTGCCGCCGTTTTCAGCGGTGATTCGTGAATTTCTGGTATTAATGGACAACGGAGTTTTGGGTGTAAACTTCTTTCACAGCCTGGTGCGGGTGGTGATCGGTTTCCTCGCTGGGTCCATTGCGGGTTTGGTCATGGGCATCATGATGGGATGGAAGGAGGTTATGCATCGAAGTCTTCATCCTATTTTCAGTCTCCTCTATCCCATTCCCGCCCTTGGATGGCTTCCGGTTTTCATGCTCTGGTTCGGTATTGGCGAACTCCTTCCCATTGCCGTCATTTTCATGTGTTCTTTTTTCCCGGTCCTCTACAATACGGAAACCGGAATAAGGTCCGTCAACATAAATTTCATCCATGCCGCTCGAACCCTGGGGGCCTCGAACGGCAAAATTCTCGTCACAATCCTGCTGCCTCTTGCACTTCCTAACATCTTTACAGGGCTGCGCCTCGAGTCGGGGATGGCGTGGAGGGTGATTATTGCAGCAGAAATGGTCGCCATTCCCACGGGCATCGGCGCGCTGTTGATGAGGGCCGAAAGCCTTGTACGGGTGGATATTGTGATTGTTTGCCTGATGGTTTTGTCAATTATGTGTTTTTCCTTTGAGCGTTTCTTTCTCTTTCTCGAAAAAAAGATAACCGGAGGGTGGTAATCCCTTGCCCCGCATTACTCTTAAGTCGGTGAGTAACTATATTCTCAAGGATGTTTCCTTGTCCGTCCATGACGGCGAAGTCATGGTGCTCCTTGGCCCTAACGGGGCCGGCAAGAGCACCCTGCTCAATATTGTCGCGGGACTCATTGAGTATCGGGGATCGGTCCTGTTTGATGATCAACCCATGGATAGGATCGGTCCTGAAAAGCGGCAAGTGGGATACCTTTTTCAGGATCTGGCGCTTTTTCCACATATGAAGGTGAGGGACAATGTGGGTTATGGCCTACACATGAGAGAGAGTGGGAATCGACTGAAAATGGCAAAAAAGATCGATGCGCTTCTTGAGATGGTGAATATTCAGCATCTGGGGGATCGATACCCTCGGATTTTGAGCGGCGGCGAAAAGCAGCGGGTAGCGCTGGCCCGAGCTATTGCGTCGAATCCAAAGGTGCTTCTGATGGATGAGCCCCTGAGCAGTCTGGATTTGCGGTCTGCCAAATACCTGCGCATGGAGTTCCGGCAACTGCAACGGAAAATAGGGGCGACGACCGTTTTCGTCACCCATAGCCTGGATGAGGCGGCTGAAATTGCGGACCGCATCGCCATCATGGATCACGGCGAGATATTGCAGATCGGTGCGCCGGATGACGTCATTTTCAACCCGGTGGATAAACGCATCCGCAGTTTCATTGGAGAACCCAACATCCTGACCTGTCAATCCAGCCACGCCATTGAAAACGGACTGGCCGTAGCGACCTGCGGGGAATTGCCCATTGTGACACCCTACGAAGGGAAACCTATCCGAAAAATCGCCATCGCGCCCGAACATATCTACCTTTCCACGGAGCCCCCCGCGGGCCCCCGGATCAACCGCTTTCAGGGCGTTGTACAGCGGATTCAGGACTATTCATCCATGGTCAGGATCGTGGTGGACGTGCGGGGACAGGAAATTGTCGCTGAATTGCCCCGAAAGGTATCCGACCTCATGGGCCTTTCCAAAGGGAGCCAGGTGCATATCATTCTGAAGCTTCGATGGCTTCAGGTGCTCAACGGCGAAACGGTGTCTTTATGAAAGCCCCAGGACCTCCAAAGACCCTTGGAGACCCCCACCTGGAGGTCGCCGGGGTCTCTTTACTGAGGCCTGGGAGGCCCCCCTTTTCAGGGGGACGTGGAAAACATGTCCGAACAAAAGGCTGTCTATTTCCAGCCCGGGAAAGGATAAAAGGGTTTATGCTCTTCATACTTGGGGGGCCACACACAATACCAGTCATCAGGCCCTGCATTAACTTTTTTCATATCTTTCGGAATATACTGACCCACGCCCCAATGGAAGGCGGCAGCGTTACCTCCGCTCTTGTTCATCCGATACTCGTAGCCGGCCAGATCAAAGGTATTATCCGTCATGGCCTTGATCATGTCTTCTTTTTTGAGGGAGCCTGCCTTGTTGGCAGCCTTGGCCATAAGTTCGATGGCCATGAAACCACAGATGTGGTCATTGCCCGGAAAATGCCCATATTTCTCGGTCGTGTATTCTTCAAGATATTTTTTACTCGCCGATTCATACTTTCTTTTGAAAACGGAGTATCCGAAAAACCCCCGCTTGGCGATTTCCGGCGGCAGCCCACCCATGTCCGGATGGGTCCATGACAGGGGATCCCAGCCCATACCCTCGATGATCATGTAGGGGGCATAATAATTCATTTCACGGCATTTCTGTACAAAGGTGACACAGTCTTCGAAATAATGGGGCTGAAAGATGATGTCCGGTTTGAGGCCTTTCAATCTGGTCACCACCGGGGTCCAATCCCCCACCACCGGCTCGAAAAATTCGTGGTAAATTACCTTGAAACCATTTTTTTCCAGATATTTGATAACCGAGTCCGCTACTTCGTGCCCATAGGAGATATTGAGGTTCAATACGGCAACGGTTTTGGGTTTAGGAAGTTTTTTGTAATTCCATTTATCGAAATTCACGAAAAATTCAGCTACATCATGCCACCACATACCACCACGCCAATGGTCATCCATCTGGATATTCACCACGGTCTGGCCAAAATTATCGTTACCCACATAGGAGTCAGCGGCGTTACAGAAAAGAAGCATGCCGTGTTTACTGACAACGGGGCAGGCCGCCAGGAAGGGAGAGGTGTAGGGAGAAATGAGAAGATCTACCTTGTCCCTGCTGATAAGCTTCTCATACAACATGGTGATTTTTGCTTCCTGGTACTCATCATCATAATATTTGAGCTTGACCTTATGTCCCAGGATACCCCCCATTTCTTCATTCACATACTTTACGGCCCTTTCAGCCCCTTCCAGGGTCATTCTCCCTGCGTGGGAGACAGGACCTGTGAGTGTAAACGTCCCTCCGATAATAAGCTCTTCACCCGGCGCCACCTTCCCGGGTCCCGGAGGATCAAGCGCTTTGCTTTCTACCGCAAAGGTATTCAAAGATGAAAACATCATAGCAATCACAACCATTCCCATAACCAAAAACGTCTTTTTCATTCCTACCATCCTTTCTTAAATCATAAAACTGGTTAGGCGCCCAAATAAGATTCCTTCACCTCCTGGGCATTTCTTAATTCCTCTGCCTCTCCCGTTAAAACAATCTCTCCTCCGCTGACCACATACCCCCTTTCTGTAAAATCCAGAGCAATCTCTACGTTTTGCTCCACCATCAAAATGGGGATCTTGAGCAGATCCCGCAGTTGTTCCAACCGTTCGTACAGAAACTCCACCACCCTAGGCGCCAGACCCACGGAAATATCATCCAGCAACAGCATCCTGGGCTCCGCCATCATGGACATCCCTACTGCGAGCATCTTTCTTTCGCCCCCACTGAGGGTCTGGGCTTCCTGGTTCTTCCTATCCGCAAGCACGGGAAAAGTTTCCAACACGAATGCAAGGTTTTCGGTCTTTTTCTCCCTGGATCGTTTTGTCTGGCAAACCACCCCTAAATTCTCAGCCACAGTAAGAGTGCCAAAAGTCTCTTTTTCTTCAGGGATTTGAATGATTCCCCTGGCCACCACCTGGTGGGGTTCCAGTTTTCCGATCCTTTCCCCTTGATAAACGATCTCCCCCTTTTTGGGGTGCAGCAGTCCTGATATGGCTTTTAAAAGCGTACTCTTTCCTGCGCCGTTGGCCCCTATGAGGGAAACCGACTCCCTGTCTTCCACAAACAGGGAGATGTTGCGTAGGACATCGATCTCTTTGTCGTAGCCCGCAGTGACGTCCTTCACCTCAAGAACGTTCATGCTTCTTCCCTCCGAGATAGGCCTCAATCACCCGCTCGTCTGCCGCCACTTGTGCGGGATAACCCTCACAAATCAGCTGGCCCGTGTGAAGGACGCCCACCCGGTCACAGATCCCTTTGATGAACTTCATGATATGTTCCACTACCACAATGGTGATCCCCATGCGGGAAAGTCTTTTCATTAACTCGATCCGTCCTTCGATCTCTTTGCCGGTCAACCCACTGGCCACTTCGTCAAAGAGGATCAATTCAGGATTCCCTGCCAGGGCCCTGGCGATCTCAACATTCTTTTTATCCGGCAGGGTGAGATTCTCGGTAACCAGGTTTTTTTTTTGAGTCAAACCCACAATGTCCAGGATTTCATCCAGAGGCAATTCTTTCTCTTTATTGATCTTGCACCCGTAGGCCCGGGCCACCCTGGCGTTTTCCATAGGGGACATACTTCTAAAAGGCTGTACCGTCTGGAAACACCTTCCAATCCCCATTTTGCATACTTTGTCCGGTGGAAGACCGGTAATATTCTTGTCCCTGAAGGTGATGGTTCCCTTCTCCGGTTTAAAGAATCCGCAAACGATGTTGAAAAGGGTGGTTTTCCCCGAACCATTGGTCCCGATCAGTCCGTACACTTCCCCTTGTTCAATGGTGATGGTCACACCCGATAGAGCCTGAAGGCCACCGAAGGCTTTGTTGATGTTGGATATTTCCAGTATTCCCATATGGTGTTTCCTTGACGATGATTCCTCAAAGCAGAACCGAAAGGTTTTCGTCCGAACCTACCCTGCCCTTTCCGATGCGGACTCTTTTCGGCTTGAAAGCAGAGGAATTTTCTCCAAATAACGAAGCACCGTGGGCCAGATACCTTCCTTCATAGTCAGCATGATGATGATCAAGATGGCACCCAGAAAAAGGTGATGTCCATGCACGAAAAGATCTCTTGATACTTCTTCCAGACCCAGAACCACAAAGGCTCCGATAGCAGCTCCCATAACCGTCCCGATACCCCCGATATAGGGACCTAGCAGGATAGTCAGGCTGATGGCCATGCTGAAACAGGTAACAGGCTGAACATAACTGCGATACAGGGCAAACAGAGCCCCGGCAATCCCGGTCATAAACGCGCCTATGACAAAGGCCATCATCTTTGTCCTGAAAATGTTCACCCCGGCCATCTGTGCCGCATCGGGGGCGTCCCGAATAGCCCTGAAACTCAGGCCGATGTTCTGGCTGACGAGCCATCTTGTAAAGACAACCGATCCGATGGCAAGTGCTCCAATGATGGAATAGAGGAGGTAATCATTAACGGGAGGGACAAAAATCCCTCTGGTTGAAAAGAGAAATTTCGAGATATGAAACACCTTCTGAAAGATGACCCCAAGGCCGAAGGTAGCGATCAGGAAGGGAAAGCCCCGCATCCTCAAAAGCGGGAAAGACAGGACGTAGGCTAACAGGGCACTCACAACCCCTCCCAGGACCACCAGAAGAGCCAATGGAGGATGATAACCGTATCCGATGGGCAATCCCACACAGTAGGCCCCTACGCCGAAAAAAACCGCATGGCCAAAGGAGATTTCCCCAATATAGCCCCCCAGCAAGTTCCAGCCTTCCCCCGCAATGATAAAAAGGAAAGTGTACACGATAAAATTGGACAAAAAACCTGCACGATTACCCACAAGAATTGCCAGAAACAGGAGAAAAAACGCGGCACCCCAGAGGCACCATCTCTTCAAATTCATATGGATTCCTCTTCGCCCATTGTCAATTTTTTGCCTGCTTAAACAGCCCTTCGGGCCTGGCAATCAAGAAAACCAGGAGAGCCGCATAGAGAGCCGCTTCTTTTAAGGCGGGTATATAGAGATAAGCGGTGAGTGATTCGATAACCCCCAGCAAAAGCCCCGCGACGATCACCCCTCCCAGGCTGCCCATCCCACCCATGATAACCGCCACCCAGCCTTTGAATGTCAGACTTAATCCCAGGGACGGGGTAATCTGATGGGTCAAAGCAAAAAAGATGCCGGCCACCACGGAAATGGCAGCCGAAATCCCGAAGGCCAGCGAACAGATTCTGTGGTAGTTGATCCCCGCTAACATAGCTGCAGTCCGGTTGTCGGAGCAGGCCCTCAAGGCGATCCCCAGTCCCGTCTTCTTGAGCAGATAGGTAATCAGGAAGTAAATGCCAAAAATGCTGGCGATGGACACCAGGTGCACAATGGGAATGGAGATATCCCCCACAAAAAACGCCTCGTTTCTGTAGTCGGTAGAAATGGTTCGGTAGGTGCCGGTCCAGAAAATATACTCCAGGGCCATAATGACCAGGGCAATACCCCAGGTGACCATAATCTGTCCCTGATATCTTCCCTTCCAGGTTTCCATGGCCATGAAGGGCCTCAGAAAATATCGCTGGATGAAGTATCCGCCTCCGAAAAAGAGGGGAAGGGAATAGACCATGCTCAGAAAGGGGTCTATGTTCCATAAGGAGAAAGACCAGTAGGCCGTATAAGCCCCCAGCACGGCCAGGTCCCCGTGAAGGACCGAACAGATCCTCAGTTTGCCGAAAATCAGGACAAATGACAGCCCCAGAAGAGCGTAGATAGAACCCTCCCCGATGCCGCCCAAAATGGTTTGTAGCAAGCCTGCGATTCCCATGAAACCTCACTTTTTGTCTATATTTGAACCCCCTCTTTTTCAAACCATATTGAAAAAATTCCTCAGATCGTTCCGGTATGCATTCGCCTCCGATCCTGGTTGCGGGGTCGGCCAGAGCGTAAGCCATGGACGTGACCGGAATATAGAAAAGGAGGCCTATTCCTGTCAACAAATAACTCGTTTCCATCCATAAATGGCCATTTTCTCTCCGAGCCGTAGGCTCTACGGAGCCGGAGGCCGCAATCCCCCGAGTAATTCGGGACAAGTCGGCGTCAAACTGCGGGTTTCCTTGTGCGACGTATTATCGTACGTCTCCGCGCAAACCCTTGTTTTTCCACGCAGAAAGCGCGGGATCCGAGACTTGACCTTGCGAAAATGTCATTTCTGAATTGGAAACCCGCAGTGCCCGCAACTATATTAGTGGATGGGCACTAACTCGTCTGCGTCCCATTAATGGTATTGTGGGAATTCTGGTTTTTGCACCCGCGAACCGGTAACCCATCGAAAGTTTTTTTGTACGGCCTTGACAGGAGGTCCATTTTAGAACATATTCCATGGGGAAAATGGCAAGGTCTTAGGCATTCGGCAAAAATAAATCAAACATCTGGCATCACCTGTTCGGATTATTTTGTGTAATTTATTTTTGCTGAGTGCCTTAAAACCTGGAACCTAAAAGCTGCAATTAGCTCTTAGCTATTAGCCGTTAGCTTAAAGATATCAAGCATTTGAATTACTTTTTTCATGTTGGTATTTTCTCTTTTTGATGCTAACCCATTGCGCCGTAAGTCACTTATTTTGTGCGGCTATGTAACCGCTAACCGCTAATTGCATCTTTTAAGTGGAACTTAAAACTGCGGCTCGCCGCATTAGAACCAAATAGGAGTGTTTCATGGATTTGAAAGGCAGAGGAAGTAATTGTGAACGATTAATCCCGGCATCGGAAATGAAAGAGGTCCCCCAATCCCCTTATCAGAACAGTGTCCCCGTTCAGCTTCCTGACGGCGACTGGTTGGATCTTCCCCTTCTCCCCCTACCCCCTGATTTCGATACGGCCATCGCGTTTCTGTGCTCCAACCAAACCACCTTTGAAGTGGAAGATCGTCTCACAACAGAAATGGCCAAATTGGCCGAACAGTGGAATCCGGAAGTGGTCATCGGGATGCCCACTCTGGGGATGGTCTATGCCCCGATTGTAGCCAGAAAATTAGGGCATGATCGCTACGTGCCTTTGGGCTACTCCCGCAAGTTCTGGTACGACGACGAACTCTCCGTACCCGTCACATCGATCACAAGCCCTACGGTGCCTAAACTAGTATATATTGACCCAAAATTACTGGAACGTCTTGACGGTAAGAGAGTCATCCTCGTGGAAGATGTCGTCAGCACCGGAGGTACCCTGTCAGCAGAATTGAAATTGGTGGAAAAATTAGGAATCGACCTGGTGGGGATTGTGGTCGCCAACAGGGAAACCGATGTCTGGGTAAACAACCTTGGATCCATAAATCCCAAATGGCCTTCCCTGGTAAAATCGCCCATCCGGTATCCCCTCTACAGAAAAACACCCGAAGGCTGGGTGCCTGATATGAGTACCATGCCCCCGGAATAACCCCTGGAAAGGGGGTCCATGTGAATCATTCCTGGGCCCTCTTTTTAACTCCTTCCCAGATAACAAACATTATTTCATCACGGAAATAAGGCACTCGGGAAAAATAAATTAAACAAGATGTTGCGCATATTTGGGTTAGGTTGGTTCGATCCGAAAGCAAAAGGCCACAGGAATAATTCACCTATTTTGAGGACCTTTTGATTGAGGATCGGGCAGGTAAGCGAGCTCACGAGACTCCGAAGATGGCCTGAATAGGTGATGACAGATGTTTAATTTATTTTTGCCGAGTGCCTAAGGCCTTTACGAACGATATCGAGCCCTTTCTGAAGCAATTCATCCTCAATGATCAAGGGCATCATGAATCGAATAACGTTCCCATAGGCACCGCACGACAATAATATCAAACCCTGTTCAAAGCAGTAACGGACCAGCTCTCTGGCTTCATCGGTTGCCGGTGCTTTTGTTTTCCGATCTTTAACCAGTTCCATGGCCAACAGGGAACCGATTCCCCGAACATCACCGACCAGATTGAACTCCTTCTCCAATGCATCCAGGCTTTGACGGAATTTTACGCCCAGGTTTCTGGGTTTCTCCAACAGATTTTCCGTTTCAAAAATATCCATCACTGCCAGGGCCGCCGCGCAGGCCACCGGGTTTCCTCCAGAAGTCCCCCCTATTCCCCCGGGGTGAACGGAATCCATAATTTCTTTTTTCCCCATAACAGCGCTCAAGGCATCCCGGCTGCAAGGCTTTTTGCAACAGTGGTGATATCGGCTTCCACTCCCCAAAATCGAACATACAGGAATCCATCTTCAGCGACAAACGAAAAGTCGTATAACCTTCTAACAGCATGGATAACGGACGTATCACCAGCATCGACATCTCCACAAACAAAGCCTTTACTGCCGCAGCGGCTCGGAGATCCACCCGTGCCTACGGTGAAACCAGCGGCCCGGGCGGTCCTTCATTCGGCATTCACACCAGTAACCGGGGACGGTTCATGATCTTTGCGGGCGGATTGCCCATTTTCGTGGACGGCCATATCGTGGGCGGAATCGGTTGCAGTTCGGGCAGCCCCGACCAGGACGAGGAAGTCGCACAGGCAGGAATTGACGCCTTGAAGGACTCTTACTCATCAACAAAAATAGAGCATTAGGACGTGAAAAGAGGAAAGGCAGAGCCTCAGGGTAAGACTCTGCCTTCAATAAAAGGGGTTGAAAAATGAGTAAAGGTTAGCCTGATCGTTGATTAGCCAACAGGGTAACAATTGAATGGCTTCCTGAAATGCCGTTGTTTTCTTTTTGGTGCAACCTCTTTTTTTATTCTTAAGGATTGCGATAGAAAAGATGCACACGCACTCGAGAAGCCTTCAGATTAAGTACCATCCCAACTTTCTTTTTTGATTGTAACCTTCGTGGGATTTTATCCGCACCTGGTTCATCTGATTGTGTTAAAGTTGCTTAACGGCACTTAAAAAGTAACGACTTTATGCTGCAAAGAACGATTCTCAGATAAAAGACCTTAAAGCCTCCGTACCCGTTTGGGTCGTGATACCAAAAGATTGCCTACTCAGATCATTTGCTACCAACTGCACAAGGATATTCGCCTTTTCCTCATCAATGGCTTCAAACTGTATTGCCGGACTTTCCGAGATGTTGCCTGTTATTTTGACAGTATCCGTGTCTCCAGCAACACAATCTTTACCCTTGTCTGTTCTTAATGGGTTTTTTGGCTTCATCTCATTCATCTGTTGGTTGATCAAATTGGATTCTATTCCTGTCTGCGATATTTCATTTGTTGTCATGAATTACACTCCTTTTGTCATGAATCACACTCTTTATTAATTCTATAAAGAATATGATGCAAGAACCATGCACAAACTGGACACCATCGGGAAATCAAGGTTAAACACAATAGTAACGAATACTTACAGACATTTAAAAGAAAACTCCTTGCTCGTATAGGGCGTCAAAATTCTCGACATCCATCAAATTTATTGACACGTCTTGTTCATTTTTGCCTATTCCCGGGTTTTTCAATGGGCATTTTTTTCCGATCATCCACGCGTTTTTGCAAGGAGTCTCTTCTGTTTTCAAAAGTATTTTTTTCGATATGGAAAACCTGGTCATTTGGACCTGAATTCGCTGGTATTCTCTGATTTAAGAATAGCAAAAATCTGAGATCTACAAGAGGCCGATCCCCCCTTGAAGACTACATCTCATACCCTTTCAGAATCTCATATATTTTAAGGGATTTTTCGATAAAATCGTTCCCCGCAATCAGGTGAATTATTTTTTTCCCTTTCTCGGATTTTTTCAATTCCAGCAAATTAAAACTCTCCATCATTGAAAGGACTTTGGCAATTTCCGTCTTATCTTTCAGGAGGGCCTTCGATATGGTCTCAACGGTCTTGCCATAAAAAAGCTCCCCTCTGTCGTGAACCGAAAACAGAGATAGTATTTGCGAAACACCCAGGAAGGCATCGGGGCTTCTCGAAGCCTTCATTGTCGTTTCCTGAAGGCGCCCTGCTATGGCAATGAGGCATACGGATATGAGTTTTGGAGAATCCTTCATGTATTTATCAAAAGCAATTTTGGGAATTTTAACAACCTGCGATTCCCCAAGGGCCGTGGCTGTTGCCGTTCTGTTGTGCCCCTCAAGAACGAGGGCCATCTCTCCAAAAACTGATCTTTCTTCCAGCGTTGTCAGAACGACTTTCTTTCCTTCGGCCATAACGGATATTTCAACACGTCCTTTTTTCAGTATATACGCCGAAAATCCTTTAGTCCCCTGGGAAAAAATGATTTCGCCCCCCCTGTATTTTTCTACCTGAAAACTGGGGTTAGTGACCTGAAATTCAGGACCGGACTTTTGTTTAAGATACTCCATCAAAGGAGTGAACGGTTTGTCTGCCATCATTTTGAACCTTATCCATTTGTTTTATTGACTGTATCCCGTATTTATCATGAATATCCTGGGAACTATTCTCTCACAATAAAAGGATATCTACAACCATCTGATCAAAATAGATACATTTCCCATCGAGAACAAAATAGATCCTCCTTTGGCAGAAAAATGAGGGTTCTCATCTACCAATAAACCAAGTCAACGATCATTCAAAAACGAGGTTGAGTTTTTATGGGTTTTCCCGTATTCTTCCACAAGAAAATTATTTCGTTTGCTTTTTCTGGAAAAACAAAAAAGGATCCCGGCCTGAAATGCCGTTGGGGTAGTGCGAACTCAATCGAGTTTGAGGTGAATAAATATGGGCAAAAAAGGTACTATTCTGGTTGTCGATGATAGTGAAGAAAACATTGATATCATAGTAGAAATTTTAAAGGGCTATGATGTTTTTACGGCCCTTGACGGCCCCGGGTCGCTGGAAATTCTCAAAAACAAACCTGTTGATATAGTCCTGCTTGATGTCACCATGCCGGGAATGGATGGTTTTGAAGTCTGCCAAAAGATTAAAGCTCAGCCTGGATTGAAACATATTCCCATTCTCTTCGTCACAGCCCGA
>Ga0307929_1001900_pt1 | contig 14578 bp, 21 predicted proteins | sample AceLakmetage1330_FD_203160 | JGI IMG/M metagenome (GOLD analysis project Ga0307929, IMG submission 203160) | Saline water microbial communities from Ace Lake, Antarctica - #1330 | ecosystem: Environmental > Aquatic > Non-marine Saline and Alkaline > Saline | place: Antarctica: Ace Lake...
TTTTTTTCATATGCTACAAAATTTCTAGAATTAAAGTAAAAAGTATGTATTGTTGGAATTCCATCAAGTGTAACAGTCTCCATAAATCTAAATTGTCCATCATCATAAACTTCCGCCATTAAATTATTTTGAGTATAAGTTCGTTTTGCCATTTTAAAATAAGAAAACAATAAACAATTATAAAACTTATTGTAAATTAACTGAATAATAATTAGAATTAAAAAAATAAAAAATAAAAAAAAGCTTATTCAGCTTTTTCTTCGTCAGAATCTTCTTCTGCAGGTGCTTCTTCTTCAGCATCTTCTGATGCTTCGTCTTCAGCAAAGTCTTCACTTTCTTCTGCAGCAGGTGCTTCTTCTGATTGTTCGTCTGCAGGTGCAGCTGAACCTTTAGCAACATTAACAGCTTTAGGACCTCTATCTCCTTGTTCAACGTCAAATGTTACTGCGTCGTTTTCGTTTAAAGATGTTCCATCAGCCAAATTAGATTGGTGAACAAAATACTCTTTTCCGTCTTCTCCAGCGATAAAGCCGAATCCTTTCATTGTGTTAAAAAATTTTACTGTTCCATTCATTTTATTTATTCCTCAAATACTTTTTTTAATAGCAAATTGCTACTAATATTGGACTAAAACAATAATTCGTTTTTAAAGTTATCTGTTTTAAACGCATAATTTATAAACTTTTAACATTTTTAAAGATTATGAGAATTAAAGGTATAAGTAACATTAAGTACTTTGCGCAAGGTGCCAGAGGAATAATTTATACTGGAACTTATTTAAATAAGAAAGTTGCAATTAAAACTAAAAATCCCGAATCAAAAGCAATTGAACGTATTAAAAACGAAATTAAATTTCTTGAAATATTAAACAAAAAAAACATTGGACCTAAATTACTTTTAAAAAACGACAATTACTTTGTATACGAATTTCAAGAAGGCACATACTTTGACCATTGGATCAAAAATAAAGATAAAAAACAATTCAAAAAAACAGTTATCAAATTATTAAAACAATGTTTTATTATGGATAAATTAATGATAGACAAAAAAGAAATGCTACGTCCATATAGAAATGTTATAATTAAAAAATATAATGTACCTATTTTAATAGACTTTGAACGTTGCAATTATACTAAAAAACCAAAAAACGTAACTCAACTTGTTCAGTTTATGATGAATAAAAAATTAGTTGATAAAAAAGTAATTAAATTATTAAAAGATTATAAAATAAATGTTAGTGATGAAAAATTTAATTTAATTTTAAAATATTTAGTTGATTAATTGTAAAATACTTTTTCCAAACTTCATTATTTTTAATGGTCCAATACCATTAATCAGTTCCAGTTCTTTTAATGTTGAAGGTTTTTTAGAAGCAATTTCTTCAACAGTTGAATCATGCAATATAAAATAGGGAGCAATTTTTTCTTTTTCGGCAATACTAGTTCTCCAAGTCTTAATTTTAGTAATAACATCTCCCGAATTTTCAGATTTTGCTACTTGTTTCATCATTTCTTGAGTAATAAAGTAACTTACAGTTCCAGAATAACTCATTGTTAATGATTTTTTTGCACGGCTTATAGCAACGTAAAATAATCTTAATTCTTCTTCATGCTTATCATAATCTTCTAATTTAATTAAATCTAAAATGGGATGGTCAGAACTTCTACATGGAAAATTACGCGAATTACAACCTACAACGTAAACTTTTTCTGCCTCAAGTCCTTTAATTGCATGAACTGTAGCAAGAGTTATTGCATTACTTTTATCTAAAATTGCTTTTTTTAAATCATCAGTTCTTAACAAATGTGGAATATCATACATTCTTAACCTATCAGACAATTTTAATAAAGTCTTATTAGTTCTTGCAAGAATAAATATTTCATTTCTTGGAATTTTAGATTTTGATACCTGATTAACAATAAAACTATGTTCATCTTTTTCATTTGAAAAGTCATACAGTGAAATATCTTTATCAGCATCTAAATTGCTCTTTAAATCAGGCAGTTCCATATTTTTTATAGTTTTATTCATTAATTCAACAATACTTTCTGAAGAACGATAATTATTAATCAATGTAATAATTTCACAATCAGGATACTTTTCTTTATAATTTACAATATATTGGATTCTTGAACCCCTCCAACCAAAAATGGATTGACGTGGATCTCCTACACAAAAAAGATTTTTTGGATTAATAACATCAATAAGTTCAATTTGAATTTTGTTAACGTCTTGATATTCATCCACTAATACGTGATCAAAAAGAGGTATAAATTTAGGATTTTTAAACAATTTTAAACAGTCAACAATTTGATCTGAAAAATCTCTTTTACCAAATTTCGCCAAATTATCATTAATATAAGAGCAGACATCATATACAACTTTAGCAGTAAATTTTTCTTGAGTGGATAATTCATTTCTTTCATAAAATTTCTCAATATTTTCATTAGATATTTTATAATGATCCAGAATTGTAAAACAATCATTAACAAAAACTGCAGTTAATTGCTCAGGAGTTTTAAACCTTTTTTGAGCAGTTGAAAAGTAAAAATGTGTTACTTGACTAATTGTTTTACCTTGTTGTTTTAATGCAGCCATAACTAATCTTATCTTTTCACCATAATTAATTACTGAAACTGGCCTATCATAAATAATATCATTATATCTTTTTAAGAATTTTTCACAAAAAGAATTAAAAGTTTCTACAGTTATTGAAATTCCTGCTTCTTGTAATCTTTTTTCCATTTCCTGTTTAGCTTTTCTAGTAAAAGTAATTGCAAGTATTTTTTCTTGAGAAACAGACCTAAATTTTATCAAAAATTCTATTCTTTTAGTCAATACTGTTGTCTTTCCAGAACCAGCTCCTGCAACGCATAATATTTTGTCATTGTTAGAAATTATTGCTTTTTTTTGTTCATCATCATATTTTCCAAGTAAAAAATCAAATTGATTAAAAATAATTTTATCTTCTTCAGTAATAATTGTTTTTTCAAAACTCACAGTTTTCTTTTTTTCTGAAGGATTATCAATTTCTTTATTTCCTTTTTTTGTTAAATGTAATACTTTGAAAAACTTTTTTCCTGGAATTGGTTTTTGTTCTATAAATCCCATTGAAATTAAACCTTCTATCATTGATTTAAGTTCAGATTCTTGATAAGCTAATGTGCCAAAGCATTCCAAGTAATTAATTCTGTTTTTTTTTATGGAATCTGTTTCTTTACCCATTATAACTTCGCATAAGAACTTTTTACCTACTTGAAAAGGTAATTGTCTTACTGCTTGCAACACTAATCTTTCATCATCCATAGTATAAAAAATTAAGAATTTGTTTTATAAGTTTTATGGTTTAAAAATACCACTTATCAAAGCAACTGAAATTAATTGTTGAATATCTAAAGTAAATTTAATTACAAGTTTATTTCTTTTAAGCTGAATAGACCTTTTTTTCATTTTTGAAAATAAACCTTTAACATTATTTTCTTTTATTAATAACTCTTTATAATGAGCTACAAACCGTGCATATAATCTCGAAGGAAATTTCAGATTCATACTTTTAAAATAAACTTCTAAAGAATTATTTTTTTCAGGAACTAATCCTGAATTTAAATAGCCTACAATGTCATTTACATTTTTTTCAATTATTTTGTAAATTTCATTAAGCCTTTTTTCAGTTAAGCTCATTTCTTTTTACTTTTCTTAACTTCCTTATCAAGGTTTAACTCTTCTAAAAGTTCCTTATATCTGTTTCTAATAGTAACTTCTGTTACACCAGCAACATCTGCAACTTCTCTTTGAGTTCTTTTTTCACCATGAATTAATGCAGAAACATATAATGCAGCAGCAGCAATTCCAGTAGGTCCTCTTCCAGAAGTTAATTCTTGCTTTTGAGCTCTTTCTAAAATTTTAATTGCCCTAGATTGTGTCTCAGGACTTAATTTTAAAGAAGATGAAAATCTTGCAATATAATCAATTGGATTTGAAGGTAAAATTGTAATTCCTAATTCTCTTGTTACAAATCTGTAAGTTCTTCCAATTTCTTTTTTATCAATTCCAGAAGCTTCTGAGAGTTCATCTAAAGTTCTTGGAACTTCATGTCTTCTACAAGCAGCATATAATGAACCTGAAACAACAGATTCCATTGAACGTCCTCTAACTAATCCTCTTTGAACAGCCATGGTATAAATTCTTGCAGATTCTTCTTCAACTGAAGCTGGTAATTTTAAATATGATGCAACTCTTTTTAATTCTGCTAATGCTAATTTTAAATTTCTTTCAATAGCAGTAGAAATTTTATATTGCCATTTTCTTAAACGCATAAATTTAGAACGATTTTTATCTCTTAATTGATATATGTCACCTTTTTGACCAATCTCAGTTCCCAATCCTCTATCGAATTGAGTATAAGTCATTGGAGCTCCAGTTCTTCTTTTCTTTTCAGCATCTGCAGGTTCTGATTCGTGCCACTCTTGACCAAAATCAACCATTTTTTCTTCGATAACTAAACCGCAATCTCTACAAATAATTTCGCCTTTTTCACGATTAAAGAATAAATTTAAACTACCACACTCTGGACATTTTTTAACATAATCTGACATATCTATCCCCCCGGATTCGTAATATTTATATATCATAGATTGATTTGGTTTATAAAGCTTTTGTATTTACTTTAGAAGTCCTTTAGAGAATATAGTCACAAAAAATTTATAAAGTGATTGAAACTTCTAAACAACAGTTAGTATTATAGATAGTTATTTTTGCCATCGTCGCATAACCTGGTATTGCGCCGGCCTTGAGAGCCGGTTTCCGCAAGGATATCCCAGTTCAAATCTGGGCGGTGGCGTCTTATCATCATGGCGTAAAGCCATATGTCTTACATTATAAAAATAGTGTAAGATGTTGTTTAAATACTGCTAATTCTTACGAATAATATAATGGAAATATACCCAAATAAAAAAAATTGTTATGAAAGCGAACTTAAATCATTAAACAAAGCCAAAATAAGCCAGGAAGATAAAGATTTGATTATTAAATTTCATGATTACTTATTTTCTACTGGTTCAGGAAACTTAAGAGTTAGTAAGCTATCTTCTCAATTAAGACTAGTTTGTGAGAAAATAACATTAACTTTTGATTCTATGACAAAAGAAGAAATGATAAAATTAATTGCACTATATAATAGAGACCCAAATTATTCCGATGCAACAAAAGCAGATTATCGAAGAGGAATAAAACAATTCTACAAATGGTTTAAAGATGAAGATAAAAGACTGGAATCTGAAGATAAAACTGAAAGAATAAAAATAAATAAATTCTATAAATTTGTTGAAAAGGAAATAAAAATAGGCTATAAACATAAACAAACTGACCCTTTAACGGTTATTACTGATGAAGATTGTAAAGCAATAGTGCAAAAGGGTTGTAAAACTCCAAGGGATAAAGCATTTATTTCTATGTTACACGAATCAGGATGTAGAGCAGGAGAGTTTTTGAATATTAAAGTAGGAGATGTTGTTGTTCAAGAAAATTATATGGAATTAGATGTTGATGGAAAAACAGGTAAAAGAAAAATATTTCTCGTTAAATCATTACCTTACTTCATTAAATATCTAGATGTACATCAAACAAAGCAAAAAACAGATTATTTATGGTTAAGTGAAGCACAACATAATTCTGGCAATCCGATGTTTCATAAAGGTGCTCAAAAATTAATCGATAGGTCAGTAGAACGGTCTAACGTCATTAAAAAGCACAATTTTCATTGGTTTAGACACTCAAGAGCAACAATTTTAAGCCCAAAAATGTCCGAAACAATACTATGTAAGTACATGGGTTGGACAATTGGAAGTAGACAAATAAGAACTTATTGTCACCTATCTGTTAAACAAGTAGAAGATATCGTCCTCTCAATCAATGGTATTAAAAAAAAGGAAGATGACGAAGAAAAGCCAGTAGAGTGTGTTTGTGGAACATTAAATAACCCTGAAGATAGATATTGTTTCAGATGTTTTAAACCACTAAGCCAGGAAGTAATAATACAAGACAAAGAGCTAGTTAATAATGAGATTAACAAGACAGTGAAGTTTATGATGGAAATGACAAAGAACCCTGAAATGATGAAAAGGTTTGAAGAGTTTAAAACAAAACAAAAAAAAACAGAAATAAACTAGGCGGAAATAAAGAAAGAAAAAGGAAATCAAATTATTGATACTTATACCTCAATGGAAAAAAATTCATTCACAATCTTGGCAAAAATCGCTGAAATGGAACGATAAATAATCAGAAAAAGGATTAATTTAGGATTGTAAAGGGCCAAAGCATAAAGAAAGAAGTTAGGAAGGCCTAAAGGAAGTAAAGATAAGGGAAGGAGAAAGAAATCAGGGTATTATTTGAGGTGGGATAAAAAAAAGAATGGATAAAGATATGAAGAAAATTTAATCCTACTTTTTACAATTAAGTGCTACAACTTCAAAAAAGATTGCATAGGCAATATATTTAATCAACATCAAAAGTTTTTATTTCTTCTATCACGGGATAAACATTTTCTTCTATAATAGTTTCATTCTGAATTAGTATTTCTTCGTTAGAAATATTAAGTATTGGTTCAGTTGAATTTGTAAGTAGTGTTTCATTATAATTGTCCGCTGTTTTAATTTCTTCTGTGTTTTCAATAATTTCTTCGCAACCAACTAAAAAAGTAAGAACAAGTAATATTAAAGTTATTTTTTTCATCATTTTTATCTTACCTTCATATGTATCTTTTTATGGCAAACACCACAGAGTAGAATTAAGTTCTGGGGGTCATTATTTTCTGCATTTTTATCTTTATGATGGATATGTAATCCTTCCTTTTCATTACAAATAGCACATTCATTATTATAATTACCAAAGACTATGTCTTTTTCATCTTTAGAAAGAGTAGTTCTTGAACTTTTATCTTTACCATAAAATTCTTTTTGAGCTTTTTTCTTAACTTCTAAAGTTCTTTGTTTTCTCTTTAGTTTTTTAGTTTCATATTCTTTAATTCGGTTCTCAATTTCTTTTCTTGCTATTTTATCTACATCAAATTTATTGTTTACAACTTCTTTTAAAAATTCAATTCTAGGAATTTCCCAAAGAATATTATCTTTCATTCTTGAAGAAATATCATACTCTTCAAATAGCTTGTAAAATTCACTTAAGTCTATATTCTCCTGAGAATATAAAAAACCTTCATATTGTTCAATTTCTAATTCTAAAACTAACAAATATCTTTTAATATCTTCATGAGTGGGAGGACCATATCTTTCATTAAATGTATATTCCCCTTTTTGTTTATCTTTTAGTTCTTTTTCAGAACAAACATAACTTACTTCTATTGCATCTTTTAACAATAATTTAATAGCTTTAATTAATTCTTCATCTTCTTTTTTTTGTTTAGTAGTACGAGGATTTTCACCACAATCTCCTTCTATATCTTTCATCTTTCTATTTTTAGTATAGCAAGAATCACAGTTACCACGTGTAAGATATTTAGCCAGACTGATTTTTTTGCCACATGTTAGACAATCTATTTCCATCATATTTATTAGTGGACCATCTAAATATATAAACTTTTTCTTTGAATAATTTAAATTAGATTTCTTTTTTTAATTATAAAAGGTTAAAAAGATTCGAATAATTTAAATAGAAGAATTGTATTTAGATGATAATATGAGATATAAAGTTAAAACAAAAATAATTCTTTTACTCTTAGCTTCATTTTTATTACTCTTAGTTGGATGTCAGAGTTGTCCAGAAACATGTGATGATGGAAATGAATGTACTGAAGATTATTGTTCTGAAGCCACAAGATTTCAATGTATTCATGATATTGTGGGGGATTGTAAAAATGAATCTCCTGCCGAATTCGAATCTGAAAATGTGGTAAGTTGTAAAAATGAATGTTTTAATGATAAATGTGAAAAACATACTTTTTACGAATGCGTAGAACAACTGAATAACTGCAAAAAGTATGTTGTTCAAGGAATTATTCTTGAAAAGTGTGAAGTGGAATGTCTAAATTCCTCAGATTGTGCATCTACAGAAGAATGTGTGGGTTATAAATGTAATAAGAAAGCTACTTGTTTTGATGGAATTAAAAATCAAGGAGAATATGGTGTGGACTGCGGACGCCCTTGTCAACTTGGTTGTTCGGATAAATGTATTAATGAGGCAATTGAAAAAAGAAAAAAATGGTGGGAATATATAAATGAAAACAGTGAAGAAATTGTAGATGGATATATTCACATAACAGAACTGAAAAATTCAGAAAGAAAAAAAGCAACAATTACGTTTAAAGAAGAGTCATTATTGGGAAGGTATTATGATTCTAACTCCATTTATTATAAGCAGTGGATTAAAGAAGAACTTTTAGTAATGGCATCGGACTTTTTATTAGATTTAGAAGAGGGAGGTTGTGAATTCATTATCGAAGAATATGAAATGAAGTATATTCCTGCAGGTATTGAGGTTACATATGCTAAAGAGGAAGTTGCTGAATCCACCGGTTTTGATGATATATTTTATAAGGGGGAGGTTGAGGTTAAATGAGACACACTACTCTGATTAAAAGAACAATATTTTTTTTAGGATTAATGGTTCTTATTTTTTTATCTGGATGTTCTGAGGAAAGTTTGAAAGTAAAGGTAATAACTGAAATGAATGGTCCATTTAAAGGAACTACTTTTATTTATACCAATATTAGAATTGAAGATTTAGACAAAGTTGATTTTTTAAAAGATTTAGAGCAAGAATATGGTCAACTTAAAACCGATTCTGTGTACTATGAAAATTATCTTTCCATAATTCAGTTTTCATATACTGGTTCCCCTCCGTTTTCAACAGGTGGTAACGTAATTCATACTGGGAAGGAATATGTCTTTAAGGAGAAGATTTCCATCCCCGATAAAGTTTGGGAGTATGTAGATGAAATAAAATATTGTGTAAAAATCCCTCAGCCCATTAGGACTACAAACGGTCAAATATCGCAACAAAAAATTCATTATGGTGAAGGTAAATCTAAACTTGTAAACATTCCTTGTTGGTCTCCAGATAAACTAAAAAAAAACATTATTGAAATAGTTTTAGATTGGAATTGTACAAAAAATTTAGAATGTGAAAATAATAAATTTTGTAATTATGAAAAAAAAAGTTGTGAAAAGCTTTCTTGTTCAAGACTATTTCTTAAACCTGTAAACCATAAATGTGAATTTGATGTTAAAAAAATGGGAATTAACTCATTTCTTATTCTGTCCCTCTTTATTTTGTTAATTGTGTTTTTTATGAGGGGGAAGAAGAAATGAAAAAAATCTTAATAATATTATTTTTGGGATTTATTTTTCTTCTTAGTGCATGTAACTCGTGCCCTATAAATTGTAATGATTGGAATGTATGCACTCAAGATTATTGTTCAAAAGAAACCGAATTTCAATGCATTAATGAAATTAAAGAAGTTTGTATTGGTAATGGAATTTGTGAATATGGAGAATTCGGTTCTTTTGATTGTCCAGATTGTGAGGATAACAATAGAAAAACAATTGATTTATATAATTACACTACCAAGGATTGTATTCATGAAACTATTGATTGTACAGATGAATGTTTTTCTGATACCTGTAAAAATAGCAAATTTCATACATGTATACTTGTAAGTCAAGGATGTAATTATTTGGGTGAGGGTGAAATTATTGAAGGACAGTGTGGGGTTGAATGTTTTTCTAATTCAGATTGTTATGAAGGTCAAAAATGCATAAGTTATGAATGTGTTAAAACCAGTGCTACAGAATCTGAAGCTTTTATTATGAGTAAGGAAATTGTTAAATTATACTTAATATCTCCTTCAAGTGCTAAATTTCCTTGGTTTGATTATAGAGTTATCTCATTGGGTCAAAATAACTTTAAAGTATCTTCACATGTTGATTCAAAAAATGCTTTTGGAACTGAAATTAGAAGTTACTGGACAATTAGTTTAACTTATCGTTCAGGCGAATGGACTTCACTTAGAAATTGGGATGTTACTTATCTTGATATTGGTGGATTACAGATTATTTAAAAAACTAAAATGAGGTTAATATATGATATATAAAAAAGATTTGACAAGATGGATTAAAAAAAACAAAAATATAGTAATTGGCGTTGGGGCAGCAATTACTTTAATAATTATTACTATTTTATTTTCTAATCCTTCAATAGGTGAAGCCATTTCTGAAACTATTTCAGGTTTTTTTGGATTGCTGGGTTTATTACTTATTTGTTCTTTTTGTTGTCTTCCATTTTGGTTAATGGGCGGGGGATGGCATAGGGCAAAAGGTTCACAACAAGTTGTTATAAACAATACAGAACCAAAGAGAGTTTGTAAAAAATGTGGTTGTCAAAATGCAATTAATACAAAGTTTTGTACAGACTGCGGTCAAAAAATACTTTAAGATGCGATTGTATGAAATTATAAGAAATAGCATAATATGTCATTCCATCCCTGAAAGATGTTTTTGTATTAACAACCATCGTCTGCCAATTTGTGCCAGATGTACAGGAATTTTAATTGGAGGCATAATCACGATTGCAATAAATTTTATATTGAATCCAACCCTAAATTTGATTTTTTCAGTAGCTTTCATAATTCCAATGGTCATTGATGGAACAACACAATTATTTGGATGGAGAAAAAGCAATAACTCATTGAGATTTTTAACAGGTTTTTTGGCTGGAATTGGAATTGTTTTTTTATCAAATAGGGTTGGTGATTTGATACTTAATTTTATTATTCACTAATTGTTCAAAAAAACAAATGACTATCCTTCATACAATACACATAACTTAATTACGCTAACCTTAGGTTTAGAGAATAAATGAGCAAAGATATTGTAAATACAAAAATCATATCGACTATTAAAAAATAATTGTTTTTTTAGACAAATTGATGCTCATATATGTTTTAGATAAAGAATCAGTCCAGTAATTAAAGAGAGATTACACTGGGACGGGTAATGTTTTCAAAAGGTTTATATTCTAGTTAATCCAAATTTAATAAAATGAAATTAAAAATATTAGTTATACTGTCTTTATTATTGTTAGTTGCATGTAATTCTACTGAACAATCTTCTGTTGTATGTAATAAACCATATATTCAGGTGGGAACTGATTGTTGTTTAGATGTAGATGATAATAGCATTTGTGATGAAGATGAAAAAAGTAAAGAATCCATAATAGAAATAAATGAAGAAAAAACAAAAGAAGATGTCGATTCACAGGAAATAGTTAATTCAGATGATTTAAAAGAGGTATCAGGGATTTACAGCATAGAAGACCAGATTAATATCCTTCTTGATAAAGTTAAAGATAATAAATGGACTCTTAGATACTTATTTTTATATATAAAAAATACCGGTAGAACATTAGTTGAACCTAAAGTTAGATTAAATCTATATAAACTAAATTATGATACGGCAAAATACAAACTGGTCTCTAGTCAGGAAGATACATTAGATTTAATCTCTATAACTTATGCCAAAATAATTAAGTTGGATGACTTTTATTTTGAAAATACTAATTCTCTTATTCAACCATTTTCTAAGTATAAACTAGAATATACAATCTTAGATTCAGAGACAATACTTAAAGAAATGAACTATACTTTTCTTATTGAAAGAACGAATGTAAACCAGTATAAAATAGAACATAATCTTACAGAAGGATTACCTTTTGAAAATGATTTAAATGTAAACTACATAAAAATAGATTATGGTTCTCCAGAATATTCAAAAAAGGGAGAGGACTCGGTTTTTATAACAGAAATTCCCCTAACAATAAGTAATGAAGGAGATTATAATTTAAAAGGTAACCTTATATTTTTTAAGTATGGTGATTTTGGCGAATTAGTTGAAATCGAAGATGAATTAGATTCAGGAGATGAATTTTTTTATACTCTTAAAACAAAATCTTTAGATGAAAGCCTTAATGGGGCCAAAGTGTATGTATTAAAAAAGAATAGTTTTGATATTCTTAAATATGAAAAACTTTCATATAGCGTAAGATGTAAACAAGATGGAGTTATATCTGAATGTGAAGTTAAATAATTTTTTATTTATTCTTTTTCCATTCCAGATATTGAGAAACTTGCTTATCAATATAATCAGCAGCAATTAGTAATTGAACATTATTTTTTATTTTAACAATCTTACAAAAGCTATTCTTTTTCCAAATATTTTTATAAATATCATATTTATTAGAAATGTAATCCCCAAAATCATTCTGCAACAATTGAACAGTATAATCATCAATCTTATCGGCCATAAAGATGATGTGAACATGATTAGGCATTATCCCTGACTTCTTAACCCCATACTTATAACACATAGCTATACTTCTGATGGCTTTTTTAATCTTTTTAGAATCATTAAATGGATATAAATAATAACCAGATAAATTAAAAACTACATGTGAGTATTTTTTTGATTTGTCAAAGACTATTTCTTTCATTTTGTATAGGATTATCTTATTGATAACCAAAAACTGAGTTTGTACAAACATGAGTTTCTTTTATTTGGCTCGTAGCATATCTGGCCTTTTAACAAACTTTTTCCTAAGTGTAAGGCCTTTCTTGGGTAGTTCTGCAGTTACAGATAGTATCTGCCCTTTCACGTTTTTGTAACCAGAAATGACCTTACATAAAGGATTTTGCTTTAACATTCCCAAATATTTCCCATAAGAACATTCAATTACTAAACGGGATGAATCTGCTTTGGAATGTATTAAATGAAACTCCTGCTCATCAGTAGATATGTATTTCTCAATACTCTTCTTCCATTTAACATTCGAATCATTCCATTTATCTTTTTTCTTCATTTTTCTTAACCTCATTAAAATAAAATTTTCTTATTAACATTACTTCTTCCGGCATTTGATTTTCAAGTTCTTCATTAAGATATGTTAGTTCATTCATTTTTACATATCACCAACTGGTCTGTTTCTGTTAATTTAAACTCTAAAAAATCCTTTTTTTTCAAGTTATGATGTTCTATCCAACAAGGAGGGAGACTTACAAAGTAACTATTCCCAATCTTTTGTAATTTTCTTTGTTTAATTTTTGTTTCTATCATAAATCTAGCGAAGCCCCTTCTATTTAAAAATAAAATATTACGTTATTTCACAGACGTAATAAATATGGAAGGCATTCCATAAATATTACTCTCGTAATTAGAATGGAAAAGTTTATATACTTGTTTAAACTTTTATTAAAGTATGATGGGCAATCTAGGAATAATAGAATTAGGAATTATTTTATTTATTATCAAAAAAGGAGGTAAAATAGATTATGCTCAATTGAAAAATGAAATACAGAACACCATATTAATAAATATAAACAAAAAGACAGATAAATATAAGGGTACTTTTATTCCAAAAAATACTGATGATTGTTTGAATGGGCTTAATAAATCAAATATACAAAAATATCTCGATAAACTAACTAAAAAAAAATATATTCTTAAAAAAAAAGAAAAGCATTTAGACAATAGAAAAAGAGAATATGAAAAATATACATACTACTTTAAAGATAGATTGTTTCTAACTAACTTTTTTATATTAACAAGAGGATGTGAAAACAATAAAGTAAATTTAATAGATTTTAATGATAGAAACTGTGAAAGATTAATAAATTATGCCATAAAATATCAAGAATTATTTTTATTATTTTTGCAAGACAAATACGCATTTAATAAAGCGTGCGAATTATTCAATGAGGTAAAATTTAAATTAACTCCCCACATACAAGATATTGAACCAGAAAGTAAACTGGAAAAAATGTACCATAATAAAATGTTATTCATGGAAACTTTTGAAAATTTAAAAATAAAAAGCGAGGTTTGAGTAAGAACTGAGCAGTATGGATATTCGCCATCAACACCCTTCGCTGGGCGGTGGCGTATTTATTTTCTATAACTTCGTCAATTTTTAATTCATGAAATTTAACAACAATCATAATAAGTTGGTTTAAATTAAGAACTTTATGAAAAAATAAGAACTAAAATCAATTTCTAATCTACAACTGTTATCGTCCAGCCAATTAAACTTTTTTTGACTTTAACTTTGATATCAGGAAAATCAATATTTACAGAAGAGATAAACCTATCAACGATCTTTTTTACTTCATCTGGAAAAGTGGTTTCTTTAAGTAATTCAATAATTTCTTTAAGAAGGTTTGAAATAGTCATTTCTTTTTTTTCAATATCTATTTTAAAACAATTAACTAATATTCTTTTATCTTTGATTTTTATTAAATCTTCTCGTGCTTTTCTAGAAGCATTTTCTAGTTTTCTAAATGATTTATGTTTTTTATAAATCTCAGGATAACTGGAAAATTGCCAGATTTTGAGCAGAAGTTCACGGATTACAACTTTCATAAGATTTTATTAGATGTTATTACTTATAAATTTTTGTGTTTAATCTAAGTCTTTTAAATTTATAAGAATTATCCTAGACAATCAAAAGATTATTTATTTTTCTTTATCACACTAAAATGGAAGAGTTCATATACTTATTACGTAATAAGAAGCATTCTTCA
>Ga0307929_1001901_pt1 | contig 14551 bp, 12 predicted proteins | sample AceLakmetage1330_FD_203160 | JGI IMG/M metagenome (GOLD analysis project Ga0307929, IMG submission 203160) | Saline water microbial communities from Ace Lake, Antarctica - #1330 | ecosystem: Environmental > Aquatic > Non-marine Saline and Alkaline > Saline | place: Antarctica: Ace Lake...
ATATTCCCTGCTTTTTCTTGACAGCCGTTTGTACAGCACTGATAATAGGACTAAGTTTTCTTGGGGCCTTGTTTCCCACTGCTGCCACTTGGGGGAGGACCCAGGCTTTTGCTATTGACGGTTTTGTTGGAATTGCCCTTATTTCTATTTACTCTGGAGGTTTTCCATGAAAAAAATATTCAAATGGATGTTATTGGGACTGGGAGCCCTTGTCTTTGTAATGGTTGCGGCTGTGCTGTTGCTTCCCCGGTTTGTGGATGTTCAAAAATATAAGCCCCGCTTGGAGCAAATGGTCACCGATGCCACAGCCCGCCCTTTTTCTCTGGGTGGAGACCTTGAATTATCCCTGTTTCCCTGGGTGGGGGTCTCTTTGTCTGATCTTCAGCTGGGCAATCCGTCGGGATTTAAAGAACAGACCTTTGTGACGGTGCGCTCCTTTAACGTTAAGGTGAAGTTGCTTCCCCTGCTATCCAGGGATATCCAGGTAAAGGAGATTGTGCTGGATGGCCCCCGGGTGGTTTTGATAAAAGGGGCAAAGGGCATCGGTAACTGGGAAAACATGGGGCCTGAAACCACCGTTAAAAGCGGTGCTGAAATGGCAGAGAATCACGCTTCCCCGGAAACAATAGCAAAAGAGGACAGTGCCCCCCCCGGGACCCTACCGGTGACCGCCTTAAAGGTGGACCAATTTTCTATCATCAATGGCATTGTGGAATGGCATGACAGGGCGCTGAAAATATCCAATGTGGTTTCAGATATTAACCTGCTGTTAAAAGATATTTCCCTTGATGCCCCTGTGTCTGTAGACTTTTTCGCCCGGGTGGGTGGGGACGCTGTCTCCCTGAACGGCCAGGTGGGACCTGTGGGAAATCCCCCGGGTAAAGGGGAACTTCCACTGGATTTAACAGTGAGGCTTTTGGAAGAGGTTTCCCTGGCAGTGAAGGGAACCATTGTGGATGCGACTTCAGCTCCCCGGTTTCAATTGGCCCTTGATCTGGCATCCTTTTCGCCTCGAACCCTTTTGAAACGGTTGGAAAAATCAGATCTTCTGCCCACCGCAGACCCGGATACGTTTAAACAATTCTCATTTAAGGGAAATCTGTCAGGGGATCCATCCGTCCTTTCCATTGCCAATGGGTCTCTGGTGTTAGATGAATCCCATATGGCTTTTTCAGCAGCTGTTAAGGCCTTTTCAAAGCCAGATATAGAGTTTGATTTAAGCCTTGATACCCTTGACCTGGATCGATATTTTCCCCCTTCAAAAACAGCAACGGCTCCGGTGGCCAAATTTAATGGTGACAAAAAAATCCCCGGGGCATCTTCTGGCAGTGGGGGGGAACAAAAAACAGCCAGCGCTTCTGCCCCCAAAAAGATGGACTATACCCCATTGCGCACTCTGGTTCTTGATGGCCGGGCCAGGGTGGGAAATTTGAAAGCCGGTGGTGCGGTGGTCCAGAATGTGGATATGACCCTCTCTGGCCGGAAGGGAAATTTCAACCTGGATCCTTTTACCATGGACCTTTACCAGGGGCGGATGGTTTCTGCTTCCACCTTCAATGTCGAGAAAAATATCCCCAAGGGGTCGTTTAATGTAAAAACAGATGGGGTCCAGGTGGGACCCTTTATCCAGGATGTTTCCAAGAAGGACTTTCTTGAAGGCGCGTTGAACGCCAATGTAAAATTGACCTTCCAGGGGGATAACCCTGATGCCATTAAACAAAATTTAAATGGCCAGGGAGAGCTGATATTCACGGATGGTGCCATTGTCGGGGTGGATTTAGCGGGAATGGTGAAAAATGTCCAAGCCAATTTTGGACTTGGAGAAAAAATAACGGAAAAATCAAGAACGGATTTTGCCGAGCTGAAGGCACCGTTTACCCTTACCCAGGGGCTGTTTAATACCCCGGGTATTAATATGATTTCACCGTTGATTCGGCTGCTGGCTCTGGGCAGTGCAGACCTGGTCAAAGAAACCCTTGATTTTAAAGTACAGCCTAAGTTTGTGGCCACCCTCAAGGGGCAGGGAGATACCGAAGAACGATCTGGCCTGACGGTACCGGTCCTTGTCACCGGTACATTTGACAAGCCAAAATTCAGACCGGATATGGAAGCCTTGGTAAAAACATCCATTCCCCAGGCAAAAGAGATTCAAAAAGAGGTGAAGGCCCTCCTTGAGAACAAGGGGGATAACAGCGAACAACTGAAAAGCATAGAAGGCAAGGCAAAAGATTTGTTGAAAAACTTTTCCTTGTAAAAGGGGTATCTATGGAACATCTTGATGAAATTATCAAAACTTTATCCATGACCATGGGTGCTGCCTGGGCCAGTGGCATCAACCTTTATGCCACCCTCCTGGTGTTGGGAATCATGGGAACAACGGGCAATATTGTATTACCCGAAAATCTTCATATTCTCATGGACCCCATGGTTCTGGGTGCCGCAGGGATCATGTATTTTATTGAATTTGTTGCTGACAAAACCCCTGGGGTGGACACGGGCTGGGATGCCATTCACACCTTTATCCGTATTCCGGCAGGGGTGATGCTGGCCGCAGGTGCCGTGGGAGAGGTGAACACCGGAGTAGCCGTAGCCGCAGCCATTCTGGGGGGTGGGCTTGCCGCCGGTTCCCATGCGGCCAAGGCCGGGTCCCGGGTGTTGATAAATACCTCTCCGGAACCTTTTTCCAATTGGACGGCCTCCATCTTGGAAGATGTTGTGGTGGTGGGGGGGATCTGGACCTCCCTGACCCATCCCGGGATATTTATAGTACTCTTGGTGATTTTTATTTTGCTTCTCATCTGGCTGATACCAAAATTGTGGCGGGGCATTAAAAAGGTGGCCAGCGTTCTGGGGCGATGGCTTGGTATTGGCACCTCTTCGCCTCCTGCTGTATAGAATAGTGATTCCAGTGTGTTATTATTTGAGTTGAGTCAGGGTTGTGTCTTTGACATCAGAATAAGGTCTGCCAGTGGCGGTTTATATGAAAAGGTAGCCTCCAAGGTTACCTCAGCAGAGCCCCCGGGGAGGGGTAATGGAACAGACCAATTGGGCTGTCTAACAGTTCCGGGTCGCTTCCATTACCCCTCCCCGGGGGCGGCATACAGCCATTTGGCTCCGCGTCTACGACCCTATATTCGTTGTGTTCATCAGGGCATGGGTGTTATATGAAAAAAATTTGAAAGGCATTTTATTAAATGAAAGCTGAAATACTATCCACAGGGGATGAAGTACTCTGGGGTGAAATTGATGATTCCAATGCCAGTTGGCTTGCCCGGCGACTGCGAGAATGTGGGGTGGATGTCACCCGGATCAATTGTATTGGAGATGACATTGCCACCATCAGTGCCCTGATGACGGAAATTTCCTCCCGGTGTGACATGGTGCTGGTGACAGGGGGGCTGGGACCCACCAGTGATGATTTGTCCGCCCAGGCGGCAGCCGTGGCCACCGGGGATGATTTGGTGCTGAATTCCCAGGCCTTTGAGTCCATGACGGCCTATTTCACCCTTAAGGGCTGGGACATGACCCAGGGCAATGAAAAACAGGCCATGTTGCCGTCAAAGGCCGTGATGATGGACAATATCTGCGGCACGGCGCCGGGGTTTTGCCTGGACCACGGGCAGGCTCGTTTTTATTTCATGCCCGGGGTGCCCCGGGAGATGAAGGTCATGTTTGAACGTCATATTCTCCCGGAGCTTGATGCCCGGTATCCCTCCCGACAAACAGCCACATTGTGCCGCTTGACGATTTTTGGACTTCCTGAGTCCAAAACCGGTCGTAATCTCAGGGAATTTCATACACAATTTCCCGGCATGCGACTGGGATTTCGGGCCTCCTTTCCCTTTATCCAGGTAAAATTCGGTAGTGATCCCTTTGCCGGAGAAGACGGTCGGGTCACCCCGGAGCGCATGGCAGCCGCAAAGGCCTGGGTGCTGGAACGGTTGAGCCGGTATGTGATCTCCACAAAGGGCCTTTCCCTGGAAGCCCAGGTGGGGGCGCAATTAAAACAAAGGGGGCAGACCCTTGCCGTGGCTGAAAGCTGCACCGGTGGACTCATTGCCAGCCAGCTCACCGATGTTCCGGGAAGTTCAGACTATTTTCTTCTCTCTGCCGTCACCTATGCCAATGAAGCCAAGATGTCGGTATTGGGAGTGAAAAAAGAGACCTTGGAATTCCATGGGGCCGTGCATGAACAAACCGCTCTGGAGATGGCCCTTGGGGTCCGGGAGCGGGCCGGGTCTGACTGGGGTATCTCCACTTCGGGCATTGCAGGCCCGGGTGGTGGCTCTGGCACCCGGCCCGTGGGAATGGTCTGCATTGGTGTGGCAGGTCCGGACGGTGCAAAGGCGTTTACATATAATTTTTCCTATGGAGACAGGGGGATGAACAAGAAGATGTTCGCGGCCATGGCCCTGGAATTGCTGAGACGCGAATTTTGATGAGAAATCCAGGTAAATTCTAATTTTTAGCCCCCAGGCCGGGTAATTTTGAATTTCTCTACAAACCCAAGGGGTTTGTAGCTCATCTTCGCCTGCCTGAGCCCTGGATCACCCAGATCCTGTTCTCTGTTGATGGTCTGGTAATGCGCTGTGATAATGGTGGCAAAGGCCTGGTTGACAAACTGATAAATGCCCTTGTATTCGTTTAAGGCTTTTTCAAAATGAATGACAAAACTGGTGCCAAGGGCAAATTCTTCTCCCAGGGTGTATGCCACGGGTTTGTTTTCCACATAGTAGATGCCTCCGCACAATTGCAGGGGATCACATCTTTCAAGGGCTTCCCGGGCCGCATGATAATCTCCGTCCTCCTGGCGGGCTTCCCGCCATTCGTCCAGTACATCCAAGGCCTGGGGAATAAACTCATCCAAAAGGGGACGGCCTTCATAGGCGTGGTTATTTATGAACGCTTTTATGAGATTTCGTTTTTTATGGTATTTTCTGCCGGAAAGGTCGGCAAGGCTTTCCCGGGAATAAATGTAGTCAAAATTGTCCCGGTCCTGGGTGATGATAAATCCTTTTTCTTTCAGTTGGTCTGCCTGTGATGTGCTGGCGCATTTCAAGGTGCCATGGGTGTCAAACAAGGTATCGAGGGATGCCTGGGTTGGCAACCCAAAGGGGCACATGAAAAAGGAAATCCCCTTGTCATCCCCCAGGATTACTGCACACTTTTGATCCATTCTGGTGAGGCGATAGTTGTGTCCCCGTCTAAAAAGGTAGAGATTGGCAAAGGTGAATTCAGAAATTCCTTCTTCAAGTTTCTGAAACATGGGGTGCAGCTTTTCCCTGAGATCAATGGAGATCTCAACAGTATCTGGATAATCGGGTATCATTGGATATATATTCCCCGTGGCGTATTGAGGTCATTTTTATCTAAGAGTATACCTGCCTGCGCAGGCAGGTATATTTTTTTCCGTTTGAATCAAGATTACCAGATTATTACATGGGCCAGAAGTTGTTGTCACCCCACACCTGATCCAGCAATGCCTGGTCGATTTCCATGAGCATATTTAAATGATCCCGTTCCCAGGAAGACAACCATTTATAGAGTTTTTTCTCCTCGGGGTCATCGGCAGCATCTGCCTGGTCAGCATAGATGGTCACGGCGCGTTGTTCCATGGCAATGGCAGCTGAGATGGCAGATGCTTCAAAACCTGCTGAGGCAATTTTTTTCATGATTTCCGGATTCAGCACCTTCTGGGGAAGCGAACTGTTTTGGGCCTCTTTAAAGGTTCTTGGCTCAAAAAGACCCCCTTTATTAAAGGCTTTGAACTGGGCTGACAAAACCTTTAAGTGGATGATTTCTTCTTGGGCCATGGATTCAAAAAAAGATTTTACTTCTTCATTCTCAGCCTGTTCCGCCACTTTTTTATAAAAAGCATGGCCACGTTGTTCCAGGATTATGGCCTTTTTTAGGATATTCAAGGTGTTAGTTTCGGTCATGCTGCCTCCTGTTGTATGTTTTAATATCACACTTTTGGGCTTGGTTCTAACTTCACCCACTATTAGTTCTTTCATAAAATGAAAGATGAAACTTGCTAAAATATCAGGATGTTGAAAATAATCCATCAAAATTTGCAGGCCTTCTGGGCGAAGTTAGAACCAAGCCCACACTTTTGAATGAATGATTTGGCTGTCAATTGGCCCGGATAATCAATGTGGTCTGGTTCTGAATTCAGCCAATTTATAGTTCCGATCACATGACTTGATACTCATATGGGACTTTAAGTCTATTAAAATCAGAAGTTTATGACTCAAAAATGGTATCTTTTCAATTGACTGGCACTATAGATACACTATCGTATTGGTGAAAAAAGTGCAATCCAATGAATTTTTTTGGAATTCCTGTAACAATATGGTTGTTTGTATTACCCTGGCACCCGGTTCATGGTAATGGGGTGGTGGTGTATGCCACATTGGCATCTTCGGACTTGTGGGCCAGCATTTCCTTTCCGGCCCGGACATCTTCCACCCAGTCAGGATTGAGCAGGCTTGATTTTCCACTGAGGACGATGTCTGCATTCTTTAATGCATCTTCTGCACTTTTCCGGTCATGGATTTTACCACAGATCATCAGGGGAAGTTCCGTTACCTGTCGTGTCAGGGCTGCCATGGTGTGTCCGGTGCCAAAGGCATCCATGACGTAATCATAGGTGGATACAGAAATGGCATCTATGGGTTGGGCATCAAAAAGGCGGATCATTTCCTGCCATTCTGCTTTATTTTCAAATAGAGATACGGCCATGTCTGCGATGCCCCAGTTGGATACCCTGACAATGAGCAGACGATCCTGGGGAATCACTTCTCTTACGGCCTCAATGACTTCCCGGACAAACCGGAATCGGTTTTCTATGGACCCACCGTACTCATCCGATCGTTTATTGGAATAGGTTGAGAGAAACTGGTTGAGGAGATACCCGTGGGCCGCATGGATTTCAACCCCATCAAATCCGGCAGCCATGGCACCCTTGGCCGTTTCTTTAAAACCGTTGAGGACGTGGGCCATATCAAAGGAACTCATTTCATCGGGTGCCTCATAGGGGCCGCCTGTGAATGGATTATCCTGGGCTGGTGTTACGGGGCTTGGGGCAATGACCCTGCCAGCGGGGTTGATGGCCTTCCATGCCATGCGGCCGCAATGGAACATCTGACAGATGGACACGGCGCCCTGTTCTCTGATGGCATCGGTGACCTTTTTCCAGGCATCAATCTGGGGCTGGGTGGTCATGCGGGCCTGTCCGGGATATCCCTGGGCGCTTTCATAATCGGTGACAATGGCTTCGTTGTAGACAACGGCGGCATCGTTTTTAGCACGGGTGACCAGAAAATCCAGCACATCCTGCCGGGGAATGCTGTCGTCACCAGCGGAAGTGCGTGTCATGGGGGCAACCCCCAGTCTGTTTTTCAATGTAAAATTTTTTAATTTAAACGGGGAAAAAATGGTATCTGTCATGATCGTTCTCCTTTTGTTTTGAGTGGTGGATCATATTCGAGATCCTTAAGCCGTGACCGGTAAAGGACATTAAACCGTTTTTTGAAACGCAATGCACAATTCGAATATAAGCATTTCTTTGATCGTTCCCCAGTTGTAGGGGGCCTTTTCCAAAAGACTATAAAGTAGTTTTGAGATTTTGAGATGAGTGTACCCTATTTTAGATCAGCCCGGGGGGAGATAGGCTGAAAAAACCTTCTTAATACCTCGTCCCATCGCCTTTCTAAGAGTTGGGAGGGAGACCATATTGCAAAAAGGGTACACTCTTTTGAGATCATATGAAGGATGCCCAAAATTAATTTTGATAGCAGAACGTTGAACATACCCGGTGCAACATGGAGCGCAGGGAAATTTGTATCCGCGTTAATTTGCCTTATTCTCCAAGCATCCTCGGGCAAAAGCTTATGAGCGAATCCGTTATCCAGGAAACAATGGGTATTTGGGTCTAAAAAATACCCATTATTGTTTCCCTTTGGATTTGCCCAGGGATAGGTTTTCTGTTTTCCTATTCGGTAAAGCACATACCCTGAACCAAACTGGGCAAAATTATGTATTCTTTCAGGTGCTCAGCATATTGACATTAATTCATCCCCGGCATAATAATATTGGACTTTTCTTTTTTCTGCTGGGCTTCCATGCGTTTAAAATTTTCAATCATCTTGTGGGTTTCCAATTCCATGGCTTTAGGAAAAAGATCCATGGCTTCTTCTATGCTGGTGGCTTCAAGCATTGCCTGCATGGGGATGGGTCCCTGGGGAGTTCCAAGTTGGGTATTGCCAATGAAAATAGTTTCCCTGCTGGTGTCATCGGATCCGTCAATGTTCACTGGGATCAATTGCCGGATATTGGCAATTTTAAGATCTGTTATTGATATTTCTCTATAAAGATTTGTTTTGTCGACCTGAAAATCCAGGTTATTTGGTGCTCCGCCGTTATCGGCCATGGGTTTGTCTCCATTTTTTGTGTTTAAAAACTTGACCACATGTCAAATTTATTCCCCTTTATTATCCTGTTTAAGAAGTAAGGGCCATGAAAATTTTAAAATATGCCAAAACAACGCAGGGTTTTTTCTTGGTTTCAAGGCGCTATAATTGTGGGATCGGGCTTCCCCAAGCAGAAAGATCTGAAAAGATATACAAAGTTAGGAATAGAAGTGTAAGTCAACACAGGTATTACCTTTAAAGGCAAGGGACTACCTGCTTTCCCGGGGTCAGAGAGCATGGCATGTTTGACATAGTGAATACACGATAACCCGGGAGGCCCTGTGCTTCTTTCGAAAAAAAAAGAGTATGCTGACAACTGAAGAGGGAGGAAGGCAAACAAGGCACAGGACGTCGGATAGTCTAATAAGTACCCGAGCATATATTCCTCAAGATAAATGACTCTGTTGATTTAGTTTGTTTTTCACAAAATAGCACACAATATGTATTTATTCAAGTAGTTTATCTCACATTGTATTGTACATGAAGTTCGGCAATTTGTACTAAATCAACAGGCTCATAAATGCCGGTTTTTTGTTATTTCATTTTCTTAAAACCGACTTTTTGGTGCCTGAAAATTAGCTTTAAGCCTGTATTTAGTGGTAAAATAGAGATTGTTCGTTATCATTCCAGCATACTATCGGGCTCAGGCTCTCCTTTCCTCCTTTCGCTTGACATAGTTGTCAAATGCCAATATTATTACCCTCGGTTCGATAGCCATCATAACATACTGTAATCTAAATAAAATTTTATTTGGATTTTTTATTTGTTGTTTTTTTATATCAATAAATTCAAATTGTTATAAAAAAATGGTCGAACCGATGGTTATTATTTCAAAAAGAAAATATCACATAATTTTGTTAGCCCGATTTATAAAAAAACTAAATAAGATCAGTGCTTTGGCCTCGGAATATCCCGGTTGGATGGTCGCAATACAATCAGAAGGCAGATGGCCAGAATCATAAAAATGAACCGGTCGAGCCGGTTATTTGGAAAAGTTAAAAATAGAAAATCCAAGGAGGGTTTATGATAAAAAATCAAATCATCCCGGACCTTCATACACATTTTTATTCAAGCATGGTCCTGATCCGAAAATTCGAGGAAAAAATTGTGGCACTGAGTCAGGAGGACGGCCGGCTGCCGGGTATGCAGATCTTGCCCAACGGCCAGGAGGCGGTTGCCACAGGCATTGTTTCAGCCCTTGAACCGGAAGACGTCATTGTCAGCAACCATCGCAGCCATGGTCATCGCATTGCCAGGGGTGCCAACTTAAAATCCCTGATGGCGGAGATCATGGCCAAAGAAACAGGTGTCAATGGCGGCAAGGCTGGCACCCTGCATCTGTGGCAGATCCGGATGTCAATGTTTTGATGACATCCACGGTTGTCGGTGCAGGCCCCCCTCTTGCCATTGGCTCAGCCTTTGCCCAACAGTACAAAAATTCTGCTTTTGAGACACGGTTTTCAACAAACTTGCCGACAGTTCAAGTTGAAATTATTCCCTTGAAACTAAAAACTAGTAAAATTATTGACGATTGCACAAATTTTTAATAAAAATGTTTTCAATTGCGAGATATGGTTTTTAACAACATTTTGACAAACCAAAATAATGAACAAAATTAAAATTATAAACCAATGTAAGCAGTTTGAACAAAAGATAAAAACGCATCATAACCCGGCGTTGAACTCGGATGTAAAAGGGTTCCGGTCGTTGCACTCGCTCCACCCTTTTGCGCTGGTTAGCTTAGCGTTGAGGCGGCTGCCCTACTGACTTCGTCCAGCCCCTTGTCCAGGCGTTTGTGTGCCTGAACAAGGAACTGGACCGGCACCGCGTTATGACGGACAGAGTGAAGCAAAGCTTCAGCCGTAGTCAAAGGTGAATATTTCTCACATTTTGAAAAGTCTGATATTGAACAATACTTCTTCAACAATGGTTTTAAGATTTTATCTCTTGATGACAGAGCATATCCTGATGAGATAGATGTAAAAAGGATTTTTACAATTGGTGAAAAGACTTAAAATGTACAAAATCTCTAACAAGCCGTTTGACTCGGAACTTTATCGCCGATTCGCTCTGATAAAGTCCGGTCAACTCAGCCTTATGCTTTAAGGATGTCGAGTGAGAATTAGACCTGCAAACGAGCAAGATCTACAGGAACTGTCTGGTTGGTTCTTGAGCGAATCTGAGGCAATAAACTGAGGAGGACCATCAATTCACTTTCCGCTGACACAGGGGGGGGGGAACAGCTAAAAATTGACATCGGATGTGATGTTGCTCATTCTTATCCTCTGGTTGACGAAGGCGGTAATCTGCTTGGTTTTGCTCAAACTTACAATAAGTTTGCCTGCAAACACCTTGGGAAAATATCATTATCCCCAAAAATACACGGTAGGAAAACGGCTAAAATCATAATGATTTTTTGCATATTCTAACGCTATAAAATGATTGATCTAAAATGAAAAGGTCTTAATTATGTCTCAAATGCCATCCTACGAGGAGCTTGAAAAACGAATTAGTGAGCTTGAAGAAATTTTGTGTGCCGAGATTCCTTCAAAAACACAGGCATATCATCAAAAAATTTTGGATTGCTCATCGTCTGCCATATATACCAAGGATTTGCATGGACGTTACCAAGTCATTAATAAACAATTTGAAGATTTATCAGGCTTTAAAAAAAAAGATGTTATTTCGAAAACAGATTTTGAACTTTTCCCTGAGTCCGTTGCTCAAAATTTTACAAAAAATGACAGACGGGTAATTGAAAGAGGAACAAGGTTAGACATAGAAGAATTAGCTCCTGTAGAAGGCCGGATGCATACTTTCATCACAACGAAATTTCCTTTAATCAATGAGGACGACGGAAAAATTTATGAAATATGCGGTGTATCTACAGATATAACCAAGCGTAAACAGGGTGAGGATGCGCTGAGGGAGAGTGAGAAGAAGTATCAACATTTAGTGGAATCCACCGTTGATTTGGTCTGGTCTGTTGATATTAAAGGTATTCATACCTTCACTAATAAATCAATAGAACAACACTTGGGTTATAAGGTAGAGGATTGTATCGGCAGTGATTCTTTCCAGTTAATACATCCTGATGACAAAGATAATATTCAGAAAATATTTCAGGAATCAGTAGACCAGAAGAAAGGATGGTCTGATCTTGAAATACGTTGGATTTGCAAAGATGGATCAATTCGATACTTTGAGAGTTCTGCTCACCCAATTTTCGACGTTGATGACAATCTGACCGGCTTTAATGGTATCGATAGAGATATCACCGACCGCAAGCAGTCTGAGGATCAAATCGAGTCAGCCCTCAAAGAAAAAGAAATCCTTCTTCGAGAGCTGTACCATAGAACAAAAAACAATATGCAGGTTATCTGTAGTATGTTATCCATTAAATCAATGCAGATCACAGATAACGAAATATCAACTGTATTTGAGGAAATAGAGAACCGGATTAGGGTCATGGCCCTTGTCCATCAAAAGCTTTGCCAGGCCAAGGATTTATCCAGAATCGATTTAAAGGAATATATTCAAGATATAGGAAATTATTTACTGACGGGTTCCCAGACGTACAGAAAAATTTTATTTCAAGTAGATGGTGATTCTATTCCGATATTGTTTGATTACGCTGTTCCCTGCGGATTGATTCTCAATGAACTGATCTCCAATTCACTGAGACATGCTTTCCCCGATCGCAAGGAAGGAGAAATCTTGATATCTGTTCACATATTCGATAATGAAATAGAGGTAACTTTTAAGGACAACGGTATCGGATTACCAAAAGGTTTTAATTTGGAAAATTGTAAGTCACCTGGGCTGGGAATCGTCAGGGACCTCATAAAAAGCCAACTCTATGGGAAAGCGGAATTAAAAGAAGCCCAAGGAATGGCATTTCAGATGCGATTTAATCAGTCATTACATAAGGTAAGGATTTAATATGACTATAAAATTTAAAATTATTACCGGGCCTGAATCAGTACAGCTTTTTTTGAAAATCTTCTTCCGGAAAATAACACAAGAACTGTGTTAGCTTTCCATTTGATTGAAGTGGATCCCATTCTGAATTTGATACATGTTCCTTCTATTCTTGTGGAAAAATTATTACCCATTTCACCTTGATATTGTGGGGCAAGTTTTCTGCCCAAAAAAGTGGCTATATTTTCAGGTTTTACTGAGTGAATGGCAGTGCGGGTTAAATTTTCGTAGATGAGTTTCAGATCTTCCTGGCGTTTGAAAATAATGTCCGTGGCATATTCAATCTGCATAATACTTCAATGATAACCAAATTCAAAGTGGTTGATAACGGGGCAATAAAGATTTATAAAATCATTCAGTTTTTATGAATATGTTCAATATCCATAGCTGTACTGAATTTTTGAGCTAATCCAAATGAATTGGTTTTCAGAATGGCATTATCCAGCATCACATTTTGAAGACTTTTTTTATTCATGGCTGCATTAAGAACATTGTGACCATTAAAATATATTTGTAATCGAAACAGACACCACGTGGGAACTCTGACATAACAAAGCCCCAAGTCTTCATCGATGAAATAAAAATAATAGTGTAAACATTTTCCCTGGACCGACTTCAGATAGGTTTTGCCGGTATTTTTGTTATGTCAGGGTTTGTATGAAGGACAAGCTTCCATGGCTGAAAGGATATGAACAGGACCAGGATGATCGCCTCGTGCCTTAATCACTTTTACGATTATTTTCTCTTTTCGAATGTTTCTTTTTGCTATAAATTCAATTTCGATACCATCATCTGCAGCAATTTTTTGAGCATTCTTCCGAATTTCTTCTTTAAAAGGGGCAGCAAATTGTGGATAATCAAAGATTCTTATTCCCTTGTAATAAAGATAGCTTGTCATTCCATATGCATAGCAGATTCCGGGAATAGTACCTTGAATAACGATACGGTCATAACACTTAGGATTGTGTCGACCCCTCGTTTAACAGAGTGCACGAATAGACCTGATGGGGTCGATCCCAATCCTTTGTTCAAGAAGCCCGGTTTTGATGGAAAAACACAATATGTAGACTATAGGGTATTGCTTCGAGCCACAACATGTTGTGGTTAAAGGGTAGGCTTATATAGGCTACATAGTACACGGTATGCCTAATTTGTCAAGGAAGGCAATCTGCCGCGTAGCGGCTTACTTGAACATCGGCCATTTTGGGAGAGATCAGGCTTTCGCTATTGACACTTCTGTATGAAATTGTCAGCAACCATACCACCACGGGAATGCCGAGTTGTTTTTTTTGAGATGTAATACTTTTCTTGACTTTAAGCTGGCCTTCGTCTTATTCTAAAAAAAAATTTTTAAAAATACAGGTATTTTTTACTTCAGTAAAGCAGGTTTTCCATCTCAATATTACCCCAAACCGTTTACAAAAAATCACTTTTGAATCAATGGAAAATGTCATGGTAAAAGGAAAGGATAACCAGGAGGCCAAAAGGAATGAGACTATCCCAGGAAAAAAGGGAAAGTAAGGGGGGAAATATAATGGAAACAATCTCCGGTGTAGAAGTGAGATCAGCCCCCTGTCCGATGTCACCATCCGACAATGTCGCATTGATTGAATCTGAACAGTTTGCAGGTCATTTTTTGACCTTCCAGATTGCAGATCAACGATTTGCACTTCCCCTTGAACAGGTGGTACGGGTATTGCGCATGGTGGCGCTCATTCCGGTACCTGAAGCCCCCGATGTGATAGCAGGGTTGATTAATATCCATGGGACGGGGGTGCCAGCCATAAACTTGAGATCCAGACTGGGCCTTGCCGGGCGATCCGTGGATGTGAATGATCGAATTCTGATAATAAAAACTGGTGACAGAACCATGGGGCTCATCGTGGAGAGTGTTGAGGCTGTTTTTGCTGTGACGGTAGATCAAATAGAAAAACCCCGGGGCAGTCTGGTAAAGACACCCTTGCTTCAGTCATTGATGATCCTGTTGATTTAGTGCCATCTCCAAAACAAACAACTGGAGGCGATTTTTTTGAAAATAGCTCGAAAAAAGTTACATTTAATTTTTCAAATCCTAACGTAGACCATATGTATCCGTTTTA
>Ga0307929_1001902_pt1 | contig 14546 bp, 10 predicted proteins | sample AceLakmetage1330_FD_203160 | JGI IMG/M metagenome (GOLD analysis project Ga0307929, IMG submission 203160) | Saline water microbial communities from Ace Lake, Antarctica - #1330 | ecosystem: Environmental > Aquatic > Non-marine Saline and Alkaline > Saline | place: Antarctica: Ace Lake...
CCTTTGGCCCAGTTGCCCCGGGTGTCCGCACTGAATCCCCAGGGATTGCCCTGGTTTTCAAGATTGGTGAAGGTGTCCTGCATTTCCGTGGGGAAATTTGCCTCCATGAGTACCTGGTATTTCCTGGCCTCCAGAATAAAATCCAGGTGCTGGATGTTCACAGGACAGATATCTTCGCAGGCCCGGCAGGTGGTGCAAGACCAGAGCACATCGGACGTGACGCCAGAGGTTTCACCCACAAAAGGCTCAATTTCTTCTTTGTTGCCGTCCAGGATGTTCCCAGACCATTGAAACAGATTGGTTTTAAGGTCATGGACAATGGCCTTGGGAGACAATGGTTTTCCCGTATGATCGGCAGGACACTGCTCCTCGCACCTGCCGCACTCGGTGCAGGCATAGAGGTTTAGTACATTGTACCAGTTGAGTTCGTTGATTTTGCCAAGGCCAAAGCTTTCTGCATCTTCGTCCTCAATGTCTGTTTTTTTGACTGCTTTTTCTCGTTTCAGGGGTTTTAAAAACACATTGGGAGCTGCCGCCAGCAGGTGCAGGTGCTTGGAGCCGGGGATATAGACCAGAAATCCCATAATGGTCAGCATGTGTATAAAATAAAAGGTCTCAAACAAAAAGGTCTGGGTGCCAGCGGACAGGGTCTCCATGCCAAAAATGCTGACAATCATGCCGGAAATGGGAAAGACGCCGGTGTAGTCATAGCCATGGGCCGCATAGGGGGAGACCACCTGGCAGGCATTGATCAGGTGAAAGGTGACAATAATCACCGAGGTGAAAAGGATGATGAGATTGGCATCCCTACCCATGGTGAGGTATTTTGGTTTTTCAACGAACCTGCGGTAGGCCGCATAGGCAAATCCTGCAAGAACCAGGAACCCAAGAATGTCAGCCACAAAGAGATAAAAGTTGTAAAGCCCCGGCACAAGGTGTCCCACGCTGAAGCCAGGAATGACGCCCCGGATCATCAGCTCCAGGGAATGGGGCTGGACTGCCAGGAACCCAAAAAAGATAAGGGTATGTGCCCAGCCTGCCATTTTTTTACGCCGTACATTACTCTGTCCTAGTACATCCTTAAACAACACGACAATGCGTTGTGGGATGCTGTCTGGCTCGCCGGGACCTTCTCCGTCCACGGATTGCATGATGAGAAAAAGCCGTTTTACCTTGTTTCTAAAAAGGTAAAAGGCCGCAGCGAGCAAGATCGCCATAATCGCTGATTTGAGAACAAGATACATTGTCATGATTTAATTATTCCTGTTTTTCAAGTTCCTTGGTCAATGCCGGCACCACTTCAAACAGATCTCCGATGATGCCGTAATCGGATTTGCTGAAGATGGGGGCATCCTTGTCCGTGTTTATGGCCACAATGACCTTTGAGGTCTTCATGCCGGCAAAGTGCTGCACCGAGCCTGAAAGACCACATCCTATGTAAAGTTTGGGACTGACAATTTTACCTGTTTGTCCCACCTGCATGGAGTGGGGGGCAAAGCCCGCGTCCACTGCTGCTCTGGACGCACCCACCACAGCTTCCAATTTTTTTGCGCAGTCGTCAAGTATTTTAAAATTTTCACTGGATGCCATGGGCCGTCCGCCGGAGATGATCACGGTGGGTTCGGTGAGGTCTTTTTTGCTGGAATCGGCTGCTTCCCCTGCTGCCTGGGGAGACTTTGAAAAAACAATCTCTCTGGCTGCAAGGGTCACAATTTCCGTGACTCCGTAAGCTGCAAGCTGATCCTTATATGTGTCTGTCTGGCCGTTCAGGAGAAATCCCACCACCTCCCCAGCCCTGGCAACGGCGGAGATGACGCCGAATACGCTTTGTTTGATCTCCTGATCCACTGTTTCTATGAATATGCCTATATATTGGACATGGTTGTCTCCTTAAATGCCCGAACATAAATTCTTCAATATTGGGTTTAAATTCTGTAAAATTAGGCATCATTCATATCACATCAAAAGTACTCTACACTCTTTAAGGACGAGCAGCGCAAAATGGGCATTTACTTCATGAAAGTGTAAAGCAGGAATGGAGGATGCCTAAAATTAACCCTGAAAATTGATATTTTTCTAACAAAATTAATTTGGTATTTTGAGTCTATTGTGATCCATCCCCTTTTCTGTCAACTAAATATTCTTCTAAAATTAGTAAAAACTCAAAATACATTATATATATTTAGGTTTTTGATGATTTTGTCAAGAATATAATTAAAAAGCATAATAATGCTCATCGCTCTGTACCTGGGTGCTTAAATGACCTTTTTTTCTTCTCTTAATATTTTAATAAATCAGAGAGTTGAATCTCCAACCTGGAAAATGGGAATGCGCCCGCCCCACATGACGGCACAGTTGACCATATACTCACAACTTATGTCACCCTATTACACCAAATCTTAAACTTATCGGGGGATAACCGTAGCTGAAATCCACCTGATATTCAAAGGGTGTTTTCACGAATAACCCCGAGGAATTTATGATTAGGGGCGCTACGGATATCGAATAAATTTTATAAATTTATTTTATAAATCGTTTATTTGCTGTTGATTTTTTATTTATCATGTTGTATTTCATCAAAATAAATTTTATATAAACAGTGGTGCCAGGTTAATCGCAGGAGTTTAAAGCCATGACACCCCAGCTCATTTTTGACTCACCACGGCCTTTACTTCTTGTTGCTGAGCGTGATTCAAGATTGATATGAATGATAAAAAAATTATTTATTACAAATAGTTAAAATAGTCATTGTTGAATATGAATGAGGGTTTGCAAAAAACGCTTAAATTTAAAAGAGTTATCGATATAAATCCTTTTCTATTATGACTCAGCCACTGGGAATGCTATCCGCCTACGGGTTTTGTTAAGGCGTTAAAATGGAGTGTATTTATAATTCAAGTAGTTGTTTTATTTTATGTGGATTGGCATGTAAACTGCTAATAAATAATGAAGCGTTTATATGAAAGAGTAAACGCGTCTAACATTCTTTCATGCTTCGTTGTGGGTAGGCCGGGGCCAGAATACGGTCTGCCCGTGGCAGTTATAGAGTAGGTCTTGTTAAGCATGTTTCCTGACACGGCCTGGGCAAGACAATCGGAAATTAAAATATAAGGAAAAACAAAATGGAATCACCAAAAGATTGGCTTGAATATGATGTTGAAGATATGGTGGCCCAGGATAAGAACACTCTGTGGCACCACCTGAAATCCCATAGTTGTTTTGCAACTGGGGAACAGATGATCGTGGTGAGTGGAGAGGGCTTGAGAATCAAAGATATTCGGGGTAACGAGTACCTGGATGCCACCTCCGGCGGTGTCTGGAGTGTCATGGTGGGATATGGGCGGGAGTCCATCGCCCGGGCTGTGTATGAGCAACTCAAGGTGATGCCCTATTTTGCGGGTGCCTACGGTAACATCCCTTCCATAAAATTTGCTGCGAAATTGATGGAACTTCTTCCCCGGCTGGACAAAGTCTATTTTTCCAATTCTGGTTCCGAGGCCAATGAAAAGGCTTTTAAGATGGTTCGCCTGGCCGCCAATATTGCCCCCTCCCGCAAGGGAAAATATAAAATACTTTATCGAGATCGGGATTACCACGGCACCACCATTGCCACCATGAGCGCTGGCGGGCAACTTGAGCGGAAACAGGGATTTGGCCCCTTTGTGGAGGGGTTTACCGAGGTGCCCCATTGTCTTTGCTACCGTTGCCCCTATGACAAGACTTATCCAGAGTGCAACATCGACTGTGCCCGGGCCATTGAAGATGTTATTTTAAAGGAAGGCCCTGATACTGTGGGTGGCTTTATCGTGGAACCGATCACCGCAGGTGGCGGCATTATTATGCCGGTGAAAGAGTATTTCCCCATTGTCCAGGAAATTTGTAAAAAATACGGTGTATGGATTATCATGGACGAGGTGGTATGCGGTTTTGGCAGAACCGGCAAGTTCTGGGGCCATGAACATTTTGATGTGGATCCGGACATTGTCACCATGGCCAAAGGGCTTGCCAGCTCCTATGAGGCGTTGTCCGCCACAGCGGTGAAGCAGGAGATTTATGATATTTTTCTAAATGATCCTTCCAATCCCCAGGAGCAGACCAATTATTTCCGTGACATCAGTACCTATGGTGGCTGCACGGCCCCCATGGCAGCTGCTCTGGAAAGCACCAGAATCATTGAAGATGAGCAATTGGTTGAAAATAGCCGCAACAAAGGGGGTGTTCTTCTTGAGAAACTAAAGGCTTTGACATCCCTGCCAGCGGTGGGTGATGTCAGGGGTGTGGGACTCTTCTGCGGTCTTGAACTGGTCCAGGACAAAGAGAAGAAAACACCGGTTACCGAAGCCCAGATGGCTCAACTCATGGGTAACATCATGGCAGAAAAGGTGATTGTGGGCCGTACCAACTCAAGTCTTCCAGGGCTGAACACCACCCTTTACTTTGTTCCCTGTCTCACGGCTACCGATGAAGATATTGACATCATTGTCTCTGCCGTGGAAAAGGCCATTAAAAAAACATTTTAAGAGCCATGTAAAAATCAACACCCTCTGAATTAAAGACCCAGGGGCTTTTTTGCCGGTTTTCTATAAAAAAAATGGCATCCTTCATATGACCCCAAAAGTAATTTACAGTCTTTTGAGAAAAAGCCCCGCAAATGGGAATTGCTCTACGAAAGTGTAAATTACTTTTGAAGGATGCCAAAAAAATTAATTAGGGAGTTCATGACAAATAAGTACCCATGCATATGTTTTTCGGTATTCCACAGAGATATACCGTTGATATTTATGAATTTTATTTTGAGGAATATATACTCGGGTACTTAATCTACCCGTCTTAACTTAAAATATGTTGTAAATACAGACCATTAAATTTTAAAATGGGTAGTTTTATTATTATGAGATCCCTTACAGCTATCATTAACCATCAAGGACACTCAACATGACACAGAAAAATAGATATTTTGACATCAAAGATCCCTCAGCAGACAAACCGGTAAAGCGCCTGAAGTATTTTGCAGGCGGAGAATTCCGCCTCTCCCAATCGGAGAAATATATTGATCTTTTTAATCCCTCAACTGGCGATGTTATAGCCCATGCACCCCAATGCAGCCAGGATGAAGTGGAAGAAGCCATTGCAGCAGCAAAAGCTGCGTACCCTGCATGGGCAGCTACACCGGTTCCCAAACGTGTACAGGTACTCTACAAATTTAAAGCCCTGGTGGAAGAACACCTGGAAGAACTCACCCATCTTCTGTGTGAGGAAGAGGGAAAAAACTGGCGTGAGTCCATGGGCGACGTGCTTAAGGTCAACGAAGTTGTTGAATTTGCCTGTGGTGCCCCCCACCTCATGAAGGGTGAATCTTTGATGAACGCCAGTTCCGGGTACGATACCGTACTTTATCATGAGCCCATGGGTGTATTCGCTGGCATTGCACCTTGGAATTTTCCTGCCATGATTCCCCATGGCTGGATGTCCCCCATCTGTATAGCCACCGGAAACTGCATGGTACTGAAAGCGGCCTCCACTGTTCCCCAATCAGCCCTGCGTCTTGCTGAACTCTGGAGAGAAGCAGGTCTTCCCGCAGGGGTTCTCAATGTTGTTACCGCAGGCCGGAACGAAGCGGAAATTTTTCTCAGCCATGAAGACATCAAAGGGGTCTCCTTTGTAGGCTCCACCTCTGTTGGCAGACACATCTATAAAACAGCAGCAGCCAACGGCAAACGCGTCCAGGCCCTCACAGAAGCTAAAAATCATGCCTTGGTTCTTCGGGATGCTAAGATAGAAAGAACTGCCAGAGGCATCATCAATGCTTACTGTGGGTGTGCTGGCGCTCGCTGCATGGCCTGCCCCGTCATTGTTGTTGAAGATGCCATTGCCGACGAGCTCATTGAACTCTTGAAAAAATTTGTTGCAGAGATGAAACTTGGTCCTGCCTATGATCCCCATACAGGCATGGGTCCTGTTATGAATGCGGGTCATAAGAAGTTCATCAACGACTGGATTGACAAGGGCGTTGAAGAAGGGGCCCAACTCATTGTTGACGGTCGTAATCCTGTTGTTGAAGGGTATGAAAATGGCTTCTGGGTCGGACCCACCATATTCGATCATGTGACACCGGAGATGACCATTGGTGACCAGGAGGTCTTTGGTCCTGTTCTCTGCGTCAAACGGGTTAAAGATTTCGAAGAAGGTCTTGCCCTGATGAACGCTAATGAATTTGCTAATGGTTCGGTTATCTATACTCAGAATGGTCACTATGCCCGGGAGTTTGCCTTTAGAAGTGATGCGGGGATGGTGGGTGTCAATGTGGGTATCCCCGTACCCCTTGGCGTCTTTGGGTTCACCGGGCACAAGAATTCCTTCTTTGGAGACCTGCATGTCATGGGTCAAGACGGTTTTAAGTTTTTTACTGAGTCCAAATGTGTTACCCAGACCTGGTTCCCGGAAGATGGCGATATTGACGGCAAAGTCGACACCTGGGACGGTACGATTACATCCATGCCGGACAAGCATAAATAAGACCCTGATCAGCAATTATAATTATGGATTTCCAAACGGCACCCATGGTGCATAAAGTGCTGAATTTACGTTGAGAAAAACCGTAAATTTGCAGTTTGGAAAGCCATCAAGTGTCATAATTAAGTACCCACACATATGTTTTTCGGTATTACACAGACATATTGCATTGATATTTATAGATTTTATTTTGAGGAATATATGCTCGGATACTTAGAATTGCTGGAACCTGATCATTGCCCGGGGCAAAAATTAATGTTCCGGGATAATTTTAATAAATGATTATTCGCTGTAATGTCTGGTTGAAAATCATTGAAGCCCATGTCGGCATCCTTCAAAAGTCCTTTACACTTTTCTTTAATCATTCCACATTTGCAGGAACTCTTTCCAAAAGACTGTAAACTACTTTTTGTGTCATATGAAGGATGCCCCCATGTCTCCTGATTTTTTAAGGTGGCATGGGCTTTTTTTCTGTTTTAATAAAAACCAATTGACACCTTGTTGTTTTCTGGATACTGCTTTTGATCAATGGCGTAACTTTTTGACTTTATTGTGCCTGCCTTCTCCCAATCAAGTCAACTTAAAAAGTGGTGTCAAAGATAAAGACTATAATTGTCGTTTGTTTTTGAAGGGAGTGCAGTGGAACCACATATAGATCACACCGATTGTAAAATCATTGAGTTATTGCAGAAAGACGGCAGAATGGCCAATACTCTCATTGCCAAAACCCTTGGGGTTTCCGAGGCCACCGTCAGAACTCGCCTTGCCCGTCTTATCAAGGACGAGTACATTCAAATCGTGGCAGTGAGTAATCCCCTGAAACTTGGGTTTGAAATTGTCGGGATACTTAAAATTAATGCAGATGTAAAAAAGATGGATCATGTCAGTGCGGAGTTAAGCAAGATAAAGCAGATCTGGTATATTGTTCATACCACAGGCGGCTCTGATATCTACGCAGAATTCAACGCTCACTCCATAGAAGACCTCAATACGCTGATTTCCCAACAAATTTATAAAATTGATGGGGTGGTGACCACTGAAACGTCTCTGATTCTAAAGTATGTTAAACGTCGTTACGACTGGGAGACTGGAATGGATTAAATCTTAAAAGTTCTTTGGCATCACTAATATGACCATAGAAATACTTTACACTCTTTTGGGGAAAAGCTTTTGTACATGGGGAATGTTTTAAAAAAATGTAAAGCACTTTTGGAATGATATGAAGGATGCCGATTGCGTATGGATAATTCTTGGATTTACTGCCACGATAAAAAAAAGTCGGTTCACCTGCTCACAGGTGTTAGCCCCATTCCCGGTGGCAATGCTGTGGGGAAAAGGGATATCACCCTTTTAAACAGTCATCTGGCAATTTCTTTTGCCGTGGAGACATCTCCTCCCTGGGGCGTTGCCAGGGGGGGAATTATTGATGCCTGTGTGGTCCGGGATGGGTGTCTTGAAATGGACAGAATGACCTTGCTGGATTTTCTTCCCAATGGCTGGTCCAGCGGGCATACAACGTTTCAACAGGTTGACATCATACTTGATACACCGGAAAAAGGGGTGGTCCAAACCACCCATGACTGGGAAGACTGTGAACTCAAAACGGTGTATACCCTGAAAAAGGAAGATAATCGGGTACACCTGATGACCACCATGACCCATCAGGGAAACTCTGATTATAATGGACTCCTTTCAGGGTATGTCCTTCGTACCCATGGGGGGCACCTATTTATTCCGCCGGAGGTGCCCGGGGAGAGTAACAGGAAGGGAAATGCAAACACAAAATTGATGGACTGGATGGCCAGCTACGATGAGACCTGGGCCGTGGGGATTCATGCCCCTGATATCAATTATTTTGATTCCCAGACAGGAGATATGTACCGGCAGCATATCCTAAAGCCGGGTGAGAGCCGTTTGTTTGAAGGGTGGCTTCACATCGTCGACAAGGGTGAAATCTGTGCCATGGGCGCATTTCAAATGGCGCGCACAAGGCAATATACCGGTACTGTGGCAGGAAAGGTTTTTACGGTGGATGGCAGGCCAGTGTCCCATCCGGTGGTTGTGGTGGAAAAAAACGGACGGCCCTTTACCTGGATCTTTGGAAATGAGGGCTATTATGCGCTAACACTTCCCCTGGGCCACTATGAGATCCATTGTACCGGGAAAAACCATGGCAACAGTAGTAAACAAAAGGTCTGCGTTGAGAGTTCGCAGGTCGTTACACTCAATTTTACCGATGTGGATTATCCGGGGAAATTGATTTTTAACATTTTTGATCAGGAAGATTTTACCCCCCTGGATGCAAGGATTTCCATTGAAGAGGGGCACATTCCAGTGGTGGGATTTCTGGGGCAGCAGGTTTTTTTTACAGCTCTGGAAAAAAAAGGGGTTATTGAAATACCTGTCGCGCCCGGTAGTTACCGTTTCAAAATTTCCCATGGTGAGTCCTTTATTTCAAAATCAGTCAGTGTAGAAATTCGTGTGATGGCCAATCAGATAAAGACCCTTACGGTTGCCCTGGAAAGAGGTCCCAATCCCAGGGACAGCGGGTGGTACGCCTGTGATATGCATCATCATTCAAACCTGCTGGATGGGCAGAGTTCACCTGAAGATGTGGTCAGTTCCCAACTGGCCGCCTCCCTTGATTTTACCTTGATCAGTGATCACGACCTTGCCACAAACACCCCCACCATGGCGCATTTGTCCCACCTCCGGGATGTTCCCTTTATCCCCTCCATGGAAATATCGTCATCCTGGGGCCATTTTAATGTATTTCCGGTGCTCCCTGGCAAAACATTGCAGATTGATTCTGGAACGGCCACTGTCCATGAAATTTTTGCTGCGGCAAGACAGATGGGGGCAATGGCCATCTGTGCCAACCATCCTTATATCTCCTATGGATATTTTTACAGTCTTGAAAGGGAAATGGTTCCCGGAGGCTATAATGAGGGCTATGATCTGGTGGAACTCAATTCCGGTCGCAATAATGAAAAAACCCTGGAGCAGATTCGGCAGTTGTGGAGTCAGGGCCGGCACTATTATTTAAGTGCCGGAACCGATAACCACAATGTGAGGAAAGATATTTCAGGCAAAATACGGATGTTTGCTAAAATTGAAGGAAAGCCCACGCCGGAGAAATTTATTTCAGCCCTTATGGCAGGAAATTCCTATGCCTCATTGGGGCCTGTGGTGGAAAGCGATATTATGTTTGGCCGGGAGGTGGTGCTTGATAAAGGCGCTGTTTTTGAGTTGAATGTAACCGTAAGGGCCGTTGAAGGACTCAAGGAAGTTCAGCTACTCAAGGACAGCGTGGTTGTTGAAACGGTGGGTTTAGAATATGGAGAGGTTGAAAAAAAAATTTCATTTGTGTCCCCCCTTTTAAAGAACGCTTGGTATGCCCTTGTTATGTCCGATATAAGGGGGAATATGGCCTGGACAAATCCCATATGGGTGAAATTAATCGGAGATAAAAATGGAACCGATTAACCCCCTCTCCGCCAAGTTTAAAATGGGTTTAAAATCAGCCCAGATCAATGCATATTTTGTATTTTGAAAAAAGGTTAAAACTTCAACATATAGACTTGGATATGGGTTGAAACAAGATTGGTGCAGGGGCTAATTGATAAATAAATTTTATTTTATGTTTGCAACTCTGGTTGGGATGTTGTAGTGTTCTTAATGGTTTTGTCCAGCGTAATGTATTAAGTGTTTTTTGGCGATTTCCTGCTAAAACTATCTTGTTAGTACACCGGACGAATATCTGCAAGCGGTCATAATTAAGCATGCAGAGGTGTTCGCCGTTATCAGTTTTTCAATGTTCGAACATCCCCCTTTGATGATTGGGGACAGGCATGGATTTTTATGTTTTTATCTAAAAATCCTATCTTGATACGCCTGATTAAAGTCGATCGTAATATTTTATCTACGGTTTGACGAACCCATTCATCTTTGAATGATAATGAAACGCGCTAAGTGTTGCCTGAATTTGTCCTGATCTGTTGACGATAAAGCTTGTTTTGTCAATGGGCATATCAGGCAGTAATCTTTGATTTATAGCGCTTTCAATCCTGGTTGTGCATATCTGACCGGTATGACGGTTGGAAAATAAAATTCGTCTTTGACGAAAAAAGATGCACTTGCACCCAAATTAAGGAGACATATATGTCAAGTTTTAAAAAACTGGAAGCGTTACTGACGATGGGCAAAATTACCCGTCGCGAATTTTTAACCCATGTATCTGCATTAGGACTTGCAGCGGCGGTATCCCCGGCGTTAATGGGTGGGACAGCACATGCCGCAGGGCCCAAAAAAGGAGGCCGTTTGATCATGGGGGCCACCGGTGGATCAACCACAGACTCCATGGATCCTGGATCCCTGACATCCAACATGAACCAGAATCTCAACTGGCAGATACGAAATAATCTTGTGGAAATTGATCACAATTTTAATGCCATTCCAGAACTTGCCGAGTCCTGGGGTTCCACACCTGATGCAAAAGTGTGGACCTTTAAGCTGCGTAAAGGGGTGGAGTTTCACAATGGTAAAACCATGACCGCAGAAGATGTCATTTTTTCCATAAACCACCATCTGGGCGAAAAATCAAAATCCGGCGCCAAAGGATATTTGAAGAGTATTGAATCCATTAAAGCCGATGGCAAATATGAAGTCGTCTTTTCGCTTTCCGGTGGCAGTGCTGATTTTCCATTTATCCTGGGAGACTACCATTTGTCCATGTGTCCTGCAGGGACTACCGGGGCAGAATTTGAAAAAGGCATCGGGACGGGTGGATATATTCTGGAAAAGTGGGAGCCGGGTGTCAGGGCTTTTGCAAAACGCAATCCCAATTACTGGAAAGAGGGAAGGGCGCATTTTGACGAGATCGAAACCCTGTCCATCACTGATACCAATGCCAGAACAAGTGCATTAAAGACTGGCCAGATTAACTACATGGATCGTGCTGAACTTAAGACCGTTCATTTCCTGAAAAAGATGCCGGGGATAAATGTCAACGCAATAACGGGAACAGCTCATTACACCATCCCCATGCTTGTTGATAAAAAACCATACAATGACAACAATGTCCGTATGGCCTTGAAACTGGCTGTGGATCGTGAAGAATTGGTGGAAAAAATATTGCGCGGTTATGGTGAACCCGGCAACGATCATCCCATTGCACCTGTAAATAAATATTATGCTAAGAATCTTGAGCAAAGAGCATGTGATCCTGACAAAGCTAAATTTTATATGAAAAAAGCGGGTATGTTGGATCATGTTTTTAATTTACATGCTGCTGATGCTGCATTTGCGGGAGCCGTGGATGCGGCCGTCATCATGAAGGAACAGGCAAAAAAGGCTGGCATCAACATAAATGTTGTCCGGGAGCCTGATGACGGATACTGGAGCAATGTCTGGATCAAAAAAGAGTGGTGTATGTGTTACTGGGGCGGACGTCCCACTGAGGATATGATGTTCTCAGTTGCCTACTCAGATGGGGCTCCCTGGAATGATACCCACTGGAAAAATCAGCGTTTTAACCAACTGCTGGTAAGTGCAAGAGCAGAGCTGGATGAAGATAAGCGTAGAAATTTATACGAGGATATGCAGGAAATCTGCAAAGATGACGGTGGAACGATTATTCCCATGTTCAACCAAATGGTTTCAGCCTGTTCTGCGAAGTTGGCCCATGGACCTATCTCAGGCCACATGGCTATGGACGGCATGAGAACGGGTGAGCGATGGTGGTTCGCCTGAACCAGTCCTGACCCCATTTGAACTTTAACTTCGTAATTATTAAATAAACCCGCCGACTTGCCTGCTTTCTATGAAAAAGCAGGCATGCAAAATTATAAGCTGTTTTGCAAAAATAATAAAAGCCGTAAAAATATGAAAAACATTATTACAATGATAGCAAAGCGCCTTGGATTGGGCCTTTTGACGATGATCGTCATATCCATTCTCATTTTTGTGGGGGTGGAGGCACTTCCCGGGGATCTGGCCGAAGCCATCCTCGGACAGGAGGCCACAGTTGAAACCGTTGCGGCATTCAGAAAGGAACTAAAACTGGATCTGCCGCCCCATATTCGCTATTTCTCATGGCTTGCCAGTGTTGCTGAGGGAGATCTGGGAAACTCCCTTTCCAATGGTCGGCCCATCAGCGAATTGATCGGCTGGCGATTTGCCAATACCATGTTTCTGGCCAGCTCGGCAGCGGTGATCTCCGTACCCATTGCCATTATCCTGGGTCTTCTGGCAGCACTTTACCGTGACTCCTGGTTTGATAAAGCCATTTCCACCACCACTCTCACGGCCATCTCCTTTCCTGAATTTTTCGTTGCCTACATTCTCATCGCGCTGTTTTCGGTGAAACTGACCCTTTTTCCCAGTATGTCCAATATCAATGATGAATTGACATTCGGGCAGAAAATTTATGCCGTTATTCTGCCAAGCCTGACCCTGACCTTTATTGTCACGGCCCACATGATGCGACAAACCCGGGCTGCGGTGATCAATGTCCTTGCCAGTTCCTATATTGAAATGGCCAGATTAAAGGGCTTAAAACGATTTCGGATCATCGTTTTGCATGCCTTTCCCAATGCCTTGTCTCCGGTGATCAATGTGGTGGCCCTGAACCTTGCCTATCTGGTTGTGGGGGTTGTGATAGTTGAAGTGGTATTTGTTTATCCGGGATTGGGCCAGTTGCTGGTGGACTCGGTATCCAAACGAGATATTCCCGTGGTTCAGGCAAGCGGCCTGATCTTTGCCACCGTTTACATCTCTCTCAACCTTCTGGCAGATATCCTGTCAATTCTGAGCAACCCCAGGTTGCTGCATCCAAGATCAAAATAAGGGGATATATTTGATGGACTTTTTAAAATTAATGAGACAATCCCCCCTGAGTGCCCGCATTGGTCTTGCCATTGTTTTGCTCAACCTTTTAGCGGCGTTACTGGCACCGGTGATCGCCCCCTATGGTGAAACGGAAATCGTGGCAGATGTGTGGCTCTCCGCCAGTTGGGATCACCCCCTGGGGACGGATCATCTGGGAAGGGATCTGTTCACCCGAGTGATGTACGGGGCACGAAATACCATTACAATTGCCTTTGTCACCACCCTGCTTTCGTTCATTATCGGTTCCATGATGGGGTTTATGGCCGCGGCAACGGGGGGCTGGGCGGATCTTATCATCAGTCGTATCGTGGATATTTTGATGGCCTTTCCAACCCTTATTTTTGCCTTGATGGCCTTGTCTGTGGTGGGGACGTCCGTGATGTCATTGATAGGGGTCATAGCGGTGCTTGATTCCACCCGGGTATTTCGTCTTTCCAGGGCCGTGGCCATGGATATTACGGTGATGGAGTTTGTTGAGGCTGCCAGGCTTCGCGGTGAAGGTATCCTGTGGGTCATGCGAAAAGAAATTCTACCCAATGCCATGCCGCCCCTGGTGGCTGAATTTGGACTTCGTTTCTGCTTTGTATTCTTATTTATTGCCTCCTTGAGCTTTTTGGGGCTTGGAATCCAACCGCCCACGGCGGATTGGGGGGGGATGGTTCGTGAGAATGCCGGTGCCATCACCTTTGGTATCATGACCCCGTTGTGGCCCGCCGGTGCCATTGCCCTCCTGACGGTGGGTGTCAATTTGATTGTTGACTGGTTTTTGAAAATTGCCAGTGGATTAAAAGATTAACGTTAATGCTATTGAGAGATACGCCACCAATGACACATCTGCTTGAAATGAAAAATATTGTAATCGAAGGCTTCAGTTCCGAAGAAGAAAAATGGATGCCCATCATCAAAAGCCTGGATCTTACCCTGGACAAGGGTGAGATTATCGGTTTAATCGGGGAGTCCGGGGCTGGAAAATCCACCCTGGGGCTGGCCTCCATGTCTTACACCCGGGGGGGATGTCGAATTTCATCGGGATCCATTGTTTTTGATGGGATGGAATTGTTCGGCAAACCCAATGCGGTGTTACGGGAAATCAGGGGGGTTCGCATCGCCTATGTGGCACAAAGTGCTGCGGCCTCATTCAATCC
>Ga0307929_1001906_pt1 | contig 14512 bp, 20 predicted proteins | sample AceLakmetage1330_FD_203160 | JGI IMG/M metagenome (GOLD analysis project Ga0307929, IMG submission 203160) | Saline water microbial communities from Ace Lake, Antarctica - #1330 | ecosystem: Environmental > Aquatic > Non-marine Saline and Alkaline > Saline | place: Antarctica: Ace Lake...
AGTTTAAAGTCGGCCAAACCTGTGTTACAACAGGTGATGAAAGAACGGTATGGGCAGAAGATTATCATGGTTTGTTCATGTATTGCGCATTTTCGAAAAAGACTGGAAAGTTCGACATGGTACTTCAAGATATGCTTAGTGAAGAGCATCACGCGATAACGCCAATAAAATCTGGAGTTGTTGTTTTAATCACTGCTGTTGAAAAAAACAAATGGTTAACAGATTGGAGGGACGTTTTGTGGTTGAAGGATGTAAAGTATGGTCCCTTTACCATATATACGGTACATCCTGACGGCACATCTTTGTACTATAGAACTTTTGGCAAGGGACTTAAGGTTTTCGGGAAATAAATCAGCTAAGCACGTTTTATATCTAAATTTCTGTAGTTGCTTTGATTGATTTTAGAGAACCATCACCGGGGATGTGTCATTAATCCCCCAGATTTTTACACCTGGGGGGCAACAGCCTGGGTAGGGATGTCTAAAAATAAGGGCAGTTTGCTGATTGCTTATCACCACCACAATTAACACCGCTCCCTAAACATACTGGTTCAGCTGTTCTGATTGGATGATTACAGTGTTCCACCCGAGAACCAATTGAAGACGCGGAACGCTCAGTATTTCGACTTTCTAAATATTCAACACTCCAGTATTTACAATTTAAACAACTCATAATGATTTCTCCGTAGTTAATGATTAAACAACACATCATATTACATTTTTTAAAATACTCCAAATTGTGAACACTTATGGTAAAAGTTAGCAAGTCGTGGGCTTTCCTGGACCCCAGAAAGACAATCCCTGATTCTGTCTTAAAGCTCTACTCTGAGAGAGGGTGTAAGGTCATTCAGCAGGTTTTAGAGGAGCGCCACCAACGAAAAATGTAATTATACTTGTATTAATCATGAGTATATGCTCTGTATTTAATTTGTTGTATAACGTATCTAAATTTTATAGATCAAATTTACCATCAGGGGATCTGTTATGCGCAAGGCCAGCGCTCAGGTGTTGAGTGAAAGGAGGTTATGATGGATATAAACATTCCACAGGAAATCCTTTAAAAAAAATACTTCAATTAAGCCTGATTATAATACATGTTAAAATCTTTAAAATATAAGGAAATATAACGATGAAGTGTAACAATCCCCAGTGTCAAAAAGATATGAGGCCGGAGTGGAAGGTTTGCCCCTTCTGTCAGACCCCGGTGGCCGGAAAATGCGTCAACTGCGGGGAAAAACTGAAATTTGGATGGGCTGTCTGTCCCTTTTGCCAGACACCCGTTGAAAAACAGCAGCAGGAGGCGTTGGAAAAGCTTGAAAAACAGCAGCGGGAGGCGTTGGAAAAGCTTGAAAAACAGCAGCGGGAGGAGTTGGAAAAGCAACGGGAAGCAAAGAGAAGTCTGGGAATCACTCTAGACCCCCAGGGCCGAGCCATTGAATGGTATGTGGGACCGGACGAGGCATTTACCTGGGACGGTGCCAAACGCTATACCGAAAGCCTCATAGCAGATGGAGGCGGATGGCGCCTGCCAACCATAAAAGAGCTTAAGGGACTCTATGAAGGAGGAAATGGAGTCTATAATCTACATTCAGATTTTAAAGTATTGTATGGTAAAGACTTCTTTGTTTGGTCTTGTGAGATCAAGAAACCTTCGTCGGTGTTGATATTTAACTTTATTCACGGTTTAGAAATCACCTCAAATCTTGACTACGTTGTATCCAAAAACGGGCGGTTATTTGCGGTGCGTTCGCGCAGATGATTTGACCTTCTATAAGACACTGCAAATTTTGAACAGGTCTGTGGTGTCGCTCATCAAAAAGGAGTGATTATGGGTGGCTACAGGTGGGTTTTAAACAATGAACGACGGAAGGCAATGGAAGCGGAAAGACAAAGACAATGGGAGCGTGCACATCCAGTCCCCGAACCACCATTTCTGGAAATGGTGAAATTTATTGGTATACTTATGGCTATAGCTTTATTGGGAGCAGCCTTGATTGGTGTTTTAGCTATAGTAACTGACGGAACCTGTTTAGACTGGATTCCTGGCACTTTAATCCTGTTATTTTTTTTCTGTATTTGCCTTGTATTTAACGGTTAAACAGTGATGTCTCATAAAAATTAACGAGCCTGATAGCAGTGTAAAGAACCTTGAAGTAATGGAATGAGAACCGCAATTTAACCCGCTTTTTTTGCTTAAATAACAAGACCTTCCCACATTGCTCGGTCTTTACTATTTGGCATGGATTTTGTTATAGCCAGCAATGACAAGGGTCTTCGGTTGGTGCATGATAAGCATCGTTCTGTCAACTTTCAAACTGGTTTGTAAAGTTAGGGGAACCAAACCCTACGACGGATTTACCCTAAATGTGCAATTACACCCACAGAGTCAACATTCTTTCCTAAAACACAGTTCTGCCAACCGGGGCTTGATAATATTCCCATTGAATAAACTTGCCAATTTTACTGTAAAAGTTGGCAAGTCATGGTTTTATGGAGTATCGGCATTAATTTCTTATTGAACCTGGGAAATAACTTTTCCATATGAATTGGGTATTTATTGTACTTATTGTTACAAGTATTTAAATACCCCTTGTATATTTATTACGCATGTGCTTTTAGTGTAAATGGATGAAAAGCCAAACCTGTTGAGAGGCAGGGACGGAAAATTTGGGGTTTCACAAGAGATGGCCGGGTTGCCATTAAGGTGATTTAATTTTTTTATTTGGAGGGAGTGGAAGATGAAAAAAAAACTATCTTTTCTATGCGGAATATTTTTGGTAATTGTCATAATAGATAATGCCACTGCCGCAGTAGTGACTTTTGACGATATACATCCAGGTGGACATAATAATTTAAGCTTGAATAGTGAAGTTTATGCAGGCATTAGGTGGTGTGATAGTTTCGCTCTCGTGGATACCTATATGAATTACCCTTACGATTCTGATAATATGGCTACCTCCGGAAGGTGGGTAATTCAGCCTATGGGTGCATATACTCCAGACCTTGGATCGAGGCTTATTGAAGAGAATGGAGATTATTTTTCTTTTAACGGAGCGTCTTTTTCAGCTATTTACAACGATGGTGTTCAAGTAACAGTGACAGGAAGACGAGATATGCAATATGTTTACAGTCAAACAATTACGGTAAACAGTAATGATGCCACATGGTATGAATTTAATTTTATTGATATTGATAACCTATATTTTTTCTCCGAAGGGGGAACCTCTGTTGGATATGGGCAAGGCCATCCATCACAGTTTCAAGTTTTTGATAGTCCTGCTTTTGTAATAGATAATTTTACATATAATGAATCAGTTAATCCAGTCCCAGAACCAGCCACAGTCTGGCTTCTCGGTTCAGGTCTCCTTGGGCTTGTTGGCTTTCGGCGGAAATTAAGAAAATAGTCTTACCCACAATCTGATTTCAAACAAAGGCAGTGTCAGCAATGGCGTTGCCTTTTTCATTTTCTTACAACAACCATATCACAAACCAGAACTGGCTAACTTTAAGCTAAAAGTTAGCCAGTTATAGAATGCCTGATAGGTACGTTAACAAAGGCTGTTAGCTGTTTTTGGTTAAAAAATAAACTGATTTTATACTTTTGACTGGCCAACTATTGAACTTTAATATTGCAAGAGTTAGCAAGTTCTATGTTTTTGCTGAAAATGCCAACATGGGGGATATTCATGATCAGGATGCAGATATTTTTATTATTTGCCAATATTTAATTTTTTATGATAAGTCTTGTCATCCAAATCCTTCCATTTGGATAGCATTACCCCGCCCGGCATCGGTCCCCCTGTCTTTGCCGGGTACCCTTTTCCATAGATGCAAGAATGGGTAGTTTTATTATGATGAAGTCACTAATTTCAAGAAGAAACAAGACAGATTGTGAGGTTGCAATGCAAAAATTATTTATAGTGTCAAGTGAAAGTTCACTGGAAGAAATTAACAAGTTAGTTAAAGAAAATGATGATTGGTTTGTGAGTGAAATATCCCGTCCAAACAACAAAGGGGAATGGTTAGTTGTTCTTGATGATGAGTCTAATGATGAAGATGATTATTGAAAATAAGCTTAAGCTTAAGAGTAAAATAAACCGCCATTAAAAATTCAACAACAGCTATACTATAGTCGGAGCACTGTTTACATAGTCAATACTATCACCTGAACCATTGACCATGTTTGTCTGCCCTGGATCACAACCACCCTCCAACATGCAGTGGGAAAATATCCACAAATTCAGAAACGCCAGAACACAGTAACCACAAGTCATTTCATTGTTTTGAAAATCTCAATAACAACCTTGCTATAGTCGGAACATTGTTTATAGACAATACCTACCGCATGAACCATTACCGAGTTGGTGCCATTCCTACCTGGACAAACCCTCTTGATCAGCCACCCTCCTCTTGGTACTTAATACAGGATCGTGTTTCTGTATTGGCAACGATGGCGCAGATATCGCAAGTACAAATTATTGGACCATGGAAGACGGTGCAATGTCCGGCATGTGAATAGATTGCCCTGCTTAAAGCCGTGGTAGTCGGTATGAAATGCTATTTTTTGGGGAAAAAATGAAAGATGGGCAGTAACCGGAAGTTCACACAAGAGCTGGAAGAGGCAATACTCCACAGATGTGGGGAGGGGCTCCCCGTCAATAAAATTGCCAAAGAATTTGGTTGTTGCAGGAACACGCTTATCACCCTCATCAAGCGGAATAATGCGCAATCGGCATACCGGCCCATATATTCAAAGGAAACTGAGGCAGAGATCCTACAGAAATATATTGACGGGATCACCGCGGTTGACCTGGCGAAAGAATATGGGTTTTGTTTGGCGACGGTGCGTAAAATTATAGAAAGGAGCGACGTCCATTACAAATCCCGGAGTGAATTGCTGGGAACACTACATGAACGGTTTTGGCAAAGAGTAATCATTCAAGAAGGGTGTTGGGGCTGGAAGGGGAGCCAACCCAATGGTTATGGATATATCAAACTATTGGGTAAAATCTATTATGCCCATCGGCTTTCTTATGAAATCCATTTCGGGGCCTTTGATAAAAGATTGAGTGTGATTCGGGAATGTAAAAACAAACTTTGTTGTAATCCGGAACACTTACTTTTGGAAACAAAAAGGGACATAGACCTTTAGGATACGGGGGGAGCAATGTGCAATTACACCAGATATTAAGGCACAGGGGGGAAATGACATGAAAACAACTCTAATGGCAGATATCCCAACGGAAATTGAAACCCTGGATATTGAGAAAAAGTTCATGAACAGGACAGAGGAAATCTTGACCGTCAAGCGCCTGGGGGCCATGTATGACATTGAGGGGAAGGTACTCACCCTGGAGAAAGCCATTGAGGCTGTGACCGTCTTTAATCCCTTTAAGGTTCATGTGGAGCCAGTTAAATGCGGTAACTGTGGCAGGTTGCTTTCACCGGATGCTTTAGTGGGTGGGCAGATTTGTTATGTTTGCTGCCAGGATGAAAAATATAAAAAGCAGACCCACAGCATTTTTAAAGCCAAGCATAGTATCCATGCAACGCTGGTAAATCGGGAAACCGGGGAAAAGTTCAATGTCACTGCCGAAACCTGCAACCACCCTTGGAAAACTGCGAAAGGTAATGATTACGGGCCTTGCCTGGGATTTGGCCCCAAGTATTTTGACGTTGTGAATATCAAGATTTGATTCCCTGGAAACCATTTTCGTGTTACATTTTTATAAATAAATGTCTTGACAGAACTTTCCTATGGGAATATGAATTTATTTAGAGCCTGATAATTTTTAAACAGGCCTTTAGACATTCTTGTACTTGTTCCAGATATAAACAAATTGCGTAAATACAATGTGGTGACTTCATATGCAATCATTTCAAGAAATTGAATACCTACTCTTTGGACTTTCTATCATTGCTCTTCTTGTGGGTGCAGTGGTCCTCCTTATCTATAACCTTCCCAAAGTCCGCAATGCTGAAGACCTTTTTACAGTGCTTCCTCTAGAGGAATGGACTCCTGAAAAATTCAAGACATATGAAAAGTATGATCTCATTTCAAGATTGGGAGTGACTTTCGTTCTGACCGGGACCTTTTTCCTTTTATTGATGCCAGGCATTCACATGCTGATTTCATAATGGAGGCCTTATGAATAAAAAAATATTATTGATCAGCACCCTGGTCATTTTGCTCTTTCCTGCCATTTGCCTTGCCTTCAAAGGTAAATGTGTGAAAGTTGCCGACGGTGACACCATCACCGTTCTCACATCCTCAAAAGAGGAAATTAGAGTCAGAATTTATGGTATTGACACCCCAGAGAAAAAACAGGCTTATGGCCAGAAGGCAAAACAATTTACCTTGGGACTGGTCGGGGGAAAGCAGGTCAAAGTGGATGTCATAGACACTGACCGGTATGGGCGGTCGGTGGGTGTTGTATATGTGGGGAAAAAATGCCTGAATGAGCAACTGCTGAAGTTTGGTTATGCATGGCTTTATGGCCAGTACTGCAAAAAAGATTTCTGCCGTAAATGGAGGGGGTTTGAGACCCGTGCCAAAATAAACAAGTTGGGGCTCTGGGGAGATCCACATGCCCAGGCTCCTTGGGATTTCCGGCGGAAGGCTAAAGGCGGAACTAAGAAGTCATCAAAGATAAAGAAAAACCCGGTGTCTGCCGGTGCCTACCATGGTAATGCGGGTAGCCATACATTTCATCAAGCAGGATGCCGTTATTATAATTGCAAGAGTTGTACGGTTATGTTTGAGTCCCGAGAGGAGGCAATAAAAGCAAAATTTAAACCTTGTGGTTTATGTAAGCCATGAAGAATACCTCCTTTAAAATTTGCCCATGTTGCGGACACAAGTGGCAAACTTCTGGGGAGTTTTATTGTGATCCGGACCTGAGATTCATCGGTTACCAACTCGATATAGATAATGAAAAGAGTGCTCTTGCCCCCGGAGACCTGATGCTCTTTCACCATTCATGCCATAGTACGTTGGCTGTTCATTCATTTGGGAGACGGAATTTATTTCCGATGCCAGGCGGGTGCTGGTGATCAAATCAATATCTCTTTTAAGGGTTACGGCTCTTTCAGTAATTATGCTGACTATTTCCTTTGTTATTTATTTGGATTTTGAAAGGGTCAATAGTGATTTCTTTGTTTTAAAGAAAAAGTTAGCTGATATCAGATTGAAATCGGTCTTCCAGGGTCAACAATTTATTGTGAAATTTAAAGGCACTCAAGTAATTTTTATCCATAGAAATACCAATGAAGTGATTGATTCAATCATTATCCGGACCCTTAAAAGCATTAATTATGACACCACGCTGGGGAAGGATATGATTGTCTTTAATAATGGTGTGACAGATTCTTACAATATCCGGGTGCATGGTGGAGAGATTATCATGCAATCATTGCTTGGATTTGAAAAGAGTATTCATGTTAATTGCGCTGGTCTGGTTCGGGAGGGGCGGTATCCTGAGGGGTAAGGGATGTGAGACTTTATCTCCAATTATATTTTCAGCAAAGATGATTTTTGAAATATCTTTACCGGCATTAAAAAGATTGATACGAATTATTTCAATCAGGTTTATATTAATCTGGTCGGGTGTAGTTATAAAAAATAGGAGATATATGAATATAATATATAAGGCGATGATATGTATAATATTAACACTTAATTATTCAAATGCTATTGCCACCCCCCTTGAAAAAACATTTACGGATGAGAAATATGGTTATCAAATTCAATATCCCGCAAAATGGAAAGCTGGCATATACCGTTCTGGGATTGTTATAGCTGAAATTAACAGTACGACAAAAAATGCCGGATTTCAAATTCGGTTTACCCAGTCTGATAAGCCCCAGGCTGAATACAAAAGCACATACATAGCAAAATATAAAAAAGATCTGAATGCAATATTGATAAGCCACAAAGAACTCAAAATAAATGGGATGGATACCGTTGAGTATAATTTTAAAAGCGGCCGGAATGGAAAATTATATTATTTGAAAAGCTACATAATTTTTAGAAATTACAGTGATAATATATTTATTATTCAGGCAGGAAGCCCATACAGCCAAATGGATGAAACAGATATATTGTTTAGTTTGATGGCTGAATCATTTCTGCTTCATTAATAGAGTAAAAATGGGGTCATATTGAATAGAGATGTGAATGGACGGTGTCAAAGCCTTATTTGACTCTTGACTGATATAACTCAACAACGAACAAACGTTCAATTATATTTCCTGACAAGCTGAATCAACGCCATCCTTCATAATTCAAGTTGTTAATATATAAAGTTAAATTACCAGATCTCAATTTCATACATTATAAAAACTCATTTAAGGCGTTCTGCCATATGAAATTTGTTTTGATTACAATCATAGTTTTATTTGCAATTTCCAGCATTGCCCTTGCTCAGGAAACCAATCTCTGTAAAGACAAAGAATCCTGGAAAGACTGGGACACACTGATTACAAAACATCCCCATGATATGGACATTCAAATGCTCCATGCTGTTCGGATAGGTTTCTGCCAAAAAATTGAAGCCGGTACTATAACCTTTGAAGTGGCCAGAGATATTTTTAATCAGCTACACGAGTCGGTCTATAAAAAATCAGAATTTCTTCAGAAACAACTAAAGGATGCTTCCGAATTATGAAGAAATTGTTAATCCTGATAGCTTGCCTATTACTTCTATCTGGCTCTTCAAGCGCTCAGGAAAATTATTGCCATGACCCTAAAACATGGGAAGACTGGGACAAAATAGTTCGGAAATATCCAGATGATGTTCCACTCCAGATTCTTCATGCCCTCAGAGTTGGACTATGCGTGAAGGTAGAAAATGGGAGCATCACTATCAATGAAGCCACGAACCTGATAGATGAGTGGTCTGAATCCTTGATCCAGGGACGAAGAGAAAAAGAACTGCAGGCAAAGGGTAAAGATTTATGATTGATTTAAGAAATAAAAAAGACACAATTTTCAAGCCAGACACCTCAACTGCCATTTCCTGCCCCATTTACATGTCATCAGTAGAAGCGGGCTTCCCATCCCCTGCTGAGGACTATATTGAAGGCACCCTGGATCTGAACAAGCATTTGATCAAGCACCCTGCATCCACCTTTTTTGTGCGGGTCAGTGGCGACTCTATGATCAAAGCTGGCATTTTCCCTGATGACATCCTTATTGTTGATAGGTCACTGGAGCCTGTGGATAAAAAAATTGTCATTGCCGTCTTGGACGGTGAGCTAACCGTGAAGCGCCTCCGCTACAGGGATAAGCTGATATTCCTTGAGCCCGAGAACCCCGAGTATCAGCCCATCAAAATTACAGAGGATGACTCACTTGAAATTTGGGGCGTTGTCACTAATGTGATTCATAAGGTGTGATGTATGCCAGTTTTTGCACTGGTGGACTGCAATAATTTTTATGTCTCCTGCGAGCGGGTCTTTAATCCCGGACTTGTGGGCAGGCCAGTCATTGTGCTTTCCAACAATGACGGCTGTGCCGTGGCACGTTCAAATGAAGCCAAGGCTCTGGGTATCGGCATGGGTCAACCTTTCTTCAAGATCCGTTCTATAGTTGAAGGCAACAGGGTCCGTGTATTTTCATCCAATTATCCCCTTTATGGTGACATGTCCAACCGGGTGATGCAGACCCTGGCCCAATTTACCCCAGCTATGGAAATTTATTCCATTGATGAAGCGTTTCTGGATATGACGGACTTTGCCTTCACAAACCTGGAAGATTATGCCAGGGACATCTGGAGGAAGGTGAAAAGAGATACCGGAATTCCTGTCTCCATCGGCATTGCCCCCACCAAAACCCTTGCGAAAATTGCCAACCGCATTGCCAAGAAATCATCCAGGGCTGATGGTGTGCTGGATCTTACCCCAACAAAATACAGAGACCTTGCCTTGAAAATGACAGCCATTGAAGATGTCTGGGGTATTGGCCGAAGACTGACTCCTTTTTTAAAGTACCGGGGAATTAACACAGCCCTGGACTTTAAAACCGCATCTCCATCCATGATCCAAAGAAAGATGGGCATCAACGGAATCCGGATGCAGAAGGAGTTATCCGGGGAATCTTGTTATTCTCTGGAAGCCGGACCAACTAGGCGAAAGTCGGTGTCAGTGTCCCGTTCTTTTAAAACATCGGCAACCACCCTTGATGAGCTGTCCCAGGCGGTATCCCTCTATATTTCCCGGGGTGCTGAAAAATTAAGACAACAAGACAGTTTTGCAGAAGCACTCACCGTGTATGTAATGACCAACCGCTTTAAATCAGAGTCCTATTATTACAACTCAAAAACAGCGGTGTTCCCAACTGCTTCCAACAGCACCCCAGAATTGATCCGGCAAGGGAAGGGGCTATTAAAACAAATTTTTCAATCCGGAAAATATTATACAAAGGCGGGAATTTTGTTTTCCAGCCTGACCCGGGAAGGTCAAGTGCAACTGGATCTGTTTGACACCACTGACAGGGAGCGGTCCCGAAGGTTGATGAACACCCTGGACAAGATCAACACCCGCATGGGAAGCCATTGTGTGCGGTATGCCGCCATGGGGCTTTCTGGACAACAACAGTGGAAAGGGGCCTGTAATCACCGTTCCCAAGCATACACCACTGACTGGGACCAGCTATTGAGCGTTCATTGACATGGAGGGAGACTACATGATCAAGAAAGTTATTTCAGGTTGCCAGACCGGAGCAGACAGGGGCGGCATGGATGCAGCCATTGAATGTGGAGTGGAGTATGGCGGCTGGTTACCCAAGGGCCGGATGGCAGAGGACGGTAAAGTACCTGCCAGATATGATGCCATGGTGGAAATGACCCGTGGTGGATATCCGAAGCGGACAGAACAGAACGTCATTGACAGTGACGGTACCGTGATTTTTTCATATGGAAAGCTTTCCAGCGGATCAGCTTTGACCCGGCGGTTATGTAAAAAGCATGGCAAGCCTTTCCTGTATGTTGACCTGGGGAAAGAGATGGACCCGGTAGATAGTGTTAAAAAATGGGTTGCGGCTCATGATATTCAAGTGTTGAATGTGGCAGGTAGCAGAGAATCAAAACACCCTGGGATACATGATCTGGTGGTGGAAATAATTAAGCGGGTGCTGGTGGCAAAGGGTAAGCTGAAACAGCACCACCTTTGACCAGGGACTTTCGATCAGATGTGATCAAAAATTCAGGGGGGCCGACCGAGGCTTGATAATATTCCCATTAAAACACTTTTGTCTATCCATCGCAAAACAATAAAAACCATGCAACCCTTTAGGCCAAAGGTTTTGTGGCTGGAAATGAATGTTGACGATTAACCGCCAGGGAAGAATAGAATGAGAGGATACCTTGAGTTTGAAATAGATGGACATTCCTACATGCAAGATTTTATCGGGAACACTCAAGAGGGAATCCGGGCACATATAGAAACATGGCTTAAGGGTGAGATTGACCTTTTGGGTTATTTTGACATAAGTATTGAAATACAGCATACAGATTTTGACATGTTTACCGTGTTGGCTGTTAATGCCTCCTGGGAGCTTGTTGGTAGGGGGGTAATCAAGATTAAGAATACTTTGCTTATATAAAATATTCACTATATTGCATTATTAATCAAAATATCCTCAACTTCCTGTGTCTGCAATCCCAAATAGCCCATTGTCACTGTCGGTGATGAATGAAGGTATCTCTGGGTTATCTTTTCTATAGGAACACCAAATTCTGTCCTCTGTATGTATCCCCATGTTTTCCTCAAACTATGCGTTCCAAATTTACCATTGAGATTTATGGCACCTGTCCAGTTCTTTATCAACCTGTTTAATGAAGGAATGGTGATAGGATCATTGCCCTTCCTGCCAGTAAACAAATAATCATAGTCTTCTTTATCTGTGTGTTTAAAGAAATTTTGCAAGGCATCAAAAGATGGTTTGTTGATTACCAGAACATTTGCTTTGCCCGTTTTATTCTCAACGATTGATATGGAATCACCAATTTGTGAATTTTTAACCTGACTGACTTTAAGTTTTAATAGATCCCCTGCTCTGAGTCCGTTATTGATTCCAAGTGTAAATAAAAGAAGGTCACGGGGTTTATCAGCAAGAAGTTTTTTGATATTTTTGACATCTTTTAATTTTCTGATGGGCTCTACCGTTTTTTTATCATCTTTTCCCGGTTTGTTAATAGCCTCACCCATGATCAAGCTCCCTCCCTATTTAAGTTAGTTTTTATGTTTATATAGTATATAACTAACATTCAAAAAACAAGAAGATTATAAAACTATATCATTTTCGATATAAAGCACTGAAATAAAAAAGAATACTAAAAATATCGAATGTTAGTCTTTATCTATTAACTAACATTCGGACACATAAAATACTGGGTGTAATTAAACATTGGGACGAAATCTGTCATAGGGTTTGACCAAAAGAAAAAATATGACGAAGTTTTTGGTGATGTCAAGAAGGTATCTCTTGATGACGATGGGATGGGGGGCACAGCAAAAATTTACTGGATTGTCTGAAGGGGGTGTAAAATGGCTTCATTTTACGTAATAAATTATTAATTACGTAAGGCTATTATTAATTACGTAAAAATAAACATTGACATTTTTTTTATGGTATGATCTATTTTAGACCATAAATATATAAAAACACCATAAATATCTAAATACAAGGAGACAAACACATGGTTAAAAAAATTACAGTAAGTCTGCCGGATGAGCTTTATGAGGAAATTCAAAATTACAAGGAAGAGTTCAAAGCATCTAAAGTTTTCCAGAAATATGCAAAAATAGAACTCAAAAAAATTGAGAGATATTCAAAAGAATTTGAAGGAGTAACCAGTATGGAAGAAACAATTGAGAGACTAAAAAGAGAGAAAGAAAGTCACTTGGAAAAAATTGAAGAAAACGCCAGGCAGGCAGCTTTTAAGTGGTGTCAACAAGCTCATTATGATGATCTTGTTTTTTCTGATGAATGGTACTCTAAAGTGCACAAGGGTGTAGTCGATCCTGATCAAATATCCCTTACTAAGCATGTTATGCAACTTGAAGATAGCGAAGATATAGAAGGCAGAATGCTTTTTAAAGCCATTGATGAAGATATATGTAAAATTTTAAATTTGGGGTGGGAGAGTAACTATGACCAAATAAAAATTTTTATTGAAGGATGGTTTGCTGTACTTATAAATTTTTATGGTACGTTCGAAGATGAGTCTTGGTCAGACATTCCCGGAAGTGTACACGGGTTATAAACCCTTTAATTTTAAAAATTTAAGTCCAGCTTGATTGGGGTAACCCCTGTTTGCTGATGGCAACACAAATTTTAAATCTTTCAATAAATCCCATATAAAACCAAAAGGAGCTCAAATCATGAATGCAAATGAATTGATCAAACAGACCGCACAGGCCGCAGAAGAGTATTTAATCGGATGGTTGAAATCGGACGACAAACCGATTCATGATTTCAAAACACTTGCGGGCCATACCAGCATTGACGACTGGGAACCGGGAGAGCTGGTGGTCGATATTCTGGATGCCTGCATAAAAAAATATGGTGCTGAGATTTCCGACGATATGAATTGTGATATCTTTGACGACAAACTGAAAGCGGGGAATCTGGACGCACTATGGCGTTTCATTGACGACATGGGTGACGGAGAACTCATCTTGTTGGATCAGGTTTTGTGGCTGGAAATGGGAAAAATCAAAAAACCTATTAAAATGCCCCAAAAAGAAAGAAAAGCTTGGCAGCATTCTGTATTGGACAAATCACAAACTGCAAGGTTTAAAAAATTGGGGGACTTAGGTGAATATATTGCCAAAGCACAATTGCAACAAAGGGGATTCAAACAGGTTAAAAATTTAAACACTTTAAAATATAATAACATTTTTGCGGACATCTCTGCTGTGCGGGATGAAATAAAATATATTTTTAGCGTAAAAACCAGAAACAAATTTGAAAATAATGGTAGTTTAAATAGCAGGTATAAATTAGGTGCAAAGTGCTATGAGTATGCAACTTTAGCCGAAAAAGAGCATGATGCACAAGCTGCATGGATTGCTATTGCTATTGATATAGATGAAGGATCTTTTGATGCTTATTGGGGACTTCTTGATGATTTAAAAGGGAATACTGGCATTCTGATGTCCTTAAAAGCCACAGAGAATTATAATTGTCTTACTCGAGATTCAAGAGTTAATGAGTATGTTGATTTTGATTGTAAAATTTTAAAAAACAAATATAAAACTCGAAAATAACAAAACGCCGGAGTGGATCGGGGGCCAATGAGTGGCTCTCTGGAACTCTGACATGCAGCCAAACAACGGCTTAAACGCCACCGGGAGGCCATGGCCGGGGGATCAGAATATTTTAACCAATGAATTTGGTTAAAAAAGCGGGGAGGTACTGGAGAATGGATTACAGGCTGAATGGTAAGCATGTACCCCCCAAGTTTCATTAAAGGAAGCCAGGAGAGGAGAGAGATGTTGCAATGGTGGGC
>Ga0307929_1001907_pt1 | contig 14504 bp, 13 predicted proteins | sample AceLakmetage1330_FD_203160 | JGI IMG/M metagenome (GOLD analysis project Ga0307929, IMG submission 203160) | Saline water microbial communities from Ace Lake, Antarctica - #1330 | ecosystem: Environmental > Aquatic > Non-marine Saline and Alkaline > Saline | place: Antarctica: Ace Lake...
GAATTTGATGATTCTGATTTTTGCCTATTCAAAAGAAGCCTTTGCAGATTTCCATTTTATGAAACAACGAAAAATGCAAATCCCAAAGAGCTGACCGCTGCTCTCACTAGCAATTTTGCCCAACGGTAAGTATATGGTTTTGTGGCGGTTTTGAAACACAAATCTTTCAACTTACACCGATTTGTATTTAATGCTAAAATGCTCATATTTAGCACTTAACCCGCCATAAACTATATACATTGTTACCCAACGTAATTTTCTTTTTCTTTGCAAATTTACTAATACCGCCTGTAAGGTATACATAATTCCACCACCATGCCGATAGGTTTTTAAAAATCATCTTCTTTCTCATCCTGTAGGTTTTGTAGTGCTGCATAATTCCAAGATAGGAATTCATGCTTGCAATAAAATCTTCAATTTCTATTTCTGTCGGTTTGTGGTCTCTTGCAACTATGTTTTGTTTTTCTATTGCCTTATAAAAATTCCCTTTTGTTCGGGAAGCTATATAAATACGGTGCGGTTTTATTACTGTGCCGAGGAATTGCACACCTTTTGAATAATGCTGTAAGTAGATTTTTTTTGGGTGCATTTCGAGATGTAAGCTTTTTTTAAGGTATCCACCGATAGCGGGCAGTATAAACTTCAAATAGTTTTTGTCGGGATGTACTATTATGAAGTCGTCAACATATCTGCCGTAGTGTTTTATCCCAAGCTCTTTTTTTACAAAATGGTCGAACTCGTTCATATAAACGTTGCCGAACAATTGGGACGTTAAATTGCCGATGGGCAAACCACAATCTTTATTGGCATAAAACAGGCTCTTTGTTTTCGGTAAGCCTTTCCAATCTGACCTTTTACCTTTAATTATACAGTGCTTTGTGGGGTCGCTGAAAATCACTTTTTCAATTAAATATAATATCAAATCAAAATCGAATGTTAGCTTGTCCCTGTTTTTTTCCATTACGGTTTTTACTTTATTATAAAGTAATGTTCTGTTCATTGCCATAAAATACCCACTAATATCAAGCTTAAGGATATAACAATCCTTGCGGTAATTTTGGGAACAGGAACGGATAAATTTTGCAATACGTTTGATGCCGTAATGCGTGCCTTTTCCTTTGCGGCAGGAATAACTGTCGTTGATAAATGTCTTATCAAATATTGGTGATATGTAATTGTAGATAAGGTGATGGATTACCCTGTTGCGAAAATCGGCTGCGAAAATTTCTCGTTGGACAGGACTGAAATTGATAAAACAAATACTTGGTTTGATGTTGTAGTTCCTTGAAATAATTTCATCATACAAAGTCAATAAATTGCTTTCATAATTCATTTCAAAAGCAAGTGCATTTATTGTATTTCGCTTGTTCCGCCTTGCATCATAATACGCAAGAAACAAATCTGTCAACAATCCTGTTTTTCCCAAAATCTTTTTACGTATTTGATAAAAATCCGGCAGGAAACCCCTGCCGGACAATGTAGCAGTCCCGTACACACCGCACACTGAAACCGTAAGCCTTATTGTTGTTGTTCCGGTTCACCTGTGCGTTATTGTAGTTCAAGTTCCGGTTCCACGCATTCGTTCCATTCTCGCTTGACGACCAGAAGTTGGCGTTGTTCGTGAGATTGTTGAACGAACCATTCGTGTTCCGGTAGCCTCCGGGGAGACCTGTATAAATAACCGCTTAACTGCTCTTGACACCATTTGCGGGCAACAAGATTTTATACCCGAAGAAAACCAGTTTTTTTACAAACAGGTATTTACTTCTACGGAGGGTTATCGGACTGATATTAAGCACACCTGCCAAACCTTGATTTGACAGCTCCGGCACATTAATTTTTGTCTTTTTGGTATTTCATCCAGCCTGTAAGCTGTTTCGATACCATTTCTATCTTTTGGTTCAATGCAACAAACCTTTTCAGGCTGATTTCTTTTATGTCTTTTATCAAACGCAGCAACAAACGTATTATCTCAGTATGTTCTTGTGCCTCGGCAATAAAACCCATTTTTATTTTACTGCGGTTGGCTTTGTAAATATTGATGATAAGTTCAATGGTTTCGTTCAACAAACGTTCGCCAATTGTAAATTTATACTCTCGTTTCATCTGCGAACGTAGCAATGTAATATCCTGGAACATATCGTAAGCTGCCTTGTAAACAGGCAAGTTGTCATATATTGCCATTGATTTTATTTTGAATGTTGTACAAAAATTGCTGTGCTTCGATTGGTGTTTTTGAGGCCAAAGGAAAATTTGAAATTTGTTTTAAAATATCGTTTTCCATTAAATTTATATCATTTTCCCCTTTAGTGATTATCTGCGTTTTCCATTCTTCAAAACCACCATTCCCCGAAAAACCTTTAATTTCTATAATTTTCTCATCTGTTTTTATTAAAGGGAATTTTTTTTGACAGCACATTTCAGTTATTTCCCCCAGATAAGTATCAGGAAAACCAATATAAACAACATCCTGCCCTATATTTTTATAGTATTTGTGTAAAACGCTGTATCCCTTGATATTTATAACGAACAAATAAGCAGATTTTTCGTAGGCACGCCAAAACATCCCTTCCTTATGAAGCATGACATTTTCATTGTCTTTTTCTATTTTTGCAATTTCTGATATCTTCATAACCTTTTTTATAAACTACACTATCCAAAAAAAAACGACCCCTATCGGGGTATTTAAAACCTTGCTGCCCTGCGGGACAGCAAGGTAAATAGCCAAATAGCCAAATTGTCAAAACTGTGCTTCGTCAGTCCCGTACACACCGCACACTGAAACCGTAAGCCTTATCGTAGTCGTACCGGCCCACCTGTGCGCTACCGAAGCTCAAGCCCCGGTACCACGCATCCGAGCCATTCTCGCTTGACGACCAGAAGTAGGCGTAGAACGTGAGATCGGTGAACGAACCATTCGTGTACCGGTAGCCTCCGGGGAGACCTGTGAAACCGCTCGTATTGGTTGCGCCCGTATTGGGCGAGGCCCAATGTGTGGTGCCGGTTTCTTTTAACTTGCCCCCTTCATCTGTACCGCGCCATCCTGTGGCATCGGCTTGATCCTGGCTCATGCCAAGGTGCATTTCCATGGTTTTCCATTCGGCATCGGTGGGCAAGTGCCACCCTGTGGGGCAAATACCCTGTGTGCCTGCGGTAGTTACGTACTGCATCATTTCGTCCCATTGGTACAAACCGCCGTAGGTGTCGCAATTGGAAGTATTGTCGCCATAACAGTATTTTTCAATTGTGCTGTTGTTGGTTTGGTTGCCGCTGCCGTCAATCCTTGTCCCAATGTTGAGGTTTTTCGCCATCCAACATTGAGTGCCTATCTGCACGATGTTGTAGCTTTGTCCCCCATAAGTAATGGGACTTCCACAGGTTGGTGTTGGTGTAATTGTTCCTGAACCAATCGCAATCTCTTTCCACACACTCGCCCCATCATCGTAAAAGTAGAAACGATTATCACTTGTATTAAATACCATTAAACCAATTGCAGGGCTTGCAATGTCTTCTATTTCTGATTGGTTCATTCGAGGGATAAGTATTCCTTTTTCCGTACTTTTCAGGTCTAATATTGCCGAAGCATCAGGAGTCGTTCCATCAGTATTTATGCTTACCTGAGCAGTAATTGTCTGGATTGAAATCATTGTGATTAATACGAATAATAATTTGATTTTTTTCATTTTTTCAATTATTTATGTTATTTGTGAATAGTTAAATCGTGATTATTTTTTAAATTTCTATTAGTGTTCAGTTTTCTATAACAGTCTTTATCATGATTCTTTTAAATAATCCACCTTTGCTCAAATTACTTAACGTAAAAAGAGCATCGGTGGATAAACCAAAATTTCCTACCTTTTGGATTCTATATTTACCTTTTTGTTTCATTTTTTCTTTACATGTTTTCAGTTCAGTTATAATTGTGTCATATTTTTGATATTTTACTCAGTTGTTTTTATGGGGTCATTATGTTGGGTAACGATGGCGGTATGAAATCGTTGGGGATTGCGGGCTACTTTCCTGTCCAATTACACCGAACTTTATGCGTGGCAGAATGTTCGAATAACCACTTAGACCCCAATGTTTTATACCGCGTGTTGTACGCTGGCCTTTATTGTTTCTTAATATATCTGTTTCATTTTTAGCACAATGTTTCTCTGTCCGTGCGTTGGAGTGGGATGGGCTTGAAGGCTCTTTTGGCATTTTTGGATTGAGGGCAAGCCTCGTGTGAATGCCAAATGTGCCTGAGAGCGAAGGGAAGGTGTGTGTTTGGGCTATCATATTGATTCCTCCACAATTTTAATTTCCTCAGCTGACAAACCGTATAGTTCATAGACAATTTTGTTCAACTCTTTATCTATTTTTTCAATATTCATACTGATATTTAACAACATATCTTTTTGCTCATTAAAATATTTCAACCACTCTGATTCTTCTGAAAGTGTCAAATGTATTTTTAACTTTTTTAAAACCTTTATAAAATCTAAAAAATCCAATTTATACCATTCTTGGAAATTGTTAACTGACAGTGCAATATTAAATTTTGAATTCATAAAATTGATAAAATCACTTATATGAATTTGAAGTTTACTATTTAAGTCTAAAGATTGTTTAACTAGGTCAACAATAGAATCATTAGTTTTTAAGACTATTGGGAGTTTATTTAAATAATCACTTTTATATAAATAATAGCCCCCATTTATCATACTGCTAGTATTTCTTATTACAAAATCAATAAGTTTTGAGTTTAGAACTCCAAGGAAATAGTAAATATTTAGGTTTTCTTTTAATTCAATCCCGTAAATATTTTGATTGAAAAATCTATCCAAACCAGAAACAGTAAATGATGGATGAATTGAAGCGTGTGTAGTCAATATTTTATTTGCTGACAAAAATTTAATATCACGAGCCCTATGAAAACCATACCACTCTTCGGGATTAGTTTTATATTTCACTCTTAAATCATATAAAAATTTTTGATGGCTTTTTAAATAAGCAAACGTATACGGAAATTCTTGCTCTAAATATGAAAGTGACAATATTTTTTGACCAGAATCATCTAAAACGTATGGATATATAATTACAAAATCCCATTCTGGCACACAAAATCTTTTTACATTGTTACCCTTAATTATAGGTTTCACAATTTTTGATTCAATTAAAAATGGCTCATTGCTTAACTGATTTGATACAAGTAGTAAATCTCCTTTATCTTCTATAACGTTCAAGTAATATATCTTATCACTACCCGGAATCACACCTTGAGAGATATTACATGTAAATTCACTTAATAAACTAAATTTCTCTAATTTCTGAATAATTGAATATTGATGTTTGCCTTGAAAACTCCAATTCTGTAAGTTATTCTCATAATTGACAACTTCAAAATCTGAAATTTCGAGCAAAGGAAGGCTTTCTGCAATTTGATTTGGTTTAACGTTTCTATATTCTTTGTAGAAAACATTTTTAGAACTGTTTTTTTGTAAGAAAAATATACCAGTATAAGTTGTAGCGCCCTCAAAAATATCAATATCAGTAAACGAAATATATTGAGTCAAGACCTTTCTTTCTTGAATAAAACTTCGCAAACCTTTGCCAAAATCTGAAGTAATAAATCTATGTGGTTGAATAAAACAAATTAGGCCAGATTCTTTAATTAAACTAATGGAAAGCTCATTAAACAAAACATATAAATCAAATTTACCTGTTGCAGTACAATATTTTTTTTCTATAAACTCTAAATCTGTTTTTGAGATGTTTTGAACACGTACATAAGGCGGATTACCAATCACGACATCAAAACCACCTTTTGCAAATATTTCAGGAAATTCATTTTGCCAATTAAAGGCTTTTTCTCCTACTATTTCAGAGTCATCAATTAATGAATTCCCGCATTTAATATTGTTGTTTAGTTTATTGAGTTTTCTGCCTTTTTGAGCTGTTCTCAACCAAAGCGAGAGTTTTGCAATTTCAACTGATTCCTCGTTTAAGTCAACTCCGTAAATGTTTTTTTCGAGAATGTCGGTAGTAATGTCGGAGAAAACTAACCCGCTTCCAAAAAGCTGTGCTCGCAAATCATCGATTTTGCGGTGTTCAGCTATCAAAAAGTCTAATGCCTGATTTAAAAACGCTCCCGAACCACAAGCTGGGTCGAGAATGGTTAAACTTAATAACCAGTTTCGATAATCTGTTAATTTCACGTCAAGTGCTTTGATTGTGTCTTTTTTGCGATTTTTACGCCCTTTGGCGTATTCTTCGTCAACAATATCAAGTTCTGTCCGCTTTTCATTGCAAAGGCTACCTACGGTATTTTTTACAATGTATTTGGTAATGTATTTTGGAGTATAAAAAATTCCGTCTTTTTTGCGTTTGGTTTTTTGATTATCAACTGTTTCGCCTTTTATTTCGGCTTGTACACTTTCAATTTCGCCCAGTGAATGTTCAAAAATATGACCAAGAATATTTACATCTACATCTGTTTCAAAATCGTAGTTACTTAGTTTTAATGTATGTTCATGTAGAATATCGTCCTCAATAGCAATATTATCAAGTATTTCATCGGGTGCAAAAAGCCCACCATTATAAGCATAGATGTCGTATTTCTTTCCTTTATAACCTGTATTCATATAACCGAAATATTTTTTAAATCGGTCGTATAATGGAACATATTCGTCTAATTCATCTTTTAAAGTTGTCCATTGTTTTACAATTTCGCTTATTGAGTTTGGCGGCAAAAGCAACCTATCTTCGGCGAAAAATATAAATAGAAAACGGTCAAGTAATTTCTGGGTTTTCTTGAAAAGTAAAAGCTTATCGGTTTCGGAATTATTCTTTACAAGGTTATTGTATATCGCTTCACGGAATTTTGAATAATCGGCATACAGTTTTTTAGTAATGTTTTCCTCCTGTAAAAGCGATGATTCTTTAATCTTTTGAGGTAATCCGTTTAGCAAATTGTCTTTTGCCAAACAAAGCCACATTATAGAAAATTGCTCTCGTGAAAGATTAAATAAATCAAAGTCTAAATGGTCAACAGCATTTTGAATGTAAAAACGTAATTTTTCAAAATTGGATGTAATCACATATACGCATTTTGGATGATGGTTTTTATATCCGAATGCTTGTGTTTCTATTTTGTCTAAGTCGGTTGTATCAGTTCCCTTTAATTCAATGACTGCAATTGCATCTTCGCCTTTCAAAATCGCACCATCAGCTTTTTTGCTGTTGGCAATGTTTTTTAATTCTGTAGTCAGATTGAAATTGGGTTGTGGATTGAGTGTATATCCAAAAATCGAAACGAAAAGTTCTCGCAAAAATCCTTCTTGAAATTGTTCTTCCTTTGCATTCCTAATATTTTCCTGTATCGAAGGATTTCCAAAATAGCTAAGAAATTCCTTGTATTTCTGGTCAATCAGAACGGAATCTAATTCGTTTAAATATTTTTTCTCTACCGATTTTTGAAACAAACTCATTTTATCCTTTTAATCTCATTTTTAATCAAGTTATCAACCTGCAAAATACAATTTTATAATCATTTTCAACCCGAAATTATCATGCTAATCCGTGTGCGTTGGCAAAAAAAGCATGTGTTTGGCAGCGAAGCGAAGCTTGCAGGGAAGGGCTGCCAAACACTTGCTTTTGTGGGTTGGCATTTTCCATTTTTTCTCTTTTCAAATCTTCAATCATGTTACTGCTGTGTCGATTTTTTGGCTTGCGTACAACGGTTTGAATATGGTGCGTTTGGCATTTTGAAACGCTTTATTTTCAAGTTACGACTAATTTTATTTGTTGCTAAGATATTCATATTTAGCAATATCTGCCAAATGCACTATATTTGTTGTTATACCTCGTTTTTAATTTTGTGTTCAATTGAAATGGCTTTTCCAAATCTGTCAACCTCTACCGTCAACTAAAACCTTTCATCTTATTAATGATTGATTGCTAAGTCAATTTATTAAAAAAGTTTGCCATTGTATGAGAAAACATCTATATGTGAAATATTAAAAAACAAGATATTTGTCTCGTTATTGATCAGCCTCTCTATGCGGATATCAATTTTATCAAAAAGAATCCAATTATTCTTTAAGTAAAAATCTTTAACTCTATCTTTACAAAGTAACATTCCAATCTGATCATTGACTTTCAACCACTCATTAGTAGTTTGCATCAATAGATTTCCATAACCTTTCCCCGTTTCAAAAGTACAAACCGAGCCAATTCCCCAAATATTATTTACTTTTTTAATATCAATTTCTGCCTCAATTTTAGTTAAAGACAAATAGCCAATAAGTATTTCCTTGTCGAAAAGTAAATAATGCAAATCACTTTCGCTAAAATTATTTTCAAACCATTTAATTTGAGATTCATAAGAGAATGGCCATGAGAGAGTTTTAATTGTTATGATTTGATTCAAAAAATATAAATCCATGTCTTTATGTGTGAACATTTTAATGCTCAAACTAATTGTTTTGCTAATTTTAAGTGCAGTGATTGTATCAAACTGAATCCACTCATTTTTTTCTGATAGGCCGTAGCCATACTCTACATGAATCTTTGTCATTTTCTGTTGTCTTTTTTTTAATGAGGTATAACGTATTTGCTATGCGATGTTGACGCATTGTTTTGATTATTTTTGATTTGAAAATATCATGCCAAATATACTAATTCTGTACAAACCGAAGCCTACACTGCGGCAATGGCGTATTAGCTTTTGTTAGGGCACGTTTATTTCTTTATAGATCATTTAATCAAAATTATAAGTATTTTTATTGATCCTATTACATAATCTATTCTTTTAAATACTTAACATAAATACAATAATACATAAATCAATCAAATACTAAACTTTATTTTCAATATAAAAAACGTATATTTGTACTTGAAATAGGATAAATGTATTATATTATACTGTTATATTTTTAGGATGTGTTACACTATTGGTTATCAATAAAGAATGGAAGCAAAAATTATTCAATATCTATTTGAAGGTGTAGGATCGATACTCGCTCTTATGTTCTCCTTTTTCATATATTTTTGGCTATTGAAAAAAATATTTCCATCTAGAAAAAGTAAGAATACTGATAAGATGAGTAGCCTAAAAAGATTTTGGAAGGATAGTCTTAACATTGCCACCAGTTATATTGGGCTAGAATTGAACTTTTATTTATTTCTGCCTATCTTTATAATAATTATCTTATTAATGCTTCTGCTTTAATAGATTACTTTAATTCTTTTTTATTTATTTATTTGCATTACCGTATGCACAAAACATGAAAACAAATAAAGTTGTTTGTGTAATTATGTATTTATATTATACAATGAACTATTCTGATACTGGTAAATCTGTAGTTCTATTGTTTTAGTTCATTTTTTCTAAAATATTTTCACAGTATTTTTTAGTTAATTCTTTAACAAGTTCTGATTTAACTTCTAAAATATCTGCTGCCCCTCTAATAAACCCTAATTCTTCCGGTTTAATTACTTTATCTAAATTAGCAATAAAAAACAAATCTTTAATGATTTGATTAGCTATTTCGTTATCCTGTTTTAGCAATTCTATATTTAGCTGTGTATTTGACATTAAAAAGGTAATAAAATACTCCATATCTGAATATGGATCAATAATAACATCTTTGCACTTTTTTTCGATAGATGTATTAGGTTTCAAATTAATTGTACCTAAAAGATAATTAAAACCAGCACTAGTATGTTTACCAATAAAACCTACTGAATCTATTACTCCTTTTCCTATTTGATCATACCAAGATTTATCTGAAAGCTTTTTTAATAGATTGCTCTTAGCACTACCCAATAGAATAGAGTTATTAATAGCATCTTTAATGTATTTATCTTCAGAAGTATGGATTATTTTGTCAATTTTGATTAGTCCAATAAATAATGAGAGTCTGTTAAATTCAAATTCAGCTTCTGTTGAATCCACTATGTCACTATCTTTTATTGTATAATTGAAAGTATTTAATCTGTTAGTACCATCTTCAGTAATAGTCTCTAACTCATTCTCAATAATTTGATGCTCCTTCTTTAATTTCTCAGAAAATTCAATTTTAAAATTACCTCCCATAGCTTGTGCAAAAGAGTTGATATCTAATAGGAAATTTTGCTTTGCTTTTTGTATTTCTTCGATTACTGAAGGTCTCTTCTTGTAATTTTCAAAAAACGCCTTTTCAACTTTTTCTAAATTTGTACGTGAGATATAAATAGCTTTTTCTAAAAGGATAAACTCTGTTTGTTCATAGGATTCATCGTTCAGTTTGCTAGTAAAAACATTTTCAATTGCAACCACATCAGGTTCGGGGAAGAAATCAATAATGCTAGTTCCTTCCTTAAATTTCATTTGTTTTAAATCAAATGTGATTTGAACTTTTGCATCAATATGAAGTAATGCTATCTTCGTTCCTTTTGTATTGAGTAATGTAACAAAATCAGATATATATGATTCATGAGTAATTAATCTTGATACCTCTTTGATGGATTCCATTGTTACAGTACCAGAATATGTAACGGTTTCTTTGCGTCGAAATATTACAAAAACAACGATGCCTATTATAAAACTCACAATTAGTGTTATTTCTATCATTTTTTAAGTATTTTCAATTATTAAATTCCATCCTTGTTTATCTAAAGCATTTTGTAACATGGAAATTTGCGAATAGAGTCTTTTTTTTGCAATATTTTTTAATCCGCTATTCTCAGCCGATTCAAGAATCATACTTACTGCTTTTCTTTTTACTTTTAAAATAATTTCAGTAGGAAGTTTATCCTTTTTGTAATTTATTCCAAGGATATTTTTAACATTTTTAGTAGCATGGTCTTCATAACTTACCGGCTCTTTTAATATTTCAATTGTTGGATCTGGCAACTTACTTAGTTTTAGTATCCTTTTAAAAGTATTTCTGTTTTCAATAATTGATGAGAAATCAAAAGTAACCTGTACCTTACGTCTTTCCACTAGAATGTACTCCGTCTCTTTATGTGTAAGACCCATTGTTGTTTCCTTATTGTAATATTTTAAAACAACAAGGAAAATAGATTCGATAGGAACAAACTTTAAGACATCTTTAGCAGATTGAAATGATAATGTACTTTTTTCCTTAATATTATTTAAATATTTTAAGAGGAAATAAATAGTTGCTATTACCGTAAATATAATGCCAATCATATATGCGATCGTCTCAATAGTTATTTTTTCATTTATAATCTCCATAGTTTCTTATCTGTTTTATAATGATTTCAGTTCAATTCTGATTAAAGTCAATATTCAGTGTTGACATTCAGTATGTTATATTTTTTCAAATTTACTATTTTTTATTGGTTTTTATATATCTACTTTGTATTTAGTCTCAGAAAACTAATAAGTTTCCTGATATGGTAATTGAGACTAACGTCAAATTTTGTTGTTTTTACTCTGTATCTCTTTGTTCATAGTCAATTCCTTAATTTTTCACTGTAAATATTTTGAAAATTCCCTAAAAAAATTCACGTTAGCAAGAGAAATTAATCTCGTTTTCGTGATGTGGGGAATGTGCCCTAACGGTTTAGCTAAGAATTCGTGGCGTTAGCGAAGATATAATTTTTCTGTGAGGAAAAATTGTTTGCGTAAACCGAATTTTGAAGTTACTTCTTTCTGCGCCATGATTTTTAGCTTTTGTTAGCCGCCGGTGTTTTGAGTCAAAATGTTTTTTAATGAACGAAATTCAATTTCTGTTCTTGTTTTAACGTGCCTTGAAATTCTAATTCTTTGCTGATATTTATTTTTGGCTACAATTGATTTCAGTTTTTCAAATTTTCTCTGATGAACGATTCTATGAAAATTCAGATGTTAAAATTACAACAAAATTAATTCTGAAACTCATATTTTTTAATTTATATTTTGGCTTGGATAATTTCGATTAGCAAATCTGATTTTCTTTTCTGAGATTCCTCTTTTCTAAATTAAGTCCAATTTATTCTTAGTCATTATTTTCTGTAATAATTTCATTCAATACTTTCTCTGTATTTTTTTTATTATATTTTCTTTCAAACGTAATTATTTTTGACCAGATTTTCTGGTATTAATTGATTTATATGTTGTCTGATTCTGAAAATTCTTGCTTTTAAATTATGAATAATTTTGATTCTGCACACTGGCGGCTAACGTTGAGTATATGAAAAGTTGCCGATTTCGAAGCACTTATTTTTCAATTTACAACAAAGTTCAATTGGGCTAAAAGGCTTGATATTACTACTGTTTCGGCAATTTTTTATATACATTGTTGTGTGGCGTATTTTCTATTTTTCAATTAGTTTTTCAATCAAATTCAACAGTCTTTTTGTGTTGTTGAAAATCAATAGTCTTAGTTATCTCTCTTTTGTCATTCTGTCTGTTGCAATAATCAACAACGATTATTTTTCCTTTCTTTAGATTAATATTTTTTGAATATTCTCTTTTTCCAACAGTCAATTTAACTTTTATATTCTTGTCTAATGAAATCTTGGCTTTTGTTGATTCTGCTTTGTTTGAATGAATGACTAAATTCTTTTTGTCCTGAAAAATTGAAATATTAGTCAATCCAGTTGAAAAGTCTGAAGTTACTATCTCAGATTCGATTATTTTAATGTCATTTATGCTGATCGAAATTGTGTCATTTTTATAACAGTCTGCTAATATTAATGAAAAGTCAAGGTTCTTATATTCTTGTCCGATTAGGCTAATCGAAATTAGAAGTCCAAATATTGTAATTATCAAAAACCGAATGTTCATTTTTTGTTCTTTAATATGCCACACAACGGATAGCGGTATGAAAAGTTGCCGATTGCGGGCGATTTCCTGTCAAGTTACACAGAAGTTGGAGCGGGCTACAACCCTTGAATAACCTACTGTCTCGGCAATTTTTTATACCGCATGTTATGGCTTAGTGCTTTATTATTTTCATTGTTTTTATGAGTTCTCTGTCATTAATTCTTAAAAGATAAATACCTGCTTTCAGTTCTGGCAAGTCAATTGTTTCCGTGTTAGATTTTAATTGTTCCTGTCGAATAACTTGTCCTAAACTGTTTATAATTGTCAGAGTATATTTCTCATTTTTATTGTTTTCGATGTTAATTTGACTTGAAAATGGATTAGGATAAATTTTAAAGTCGGAATATTCGAAATTGTCAACACTAAGAACAATGTTTACATAACAGCTTGGATAAGTCGGGTGTTGCCAAACTTGCTGATTATTTGAAAATGTGCAAGTAAGCAACATTGAATCTGGTATTTCTTGACTAAACTTTACTGGAAAATTTGGAAACAGAGGTCCGTGAATACTACCTATACCTTCAATCCATGTTTCGTTTAGTTCATCAAATGCTTGAATTGTTGGTTCTGCAAATTTCAGTCGTTTGTAATAATTTCCGCTAATTTGAATACTGTCAACATTAACCACTTGAAGCCACTCGGGATACATTCCATACAAGTCAAACAAAACGCTGTCGCCAACATTCAGAGAAAAGTCATACAAAGTGTCAAGCTGATTCAAAGTGTCAAGATAAAACACTTTACTATTATCTGCTCGTAATAAACCACGATACACAAGGTCATTTTGAAACAATGAGTCATTTGAAGAATAAATCTTGAACCATTGTTCACTATTAATTATTGTGTCACCTTGAAACCCGAAAACAGTAGTTGTTGTCGCTACAAAATTTGGGTTTTGTTGATTCGCAGCAGGATAAGTTTTAGCAACATTCCATTTTGAATCTAAGTTGTCAAAATGATTAATTACTTGTCCCCAAAGAATTGAGGGGAGAAGTAGGATTGAAAAAATAATTGTTGTTTTCATATCTCTATTTTATTTGGTGTCTGTCTTTTTAGCATTAGCCATAACGTTGGTATAAGAATAGTAGCCACCTGCGAGCATCCAGTGTGTCAAATTGCAGCTACTTTGAAACTGGTTGCAAAGGTTGAATATTAGCACTATCTTGGCTATTATTTTTATACATTGTTAGGTTTTCGTGCATTCTAGTACCATCAATAGCTTCTTTCTCAACATCAAATACCCCTGTTGAAATTATAGATTTAATCAAACTGTCAATAACAGGAACAGAAACACTATTTCCAATTAATTTCATCCACCTTGCCCTTGATTCTGGCAATAAGAAGTCTTTTGGAAATCCTTGTATTAAGCAAGCCTCTTCCTTTGTTATTTTCCTATAATTATCAGAAAAATAAACTTGTTTTAAGAATTGTTTTCTATACTCTTCGTGGTCAGTTGGCTCAATATTTTTCATAGAAACAAAATCATTTGTATCACTAGCTACTAGTGTAGGGAATACATCAGATGAAGGCATAAAAACGCGATTTACGCCATTTAATCCACTACTAATTTTGGTGTTTTTAAAATCATAACGTTCTTCGATACATTTTATGATATTTTTATCCAAAAGAGTATTAACTGTATCAGTAATTGAAATCTTTTTAACTTTAAGTTTACGCTCAGATTTAAGTTTATCTATAATTAAGA
>Ga0307929_1001908_pt1 | contig 14501 bp, 15 predicted proteins | sample AceLakmetage1330_FD_203160 | JGI IMG/M metagenome (GOLD analysis project Ga0307929, IMG submission 203160) | Saline water microbial communities from Ace Lake, Antarctica - #1330 | ecosystem: Environmental > Aquatic > Non-marine Saline and Alkaline > Saline | place: Antarctica: Ace Lake...
ATGAGCAAAATGGTCACCCCGGGCACCAGGGACATGAGAAAATTCTCATGGAGATACTGCTGCCCATTGGCCAGCATGCCCCCGAGACTTGGCATGGGTGGCTGGATGCCAAGCCCCAGAAAGGAGAGGCCGGCAATGACCAGTATGGTTTCTCCGATGCTCAGGCTTGCCAGCACCAGGATGGGGGAGATGCAGTTGGGCAGCACATGGCGAAGAATAATACTGGTGTCTGTGATGCCGATGACCCGGGCAGCGGCAATGTAGTCATGCTCTTTTACGGTGAGCACCGATCCCCGGATGATCCTTGCAAAGGCCATGAGATTGGAAAGGCTCACAATGAGGATCAGCTTGCCAATGCCCGTTCCCAGGGCCGCCATGATGGCAATGGCCAGCAGAATAAAGGGAATGGCGTTCCACACCTCCAGAAGCCGCATGATCAAGCTATCAGTTTTGCCGCCGTAATAGCCTGCCAAGAGTCCCAGAAATGTGCCGATGAGGGTGTTGAGCACCACGGCGGTGACGCCGATGCCCATGGCCACCCGGATGCCAAAAAGGGTTCTGGCAAAAATGTCTCGGCCCATGTCATCGGTGCCCAGCCAGTGGGTGGTGGAGATCCCCTGGGAAAGTGCTCCCCAATCGGTGTCCAGGGGGCTTTGGGGGGTAACAAAAGGGGCCAGTACAGTGAGATAACCAAGGAAAATAAGCACCCCCATGGCCACCATGGCGGTTTTATTCTTTTTCAGCCGCAACCACATGAGTTCCCGGCCTCCCTTCATGGCGTTAGCTGCCTGTCGCTTTTTGTTTCTGGCCATGGCAAGGGTAAAAAGGCCCACTGCCAGGGTCATTAAAGTGAAAACACCATAGGAGATCCACTCCAGGGATGCCATGGGGAGCCACCACACCTGGAGAAGCATGGAGGTGATGAACAGATAAAAGGATTTTAACCGAACCATGTTTTTTCCTATTCGTCAACAATTCGAATTTTGATTCAAAATTTGGGAGGCTGTGATTCCAAATGATCCTGAGCAGCGAAAATTAGAATTGCGGCTTATTCGTAACGAATCTGGGGATTAATAATACCGTAAAACAGATCCACCAGAAGGTTTACCACCACATAGATAAAAGAGAGGATGAGTACGCATCCAAACACCAAGGGTTCATCCCGCCGGAAAATGGCATTGACAGCCAGACGTCCCACCCCGGGCCAGGCAAACACCGTTTCCGTGAGAACCGCCCCGGCAAAAAGTCGGGCAATCTGGTTGCCAAGGTTGGTGGTAACGGGCATCAGGGCGTTTTTAAAGGCGTGGACCATGATCACCGTGAATTCTCGAACCCCTTTGGCCCTTGCCGTGCGAATGTAATCTTCTTTGATGACATCCAGCATGGCAGCCCTTGTGATGCGGGTGGTGGAGGCCATGAGGGTAAGGGATAGCACAAAGGCCGGCATGATAAGATGGCGCATTCCATCCACCGTGAACATGCCACCGCCATAGCCCGATGCTGGCAGCAGGCGAAGCTTCACCGCAAACAAGTAGATCAGGAGTATTCCCGTGAAAAACACCGGGATGGAAATGCCGAACAAGGCCGTGGTCATGGAGGCGTAGTCAAAAAAAGAATTTCGTTTCACCGCCGAGATAATACCAGCGGGGATGGAGACCAGAATGGCCAGTACCATGGCTGCTACCCCCAGCTCCAGGGTGGGTTTCATTTTTTTGATGACCACCATGATAACATTTTCCCGATAATAAATGGATTTTAGCTCTCCGGTGAACAAGTGGGTCATCATTTTAACATACTGGACATGGACGGGCTTGTTCAGGGCATATTTTTCCCGGGTGAGTTCCAGGGCCTCTTTGGTGGCCCGGTCCCCCAGAAGTACCATGGCTGGATCCCCGGGTGTGAGTTTTAAGATGCCAAAGATCATCACTGATATGAAAAACAGCAGCGGTACCAGGAGCATCAGTCGTCGCAGGGTGTAATTGAGCATGGGAGATCCCGAGTTTATTTTATTTGGTAAAGAATCAGCATGGCGGAAAAAATCACCATGCTGATTTAAAAAAAACGTTTTTTATATGAAACTCCGCCCAAAATCCTGTAATGATTAGAGTTTCAATTTTCGTTGTGGCTGCTCTAACAGCCATGTGGGTGTTTATATGAAAAGATAGCCTCCAAGGTTACCTCAGCAGAGCCCCCGGGGAGGGGTAATGGAACAGACCAATTGGGCTGTCTAACAGTTCCGGGTCGCTTCCATTACCCCTCCCCGGGGGCGGTATACAGTCATTTGGCTCCGCGTCTACGACCCTATATTCGTTGTGTCCATCAGAACATGTGGGTTATATCAAAGCAGATTCCATGCCGGAGGGCAAGGCCGGCATGTTCATGATCTGCATGGATTATTCCACGGTGACATTCCGTTTTTCCGTGACCAGATGAAAATAGTCCTGGGCCGAGGGGGTAAATCCCTTTACCCGTTTGCTGCAAATAACGGTGACGCTTTTAAATACCAGGGGAATGTGGATGTAATCCTGGGTAAGCGCTTTTCGCATGACCTTTTTATACTGCTCCCCGCGCTTGTCTGTACCCACCAGGGTTCTGCCCAGATCCAGGGCCTTGTCTATTTCCGGCAGTTCATACTTGGAAAAGTTCATGGAAGAGCCGCTGTGAAAAATTTTGTAGGTCCAGCGGTCTGGATCAGGCACCGAGCCCCACCCCATGATGTAAAAACCCGAATCTGCCTTTAAAATGGGAAACAGTGTGCCCCATTCCAGGGATTCCACCCGGGCCTTGAGTCCGTATTTTCTCAGCTCTGTGGCAACGGCTGTGGCAATTTTAACCCGATAGGGGTTCTGGGAGGTGTAAATGGGGAATTCAAAATCGTCTTTAAGAATGCCCTCTTTTTTTAATTCATCAAAATAGGCTTTTGCCTGTTTGGGATCATAGGTCAAGGCATGTTTTTTCATGTATTCCGTGTCTTCGGGGAAAACGCCCGGCGGAATCCAGGAGTAAGCTCTTTCCCCCACACCCCGCCAGATGCCTTTGATGGCGGCATCAAAGGGGACACTGTGGTAAATGGCTTTGCGGAACCGTACATCGGCAAAGGGCATCTTTTGGTATGAAAAACCAATGTAGGAGTTGCCAAGACCAGGGATGGTCATCACATTGAGGCGGTCGTCCTTGGCAAGGCGGCTGATATCCTGGGGCAGCATCTGATGGGCAATGTCAATGCCACCGGATTCGATTTCGGCTGCCATGACTTCGGGTTTGGGAATCGGGCGGAAAATGACTTTATCCAGATTGGGGGTGCCCAGGAAATAATCAGGATTTTTTTTCAGCACAATGCGCTCGTCCGGCAGCCACTCCACAAACATGAAGGCACCGGTACCCACGGGATGGCTGTCAAATTCATCCATCCCTACCTTAGAGGCCAGGTCTTTGGGAAGAATGCCGGATGTGGGGCTTCCAAGGGCCAGAAGCAGGGGGGCATAGGCATCTTTTAGAAACAGGGTCACTGTGTAATCATCCACAGCTTCCACCCGTTCCACCGGGGCAAAAAATTCTTTGCTGGGGGAGGCATTGGCCGGGTCCATGATGGCTTCAATGGTGAACTTTACATCGGCGGAGGTAAAGGGCTGTCCATTGTGAAATTTAACTCCCTTTCTTAAATGAAAGGTGTATTGTTTTCCATCTTCGGTGATCTCCCAGCTTTCTGCCAGGCAGGGGGCCGGGGTGGATGCGCTCTCTTTAAAGGAAATAAGGGTGTCAAAAATATTCCCGGCCAGGGCTTCGCCATAAATACCGGGGATTAAAACCGGATTAAGCTTTGCAGGCTCCTTGGAAATACCGATTGTCAATACTTTTTCTCCGGCGAATACCCCCGGGCACAGAGCCAGGGTAAAGCTTAACAGCACCAGAAACGCAATAAAATTTTTTTTCATCAATAACCTCCATGGTTTTAAGGGTGTTGTTTCCCCTGACTCGCTTGGCCATGTTCACATCTTTATACTCAAACAGGGGAAAAGACATTCATCGAGTTTAAATTACACAGATCAAAAGAAAAGATCAACTCGATGATTCAATTTTTTATATTGATAAGCTTCTGAGGGCAGGTTAAAAAAGAAAAAGGGGGATCAAAAAAAGCGTGATCTGTCGCCTATTAATTTTTATTTACTCTCTGAAATTCTCATGAAGAAGATTGACAAACTGATACAATGTAGTATGTTTAATTCCAGAATTGAAATGATACTTGAATCAAATTCTTCGGAACCGATCATCACATTGTTCAACTTGGATTTCCCCCAAAGAGCAGCTTGTTTGATCAAATCCGAATCAAGCCTTGATTGGTTTGAATGAATATGTCAAGTAGCTTTGCAAATAAATATATTTTGTGATTTAAAGAAAATCATGGATTTGGTTCTATTTTGTGCAAAAGGAGGAATAACTATGTGGGAATACTCAGATAAAGTAAAAGATCATTTTCTCAATCCGAGAAATTCAGGAATTATGGAAAGCCCCGATGCCGTGGGAGAGACCGGTTCTCTTTCCTGTGGGGATGCATTAAAACTGTTTCTTAAAGTCAATAAGAGTGGCAGGATCACCGATGCCAGCTTCATGACCTTTGGCTGCGCCAGTGCCGTGGCCTCTTCATCGGCCTTGACGGAGATGGTAAAGGGATTGACCCTGGATGATGCTGCAAAGCTTACCAATGATGACATTGCCGATTATCTTGATGGACTGCCCAAGGAAAAAATGCATTGTTCCGTCATGGGCCAGGATGCCTTGAGAAAGGCCATTAATGGCTATCGTGGTATCCAGATCCAGGAAAAACCTGGAGATGTAGTGTGTGAATGTTTTGGGGTCACAGATCTTGAAATTATTGAAGCCGTCAAGAACAAAAGCCTGGAGTCTGTAGAAGATGTCACCGGCTATCTCAAGGCGGGCGGTGGATGTGGAAAATGTGTGGAAAAAATTGAAGAAATCATAGAATCTGCCAAGGTCGAAGCCTGAACCGGGAGGAAAATATGAAGACGATATACACGGATAACAATGCCACCACAATGGTGGCACCCGAAGTATTGGAAGAGATGCTGCCCTATTTCTCTGAATTGTATGGAAATCCCTCCAGCATGCACTCCTTTGGGGGCAATGTGGGCTTGAAATTAAAGGAAGCCAGGCAAAAGGTGGCAGACCTTATCCATGCCGATATAGGAGAGATCGTCTTTACCAGCTGCGGCAGCGAGAGTGATAATGCTGCTATTTTATCGGCCCTGGCAGCCAATCCGGATAAAAAACACATCATCACCTCGGCGGTGGAGCATCCTGCGGTGAAAAATTTGTGTGAATCCCTGGAAAAAGAGGGCTACCGCACCACCTTTGTGCCCGTGGACAATATGGGACGTCTGGACACTGAGTTTTTGTACGCCAGCATGGATGATGACACTGCCCTTGTGACCCTTATGTGGGCCAACAATGAAACCGGGGTGATTTTTCCGGTGGAAGAGATTGCCCAAAAGACTTCGGAAAAAGGCATTCTGTTCCACACCGATGCGGTCCAGGCCGCTGGTAAGGTGATTATTGATGTCAGCCAGACCCCCATTGATATGCTTTCTTTGTCCGGGCATAAGATCCATGCACCCAAGGGAATCGGGATTTTGTATGTCAAGAAGGGGGTTAAATTTTATCCCTTTCTTAAGGGCGGCCACCAGGAAGGCGGTCGCCGTGCCGGAACCGAAAACACAGCATCCATCATTGGTATTGGAAAGGCATGCGAACTTGCCGGAACACATATAGAAGAGATGAATACCCGGGTGAAGGCCATGCGGGATTATCTTGAGGCGGGTTTACTGGAAAAAATTCCTTCGGCTTCGGTGAACGGAGAAAAGGATCATCGCCTTCCCAACACTCTGAGCATTGGGTTTGATGCGGTGGAGGGTGAATCCATTCTGCTTTTGATGGATCAAACAGGTATTTGCGCCTCCTCTGGATCTGCGTGTACATCCGGTTCTTTGGACCCTTCCCATGTGCTCATGGCCATGAAGGTTCCCTTTGAGTCTGCCCATGGCACCATTCGGTTTTCTCTTTCCACATATAATACCATGGCGGAGATGGATCATATCATTGAGGTCATGCCGGGAATCATACAGCGATTGCGGGATATGTCTCCATTCTGGAAATAGGGGGCTATTGATTTTTCTTGTTAAGTACCCGAGTGTATATTCCTTAAAATAAAACCGATGGATATATCTGTGGAATACCGAAAAATATATGTGTGGGTACTTATGAACCGTCCTTCTGGTATCGGTAGATCAGCTTCGGTGTTTCGATGAAGACCTTGGTGTCCGAAGGAACCGATTGGGTCAGCCATACATTGCCACCAATAACAGAACCTGATCCAATGATGGTCTCTCCTCCCAGGATAGTGGCTCCCGAGTAAATAATCGTATTGTCTTCTATGGTGGGGTGCCGTTTGGCACCTCGCAGCTTTTCTCCGGCCCCCGGGGGAAGGGACAGTGCCCCGATGGTGACATTCTGGTAAACCCGGACATTGTCTCCGATGATGCTGGTTTCACCAATGACGATGCCTGTGCCATGGTCAATGACAAACCGTGTGCCAATGGTGGCACCGGGATGGATATCAATGCCGGTGATACTATGGGCATGTTCGGACATGATTCTGGGTAGCTGGGGAATTTCAAGCCTGTGCAGAATATTGGCAATTCTGTACACGGTGATGGCATAAAGCCCCGGATAACTAAAGATTACCTCATCGTGGCTTTTCGCTGCAGGATCTCCCTCATAGGCAGCCATTACATCCTGGGCCAGACCGCGCCTGAGAGCCGGTATTTCTTCAATGACCTTCAGAGCCGTCTGATATCCCTTGTTTTCACATTCAACACAGGCCTGTCCATACCGAAGGCAGTCATGGCGCAGCACGTGGGTTATCTGTTCAGCCAGGATATCGTGGAGCTGGGAAATGGTCTGCCCAATGCTGTACTTCAGGTTGGCCCCATCGAGTTTTTCCCGGGAAAAATACCCGGGAAATAGAATCTCCCGGAATTTGTCAATCATCTCCTGGACGGAGGTGCTGAAGTGGATGGGTTCATCTCCGATGTGGGCAAAACACGCCTCGTCCTCCAGGCTGTGAATAATGGAATCTATCACCCTGGGAAGATTTTTACGTTGTTCAAAAATTCGCTTATTATTGGTTTTACAGGAGATGAGTTCCTCTTTAAGATTTTTCATTTTCTACTGCTTCCCCCTTCTACTGCTTCCCCGGTGGTTAAAAGCGTATTGGTATCTTGAAAAGTGGCTTTGAAAAGGTCGCATTTTTTGCATTCAGCAATTTTTTTCTGCCAGTTGCTGTGTGCCTTTCCGCTACAGATGGTGCCGTTGATAAACCAGCATAGATCGCCGGAGTTAAATTCCCAGGCAGGACAATGATTTCGCTTATCATCGGGGCAATGGAGCGCCTCCCAGCAGGGCACCCCTTCTGTGTTTCCGTGGGTGGCTCTGGAGATAAGAAAAAGCATCTGTCGTTCGACATGGTGGGGGATTTTTCGCCAGCCCTGTTCGTAGCTGTGTACCGCCTTTATGGATGTCCCTATGAGCTGGGCTGTTTCTTTCTGGGTTTTTTTCAGTGTTGCTCTTATTTTTTTAAATTCAATAGTTTCCATGATTGCTCTTTTTTCATTAATTTTGTTAGGACTGAATACTTCAGTCCTTTAAACAAGTCAGGCCATACTGGGACTCAGGGTCTTTTGAATATTTTGCCGAAAAAGAAGTGGTTTTCAGTGAGCGCAAAATGGTTTCCAATGAGGCTAAAATATACGTATATATGATCTTGTTGATTTAGTACAGATCTCTGGATTATATACACATTATGTTGGATATTAAATAACCCAATATCAAGATGTTGTATGCTCATTTTGTAAAAAGCGACTTAATCAATAGGCTCATATATATGGCAGAAGGGCATCATTGTCAATGATAATTTACCACATTGTGGTAATTTATGCTTCTGGTGATGTTTCAGCAAAGCAAGATGGTTCTTCAATATTTGCTGTATCGGCGAGGTCGGCATATTTTTTTTTATATGAAAATGAAGTGTCCAAGCACCCTCAGCAGAGCCCCCTCCGATGGGTAATAGGAACCGGCCAATTGGGCCGTCTAACGGTTCCGGGCCGGGCCCATTACCCGTCGGAGGGGGCGGCATGATATCATTTGGCTCTGCGTCTACGACCCAATATTCGTTGTGTCCTACAGGACATGCCCGTTTATAAGAAAGTTCCGCTAAAACTGACGGATTTTCATGCTTCGTTGGGGGTAGGCCAAGGCCAGAATACGGTCTGCCCGTGGCAGTTATTTAAAAGCTGTTCATCCCATCCAGCGCCTGGGGGAATTTATCCAGAAATCGGTAAAGGGTGGCCCGTCCCACTCCCAGATATCGGGCTGCTTTGGCTTTATTTCCACCGGTGAGTTTCAGAGCTTCTTGCACTGAGGTCATATTCAGCTTGGTTGATTTTCCGGTGGGCCCGGGGGAGGTGGCAGAGGGTTCAGGGCAGGCACCGGGATTTATATTTCTTAATTCCATGGGAAGATCCATGGGCAAAATTTCATTTTGTTTGCATCGAACAATGGCAAACTGCACCGCATTCTGAAGTTCCCGAACATTACCCGGCCAGGCATAATCCATCATTACCCGTACGGCATCTTTGGAAAATTTAGGCATTTCAGAGGCATTGTCCTTTTTTGCTCGTTCCAGAAAATGGGAGATAAGAAGAGGGATGTCATTACGCCGATTTCTCAATGGGGGTAGTTCAATGGGGATGACGTTGAGCCTGTAAAAAAGATCTTTTCGAAAATTACCCTTTTCTACTTCCTGGGAAAGGTCTTTGTTGGTGGCACTGATAATTCTTACATCCACATGGATACTCTTTTCTCCGCCCACCCTTTCTATGGTACCTTCCTGGAGAAATCGCAATAGCTTGACCTGAATCTGTTTGGGCAGCTCTGCCACTTCATCCAGAAACAAAGTGCCTTTGTGGGCCAGTTCGCATCTTCCTTTTCTCTCCCGGATGGCTCCGGAAAATGCCCCTTTGACGTGACCGAAAAGCTCACTTTCCACAAGCCCTTCGGGTATGGCTCCGCAGTTCACCGGTACAAAATGCGCACCGGCCCGCTTACTCTCATTGTGCAGGGCCTCTGCAACCCGTTCTTTTCCGGTGCCGGTTTCACCATTGATATGCACTGGATAATCATAGGAGGCCACATCCCTTATCTGCTGGAAGAGTTGCAGCATCTCTTTGTCTTTTCCAATGATTCCGGAAAAGGCGGTGAGTTCCTCGGCTTTGGCGGCCAGGGCGTCATGTTCGGTGGTATCCCTGAATGAGGCAATCACCCCTTTTAAGATACTTTGATCCATGATGCCGGTGATACTCATTTCAAGATGCCGGGTTTCACCATCCTTGGTGGTGATATTAATGGGATATTCAACTTTATCCTTGAATTCCGGGATAAGTCCACTGCTGCAAAAAGAGCAGCGTTCTCCGCAGAAAGGCGCTTCGAAAACCTGGTGGCAGTCATTCCCCAGGGCTTCTTGTCTGGAGTACCCGGTTATTTTTTCAGCTGCTTTGTTGAAAAAAACAATTTTACGATTCATATCATGGGCAATGATGCCATCCTTAAGATGATCCAGCACCAGCACCAGGCTTTTTTTGTCAAATATAAGATTTTCCATTTTTCATTCCCCTCTGTAGCCATCTCCCTTGTCGGTGAATGGCATGGGATGTTCTATTAACAGATACAGATGTGTATCACAAGCATTTGCCAATTACCATAAGAATATCCACTGAATGAAAATTAGATTTTGGGGCTTGATGTTCACATTCGTCTTCACACTTACAGCCACTCCCCATTTGAAGTGACCGAAATTTGGAGAAACGCCCAGGTCTATCTGAAAGTGCATGGGAGGGAACTCCGCGACCTCGTTAGGTGGGTTTTACTGTGCTGGGGCTTTACAAGGATGTCATGAAGGCTTACTTTTAAATTTCAATTTTTCTTTTTACTTTGTTACCTTACCCATGACGGTATGCGTTTTTTCATATAACTGCCACGGGCAGACCGTATTCTGGCTTTGGCCTGTCCACAACGAAGGATGAAAGAATGTTAGGCGTGCCTACTCTTTCATATAAAAGGCTCATACCCCCATTTAATGAAATGTTTCACCTTGAAAAATCAACATTTTTCAAGATTACTTTGCACTTTTTATGATCATTTTTAAAAGGAGAAATGCCATGACACAAATTACATTGAAAGGTAATCCCATTGAAACCAACGGCCCTTTACCAGCATTGGGAACAAAAGCGGCCAATTTTACCCTGGTGGGAACGGATCTTGGGGATGTGAATCTCACAGATTATGCCGGCAAAAAGGTTGTTCTCAATATTTTCCCCAGCATTGATACACCCGTATGTGCCGCTTCTTTAAGGCGGTTTAACCAGGTGTCAGGTGATTCGGATAATACCGTGGTGCTATGTATTTCAAGGGATCTTCCCTTTGCCCACACACGCTTTTGTGAAGCTGAAGGGCTGAAAAACGTGATTCCCCTTTCCGTATTCAGGGATCATGATTTTAGCAAGGACTATGGTGTGAGAATCACCACAGGTCCTTTGGCATCTTTGTTTGCCAGGGCCATAGTCATTGTGGGTGTGGATGGGAATATTGCCTATACGGAGCAGGTGCCGGAAATTGCCCAGGAACCTGATTATGATGCAGCCCTGGCAGCCCTTGGAAAATTGTAAACGATCTGATGCCGGGGCTCTGCTGTGAGTACCCGGCACCATATTTTTCCATTAAAGCGTCTACAAAATTTCATCACCGAATATAAGAACAGGAGACGCAGCCATGAAACTTATTTATAATATCACCTTGCTGATTGGTTTAATTGTCGCGAGTTACCTGATTCAGAACGCATTTGTTGACCAGGAGGTAAACGCCATGGATGAAAATCATAGCACTTTGGAAAAAGCCACATTTGCCGGGGGATGCTTCTGGTGCATGGAGCATCCCTTTGAAAAAATGGATGGGGTTCAATCGGTTGTTTCAGGATATGCCGGGGGGCATCTGGAAAGCCCCACATATGAAGATGTCTCTTCGGGCAGCAGTGGCCATCTTGAGGTGGTGCAGATCACCTTTGATCCGAAAAAAATCAGTTATGAAACCCTTGTAAACGTATTTTGGCAACAGATTGATCCCACGGATGATGGGGGGTCCTTTGTGGATCGAGGATCGCAGTACGGATCAGCCATTTTTTATCACACTGAAATTCAGAAAGGCCTGGCAGAGAGTGCCAAAAAAGCACTTGATCAATCCGGGGTGTTCAAGGACCCGGTTGCCACGGTTATTCGTCCCCTTGACACCTTTTATCCTGCCGAAACCTATCACCAAGATTATTACAAAAAAAATCCCCTGAGATATAAATTTTACCGGGGGGGCTCGGGCAGAGATAGTTTTATCAAAAAAAATTGGAACCAGAGCGCCCTGGAAAAATTTGAAGCGCAACTTAAAAAAAATACGACAGGGGACGACGCATCAACTGTCACTCCAGGGTTTGTGAAACCTTCGGATGGGGAATTGAAAAAAAAATTGACCCCCCTACAGTATGATGTAACCCAGAAAGAGGGGACAGAACGGTCCTTTAACAATGAATATTGGGACAATAAGTCCCCGGGGATCTATGTGGATATCGTCTCTGGAGAGCCACTTTTCAGTTCCACGGATAAATTTGCTTCCGGAACGGGTTGGCCCAGTTTTACCCGGCCCATTGAGGGAGGCGAACTGATTGAAAAGACAGATAAACACCTTGTCTTTGCCACCCGCACCGAGGTGAGAAGCCCCAAGGCAGATTCCCATCTGGGTCACGTGTTTGACGATGGTCCGGCCCCTACGGGGTTACGATATTGCATTAATTCTGCTTCTTTGCGCTTTATTCCCCGGGAAGATCTTGAAAAAGAGGGGTATGGACAATATTTAAAATTGTTTGAATAACTGCCGTGGGCAGCGCAAGGTAATTTTACCTGGGTTGTCCCACAACAAATTTAGCGGGGCTGGTTCTGAAAAAAAATCGGCCTTGCTTGAATCCTACGGGAAAGGGTCTGCACCCGGGCCGGGCTGAAACCGGCCCAGGTGCAGGAAGGTAAGAAGGTAAGTGTCAGGCACTTTTGATCTCAATGCGCCGGGGTTTGGCCGCCTCTGATTTGGGCAGATGGAGTTTAAGAACGCCATCGGTCAATTCGGCGCTTACTTTTTCAATATCAATGCTCTGGGGGACTGAAAAGGTTCGCGTATATTCCACATCCCCAAATTCTTCCCAGGTGGTGGCGCCGGCTCTTTCCAGACGACGAATGCCGGACAGATAGAGTTTGCCATTGTCCATATTAATGTTGATGTCTTTTTTCACAACCCCTGGCATGTCCGTGTGAAGAAGAATTTCCCCTTCATTTTCAAATATATCCACCATGGGTCGGATGGATGGCAGTTCATGGGCTTTTTTCATGTTTTCCTCTTCCCTTTTCATGATATTTTTGTTCTCACTCATGATAATTCTCCTTTTTATCCCTTAGTTGACATTGATCATTTTGGGTTTGGCTGCTTCTGCTTTGGGCAGCGTGAGGGTCAAAATACCATCGGTCAATACGGCCTCTACCTTGCTGCTATCCACTTCTGATGGCAGGGTCATACTCCTTGAAAAATCAAAGGTGCCGCGCTCTGATCGGTGGATTGAATAGCCTTCGGGCAGATCGGATTTTCGTTTTCCGCTGATTTCCAGATAATTGCCCTGGAGCTTGATATCGAGTTCTTCCTTGGCAAATCCCGGAACCTCTGCGCTAATGGCAAAATTATCCCCTTTGTCATACAGGTTGGTTCTGGGCATTCCGTCGCTGAGAACCCAGCTTACAGTGTTTCCCCGGGCCTTGCTAAATTCGTTGGACAATCTGTCAAAATTCCCCCGCATCAGATCCATCGCGCCAAACATTCGATCGATATCACTCCATCTTGTAAACATAATGCGTCCTCCATGATTTATTGTTTGTTTTTGAAACTCAACCTCTCCCATGGCTTTGCTGTTTTTTTAGGGTTTCCTTGATTCTGACTCTGGTGTCTGAAACAGCAATTTGTTTCCAGGTTGTTAATGGGTTCCATCAATTTTACTTGAACAAATAATAATACCATAAAAGCATGCGTCAATATATTTTCATTATTTTTTATAAAAAAATAAAAAGTAATGAAAAAGGACTGGTCTGTCTGTGATATAAAATGTCTCTTGTGTGTTGGAAATAAAAATGTCTCCAGAGTTCCATTTTTTTATCTGATTTTTGGGAAAATGGGAGACAGAATTGGTTTATTGTGCCAAAAAGTCTAAACAGGAAATACACGGCTGTTTGTTTTCATGGAAAACCCGAACAAGCAGATCCCGGATGAAATAGCTGATTTGCCCATGGGAGTTATTGACGATTTTGTTCTTGTCTGCCATTATAACCATCGGTTCGACCATTTTTTTATAACAATTTGAATTTATTGATATAAAAAATAACAAATAAAAACTCCAAATGAAATTTTATTTAGATTACAGTATGTTATGATGGCTACCGAACCGAGGGTTATAAATTGATTTTTCTCAAACAGGATTGATCGACGTTCTGCCCATGGAAATTAATTAAAAAAACTTAGGAACTTACATTGAAAAATACAATGAATATAGCTGCAATTATACCTGCGGGGGGGCTTTCTTCCCGGATGAAGGAATTTAAACCGCTGTTGCCCATGGGCAGCCAAACCATCCTTGAAACAAACATTGATCTGTTTAAACAAAATAGGGTGGATGATATTTTTGTGGTGACGGGCCACAGATCAGACGATCTTAAGGGGGTGGTTACAAAAAAAGGGGCGACCCCGGTTTATAATCCAGACTTTCGCCAGGGTATGTTTTCAACTATTTTAACTGGCGTTAAATGCCTGAACAAGGATTGTGATGCCTTTTTTCTGCTTCCGGCAGATATACCGGCCATCAGGCCCCATACAATAAGGGAAATTCTCCGGGCCTATGAGAATGGAAATGCAAAAATTATTTATCCCATATTTAAAGGGGGCAGGGGACACCCCCCCCTTATCTCCACCCAACTTTTACCGGCCATCATAAATTTCAATCAGGGGGGTGGATTAAGGGCTTGCCTTGCAGATTTTGAACAAGAATCCATAAATATTGACGTGTGTGACCGGGGAATTCATATGGATGCAGATACGCCGGAAGATTACCAGGCGGTTCTGGAAAAATATAAAACCATTGCGGTGCCGGAAGTTGAAGAATGTATCTGTTTGTTGGACAACAGCCCCATGGCAGATGAAAAAATCAAAAACCATTGCATGAAAGTGGCTGAAACCGCCATTAAAATCGCAGCCAATCTGGCTCCGGATGCCCCGTTGCTTAATATCCCCCGCATTGAGGC
>Ga0307929_1001910_pt1 | contig 14487 bp, 11 predicted proteins | sample AceLakmetage1330_FD_203160 | JGI IMG/M metagenome (GOLD analysis project Ga0307929, IMG submission 203160) | Saline water microbial communities from Ace Lake, Antarctica - #1330 | ecosystem: Environmental > Aquatic > Non-marine Saline and Alkaline > Saline | place: Antarctica: Ace Lake...
TACCGTAAGCTGAACGTCTCCTGGCATACTCTTCCTCATCACGAATTCGTGACGACTTTGTAGTGCCGCGAAAATGGAGGCGTTGATTATCAACGACTTACGACTTAAAGTGCGAAACTCGGGCTAGAGACACTACTATTCTGCTGGTCTTCCAGCAAGAGAAAGGAAACGGGAATACACACTTTTCGAAAGCTCAAGCCTGTTTACCCAAAGGACGCTGGGGACCAGACCCGTTATAGGGCACTAACAGGCCGAAGTGCTAGCATTCCAAAAGCGGAAATAACCTTAACCCCAATAGCTCAACATACGCGCAGGTGGGGAGTTCCGGCTCCGCTCAACTACCGAGAACCGAGGCCATACTTCTGCATGAAGTCGTGCTGCATTGCTCGTAGCATATCAACCGGGGGCGGCATCCAGCCAAAATGTTCCAGGAACGATGATGCCGTATGGAGAGCCAGGCTGCCCGGGTCGGCCAGAAGATCAGAAAATGATGTATTTTCGCACTCTTGGAGTTCTGGCACGTGAGCTTGGTAATGACCGCGAATGAAACACTCCTTCCAGAAGAACAGCATGCGCCCCTCAACACCTTTCATGGAGATGCGGATCTCGACGTCGCCATCGAAGGATGCACGTAGTGCAAGTCGAGCAGCGACCTCGTAGATTTCGGTAACCATCCAGAGGCAGTTTTCTACGCTGACAAAACCTGATGGTGGAGGATCACACTGATTAGCTGGCGTAAAGAACTGGAGTTGGTCCATTGTGTCTTTGTTGATTGAATCTTCGTAGAAAGGGACATAGCCAACCAGTTGGCCGCTCTGATAGAGACGCCAGTATTCAGATAAGGGACTAACCCCATGGTCTGCACGAAAGGAGACCCAGTCGGATCCGAGATGTCGCTCATGTATGTCCACGTGCGGAATGTGCCTATTGCGGGCGTAAACTGATGCCGCTTCGATTGCGTCAGAGCACTCGGTTAGCGTGGCAATCCGCTTTTGGTCAAAGCTGGACGGTCGGATGACGACATGCCAGTGCCCCTGCGACTCAATCTGTGTGAGGATCTTACTCGCCTCATCACCCTCACCCTTTAAGTCCTGCAATTGAGATTCAAAGTCATCTTCGTCTGACGGCCTCGCTTGCCGAATTCCCCCCACATCCTCGATTGTCTGAAGCAGCCGCCGGGCTCCTTTCTCGCTTGCAGCAGTAATGATCTCTCGCATCTCTGTTTGGGATCTGACTTCAGTGGTCTCGGGCATACGGCGGGATCTTGCGTATATTGCGCCTTGGCGCAGCTCGCTCGCAGCATCGCGCTTGCATACAATGGGAATGTCATCAAATTCGTGTACGACAATGGCAAGGAAGTCTGTTTCGTCAGACGTAAAACGATGGAGTTCGATTCTGACATAAGGATCGGCAAAGCGGTTAATATAGGCGGTGATGTCGTCTTCATTGAATGTGGAAGCAGCGTCTTTCGATATCCCGGTGGGGGTGAAGCTGCCTCCTTTTCCCTCTTCCATGCCGACGACGATGGTGCCGCCGCCACGTAGATTGGCCATGCCTAAAGCTGTCTTTGCTATGCGGTTCTTTATCTTATCCCACGGCACGCTCCGTTTGTACTCAACTTCTCGCGTTTCTCTGCCAAGAGTTACCAAACTGGCAATACTGTTGTTCATGATGTCCTCGTCATGGGAACAGAAGAGTTTAATCGTGCAGAGACCTCTTCAGGGGACAATGTTGAGCGAGTGATGAATTTTATGCTAGTCGTGTCGTCAGAGCTCCTTGGCTTTCCGGTCTCAGAAAGGATCGCTGTGCTAAAAAGCACAACGGCATTGTGGCCTCGATGTTTCGCACTTGAGTACATGATTCCGTGGATTGACTCGCTGTTTGGAAGACCTACCCGCCGGATATACTCGGTCACGATCTGACTAGGCACGTATTCAACATGCTCAAAGCCATCTTTGCTGACGGGGGCAGTAATATGATTTCTGAAACCACACAAGAACTCGATTTCATCCTTCGTGTCGTGCCGTTCAAGGTCAAAAATCGAAGGAATCGAAGGGAGCGCGGTGAGATCTACGACGGTGACTTCCTCATCTAGCTGAAACTTTCCGATTGTAGCTCGATTGTCGTGCTCGTGAGGGGCATAGGTTTCAAGAATTGTAGTATCCGAATCGAAAGCAGCGTAAAACATCGAAATGCCAGCTGGACTCATCCGGTTGGATGTTTTCGCGCGGTCGGGCTGCCTAAGCTGGCCCAGTTCTCTTGGATCATCTGGAAGCTGTGGTTCATTATGGAAGCGGCAGCGAAAGAGTGTAGTGCCTGTTGGCAATTTCCTTGTAAGTCCGAACCGCTGAATGATCGAGGCGAGAGCATCGAGCATTTGGGCTGCGGGGATGCCATCTGGCTCGCGACTGCTTTCATGGCGGTCCTTGTCGCGGAAGAAAACGTACCGAGATTCGTGCTTAACAACGTTACAGAACTCTTTCCAACTCCAACGTAGAATGTCTCCCCCTGTGACGCCATGGTTTATTCGAGCAAGTTCAATGTCATCCCCGAACGCCTCTATGATGTCTTCCATTAGATCTCCACTATTGTCAGACACCTCTACCCAGTCTTGGATAATATCGCGCATTTCATGCAAAGATCCTTGAAAGCCACCTTCCCTGCCAGCATATGAAAGTTCAGCTTCTGGGCAATTGTATCGAGTGCGGATCCCGAGGTTGATCAGGTCAAGGACCTTGCCTAAGTGAGCTGCGATTGGCTCCCCATTGTCAGACTCTCGTTCGCAGTAGAAACAAGAATCGGCAGATGCGTGGGCTTTAACAAATGAAGCCAAGGCAGGATCATTAAAACAGTTTGCGCAGACATCAGGAAACGTTTCTTCAGCGAAGGGCCTATCATCAATCTCGCGTTTTGCCTGTCCCATCGTAATCTCCCTCAGTTCGCGACAATCACGCGGCCATGCCTTTGATGATGAGTTCCATTAGGAGTTTGCCGAAGGTGGCAGCCTTGCCTTCGTCATCGAGGAGTTGCCGGGCTAGAGTTTCGTGAACATCCATGCTGTCGATGACTGCCTTTTCGACTGCTCCATGGAAGTCGCCTAGAAGGGCTTGTTCTGGGGTGTTGTTCTTTAACTGTTCTATAACCGTGACGTTCTCACGCACTTTGTCGGCAATGGTATGCGCGTAATTCACAACGTCGGCATCGGTGAATTCTCCAGCGAAGAGTTCATTCAGGCGGGCAATGATTTGCGACAGAAGCTCATGCTCCTGATCCTTGAACTGCCCGCTGCCAAGTGCAGTCGTACCTTTGAGTTGGGAATCTTCATGATCTTCATGGAGCTTGATGTGCTGTGGCTTGTTCTTTCTGAGCTGGTAACGCGTCATGACGATGTCTGAGATGTCGACGGCTTCCAGGTCACGATCTTCCCGCAGCAATGGCCGCAGGTGATAGGCGTAGATGGAGAGTCTCTCAAGTTCCTCGTCGTCGTAATCTACGAGCTGCGACATGAATTCGTAGAAGCGGACGAAGGTTCCTAGATCCTTCTTGAAGATATCAAGAACGTCTTTCTGGTGCTTGAGCTCTTTGATCCGTGAGTCGGCATTCTTTTCCGCTACGGCATCATTGCTGGTCTTTGCTTGTTGTTTAGCGGCCTCGGCGTCGGCCAATTTCTCGACAACCGCCTTGTAACGCGTTCTGAATCTGTCCATCGCGGGTTTGCAGTGCGCAGTGAGTGCCGACTGGCCTTGGTCTGGGTCATAGAACGCATTGACGAACGCTTCGACCTCATTCCATTCAAAAATGCGCTGTTCGCATAGCTTGTCAAAGAGGTCGTGGATGAGGTTGGGGTTGGACACATTGGCTAGTTCGGCAGTCCTGTAATATGGCCGAAAGGCTTCAAGAATATCTTTGGGATCGTTGACGAAGTCCAGTACGAAGGTTTGCTTGCCGGGATATGTTCTGTTGAGGCGGGACAGGGTCTGAACGCAGTCAACTCCCTTGAGCTTCTTATCCACATACATGGCACAGAGTTTTGGCTGATCGAATCCCGTCTGAAACTTGTTAGCCACCAACATGACGCGGTATTCATCCGTATCGAAAGCCTTGCGAAGGTCTCGCCCCTTCAAGCCTGGGTTCATATTACGCTCGTTGAATGCGTCTGACCCAGACTCGGGATCATCGACTACACCAGAAAACGCCACCATTGCCTGGATCTGCTTGTAGCCCTTCTCCTTAATGATCTTGTCGAATGCCAGTTTATAGCGCACGGCTTCTTTGCGGCTGCCCGTGACCACCATGGCTTTTGCTTTGCCATCCAGCAAGGGAGCAACACAGTCGTGGAAATGTTGAATGACAATCTCGACCTTGCGCGTGATGTTTGTGGGGTGCAGGCGCAGCCATTGGCCGATGCGGATTGCCGCTCGTTTACGCTGTACTTCGCTGTCTGCATCGGGGGTCTGCTGGGCAAGCTTCAGCGCCATGTCATACGTGGTGTAGTTCTTGAGCACATCAAGAATGAATTCCTCTTCAATTGCCTGCCGCATGCTATACACGTGAAAAGACTCGGGGATGTTGTCGGCGGATGGCGGGAGACTGGGGTCAGGGCAGCGCCCGAAAAGTTCAACGGTTTTGGACTTCGGGGTGGCGGTAAAGGCAAAGAAACTCAAGTTGTCCGCAGTACCCCGTGAAGCCATTGCTGCGGCAAGTAGATCCTCTGACGTGACTTCGTCATCATCAGCCCACTGCTCGGCGTTGAGCACCTCGCGCAGTTGCCGTGCCGTCTGGCCGCTCTGTGAGGAATGGGCCTCGTCTGCGATTACGGCATACCGCCGCCCCTTGAGTGTTACGCGTTCGCGGATGGCTTTCAGGACGTACGGAAAGGTCTGGATCGTGACGATAATGATGGGAGTGGCATCTTCCAAGGCGTTGGCCAGCTGTTCTGATTTGCTTCCTTCGCCTTCCTCACGGCTAATCCGGCAGACCACGCCACTGGCATGATCGAACTGATAGATGGTTTCCTGCAACTGGTCATCAAGCACGGTGCGGTCGGTGACGACGATAACGGAGTTGAACACTTTTTGGTCTGCGGCATAGAGAGAGGCCAGTTGATGAGCCGTCCAGGCGATAGAGTTTGATTTCCCTGACCCCGCGCTGTGTTGAATCAGGTATTTATGTCCGGGGCCTTCGTCGCGTGCGGTGTCAATCAGTCGCGTGACGACATCCCATTGGTGATAACGCGGGAATATCATTGTTTCCTGAGTGTACAGTTTGCCGTGATCGTCCTTTTTCTCTTCGACCTGAAGGTGGATGAAGCGCCCCAGAATCTGTAGCAAATTCTCTGGGGAAAAGACCTCTTCCCAGAGATAGCTGGAGGCATAGCCACCACCTTCGGGCATATCATTGCCGGCGCCGCCGTCATGAGTGCCCTTGTTGAATGGGAGAAAGAAGGTCTCCAAGCCAGCGAGCTTTGTGGTCATCTGCACTTCGTATTGGCTGGCGGCAAAGTGGACTAGAGCCCCGCGCTTAAAGGTGAGCAGGGGTTCCGGCTTTCCGTTCTTGCGCTTTGGCTGGCGATCCACTTTGTACTGTCGAACCGCGCGCTCGACCGACTGTTTGAATTCTGATTTCAGCTCAAGTGTCGCCACAGGAATTCCATTCACGAACAGGGCCAGGTCGAGGCGGCCCGTATAATCGTGGGGGGAATAGGCTAGCTCCGGCACAACCCGCAAGCGGTTTGCCGTGTAGCGTGCCATTGTTTCGGGATTTAGATCATGATCCGGCTTAAATTGACAGAGACGGAACTTGGCTCCGTGATCCTTGAGGGTATTACGCAAGACATGCAGTGTGCCCTTTTTGCCAAGTTTGCGTGCAACCGATTGCGCGAGGGCCGTTTCCGGCTTCTTTGGATACACCTTGCAGAACTTATCCCACTGATCCGGCTGAGTCTCACGAAGGTAGCCTACAAGATCCTCAGGATACAGTGCATGTGCCTGATCGTACTGCTTGGATTCACCGAGTTTCCAGCCATGGGAAATCAGGTGATCAACTATATCCTGCTGGAATATTTTCTCGTTAGCGTTCTGCATAACCTAATCCCCCGTCGAAGCAACCACAATGTGCTTCAAGGTGAAAACCGAAAAAAGCAGCGATGATGCCGAAATTATTGAAAGCCCGACAGCTGCCAAGCACAAGCCGCCAATCCACTCCAGAGGTAGTTCTTTCCTAAACACAAGTGGCACAGAAGCCAGTACCACTGCGCATCCACACCATACAATTCCAACATTGCGGCGGTATGCCAATCGCCAATAATCAGGCCATTGGTGCAAAACCGCATCCCGCTCTGAACGCGGTTCCGTTAACTTGAAAGCAGTAAACACTACTGACCCCAGAAGAGCCGTTGACACTCCAGTCAACCATTTGATCGTATCATCACTTGCAAGTAGATTTCGCCCAAGGTAAATCAACCACAGTCTCTCCCATGAAAACAATGCGAACACGATCACAATCCAGAGCGACTCCACCGAGATGCCGACAATTCGAATTATCTCAAACATCTTCTTCATCAACCATGCTCCATATGACGCTCGCGCTCAATTCGATCAAAGATCAGACTCGCCTCTTCAAAAAGAGCAGCCGGATCTGGGTCTCTGCCGAATGTAAAGTTCCGATTAGTCTCAGAGGTTTTGATTGTAACCATCTCCTGCCCTTGCTGGCGCCCCTGAACCAAACCTTCCCCATAGCCATCTGCCGCCATAAGAATTGCTGCATCACCAATAGGCAAAGGCTTAGACGGTAAATACTGTTCTGTTTCCGTTTGGTTCACCACGTTTTGTACGTGCAACGGTAATTCCGTGTTAAGCGGAGCATCGTCTCCTGCATGTTCCCGCACCGACATGCTATCTGAATTACGGCTGTCGATGTACTCCTTCAAAGACTTCCACAATGGCCCGAACAGAGGGTTGGGCGGATTTACTTTGGCATGAATCTTATAGATGCCATCCAACTTGCTAAGTTTCTCCGCAAATGTTCGCAGATCGGAGATAAGGTTCACCGTGCAATCCACGAAGAAATCATCGTAAGTATTGGCGATGATGTTTGCAAAATGGTAGCCAAATTGATGTTCATTGATGTGGTTGGGCTGGGTAGTGAAAACAACTCCAGAGTACTTCGGAATGTAGATAAACGTGCTCGACGCAATCCGCAGGTTCGGTTCCATCTGTATCGCCTCTTTCTTCGATGCAGGGTCAGAGATAACGACCTCGCCATCCGGATGGAACTTACTAAGTTTTGCAAACACGAAGTCAATTTCGCGAATCGTGTAGCGCGTTGCATCGAAGAACGACCAGCCTTTTCCCCACCATGCGGTAGGTTTCGGATTTAACACCGCATGGATAAGTTTTTCCGAATCAAGCAGGCCACCTTTTGCCACGCGCCCCATGTAGTAAGTAACATTGTTCGCCATCTTGACATTCTCCACAATTACATTGGTTTCCTTAGCTCATCATTGATACTCAGCCCCACACCCACAACGTAAATCAGGGAGGCTCCTAAGCAGTGGGGCCATTTCGGAAGGAAGTCGGGGATGAGAGCAATCAGTATGCCTGCAAGAATCGCAATCACAAATATCTTCAAGAAATCCCAGAGCTGCAGTTCGGGAAATAGATAGGCGATGAGAAGAAAAAGAAAGGGAGCCGCTCCGCAGACGCCTCGAATCCACCATGGGCTGGCCTGTTTAGGAAGGAGCAGGTTCTCGGTTTCCTTGGTCAATTCGTGCTGCATCTCAACTTGTGTAGCTCCCGGTGATACCGACTCAATCAAAGCTGCGATTTTGGTTAACCTCACAAGCCGAAAATGATCACTAAACTGCTCGAACAGAAGGAAGGTGTAGGCCACCAGCACAATACTCCAAAAAAGTTTGGATGGTGCGCTCTTGCTCATCCAGTCAATCACTTTTGTGACGCCATCCATGCTCATCACGCTTTCTCCCGCACATCAATCTTACCCGTTACTGCTGCCGAAATGAGGGCGGTGCGCCGCTCTTTCATTAGCTCGATGGCCTGCTCCGCTTTGGCGATGAGGTTGTCGATCTTGGTGATTGCTATTTTCAAATAGTTGACAATGGCCATCTGTTCAGAATAGGGAGGAACTGCGAGATAGAATCCTTTAATCGAATGCTGGGTGATATTGTTAGCCAGTCCCTCCGCCCCGTTTATTGCAATCTCAATTTGCCTTCGGACAGATTGCGAGAACATTTCATAACAAAGGAATTTCTTATCAACCGATTCCTTGGTTTTGAATCGAAAGGTCTTATCGGAGAGCAACAGACCACTACGTACTTCGTGTACGTAACCAACAGACCCAATAAGATCGCGCGATCCGCTTGCACGAGACATGAGTAAGTCTCCTTGTTTTACTTCATATTCTCGGAACGGTGTTACGTGTATGGGCAAAGCCTTATGTTCATTCGCATCAAACTGGCCTCGATTTACGCAGCCAGATTTCAGAACACCCCATTCCGTTGAGTCTGCAAGACGATTTTCACACTCCGGACTCTTACCTTGCTCCAACCCATTCAAGCTATGGCGCAGTTGTTGTGCTCCCCAATGCTCAGGAATCGCGCCAAGCCATTCGATGCCGGAGTCTTTCATGGGGACATCAGGGTTTAGGCCCTTGGTGACGGCGTGAGAGATGACCGCTTGGCGCTTCTCCTTGAGCAGTTTGATCATCTGCTCCTGCTTCTCAATCAGCTTGTCGATCTTTCCCGTTTCTCGATCCAAGAATGAAGAGATAGCCTTCTGTTCTGGGAAGGGCGGAACAAGCAAGAGAAGCCTCCTGAAGTCCTGAAACTTCATCGACTGCCGCAATCCGCCTCCCATGCCATAGAACACTTTTGACGTATCATACGAATGGAGAAGTTTGTACAGGTAGTCGGAGTGCATTTGAGAGCCATGACGCAGGCACAAATATGCTGAAGTAATGATTCCTCGTTCCGTAACCCGCCCAACACGTAAGCTTCGTTTGTCATTCTGAAGGTCTGTCAGTCGAAGGATTATGTCGCCCTTGTCGACTATCTGGTATGTATCGAACGACTCGGGCAATAGGCCAAAATTGGTCTCAACATCTCTTCGAATGACGCTACCATAGCTCAGCGAGAGAACATTAGATTCTGCCCCACTGCTGTTCCTGTATTTACTTTCGCAGGCAACAGCAAAAGTGGGTAGCACATCCCAGTGTGCTGGAACTGAATCAACCCATTCGAGCTCCGATTGCTTGTATTCAGCGTATGGATCAAAGTGGAGGCGAACAGGTAAGCTCACGTCGTGGCTCCGATCTGCCAAATGGGCCGGGATTCCCAATCAGCGGGGAAATCCATGTCAGGAGTCAGAGTAGGATCTAGCGTCTTGATATGATCAACCAACCGCTGAGGCCAGTGGCTTGTGGGTTCGATGATTCGCATAAGGTGAACGAGGAGAACCAGAGTGTTATAGATCTTGCTTTCCCGTTTTTGGGAAGACTTGGAGGCGGACGGCGGGGCAATATGGAAGTTAGCCCAGAGGTGTGCGGGCTTCTTCTTCGGCAACTGAAAGGTGACGACAAAGCGACGATTCCATATTCGGCTATGGTGGGCTGCTGTATTGCGCATGACTGAAAGGTGATGAAGCAGTGAGCAGAAGGTCTTCTCGTCGAGCTGGTAGGTGTTGGCGATAGACTGGCGAAGTGAGGGTGGGCTCAGTTGCCCCAGTAGATTCGAGAGAACCCCGAATGATGCAATCTCAACCACCGCCCAGATTGGGGGCCATTTCATTTTGAGGACATGCCGGTGGTGCTTAATGAAAGGTTCTTTCTTGTTGCGCTCCATCTCGCTGTGAAGCCTTGATAGCGTTCGCTCATGGATCAGTTGGTTGCTGAAGTGTTTGCTTTCAAGGTAGGCCAGCGGACCAAGTTGGTGGCCTATCTCGTATGCTAGGCGTGAGCGAACCGATATTTCGACGCGCTTTACGGCCTCCAGCACGAATTGGCGGAGAGTTCGGTCGAAATGGTAGAGATCCCACAGTTGGTCAAAGGTTGTGCCGGGGATGAAGCTGTCGGGATCACCCTGCACAGTAAAAGGAAAGCGATATGCGGACAGGCGGTAGTAATTGTGGTGCTCAAGGCAATGCAGAGCAAAGGGTTCGTCGGAAACGACGAGGCCCCGCGACTTAAGAATACCGAGCTGATCGGTGAGGGTGGCGGCTGGTTTGCTCATGCGCTACCCCCAGAAATGAGTAACCTCCCTGGTGCGCCGTTCTTATGGGAGGCGTGGGAGGTATTGTTGAAATCAAGTATGGCTGAACGTTTTCTTTTGTCAATACAAAGAACTTTGAACATTCGTGGGCGAATCTTGGCCTGACTGGTGTTCACGAGTGCACCTCCTGCAATAGTTCCATAATTTCGGCGGTGACGGCATCGAGGTCTGCGTCGATGGCTTCGAGGGGGCGCGGCGGCTTGTATTCATAGAAATGACGATTGAAGGGGATTTCGTAACCGACGATGCCAACCTGGCCGTCCTTCTCGTCTCTTTTGGTTTCGTCGATCCAGGCATTGGGAACATGTGGGAGGACTTCTCGTTTGAAATAGGTGCCAATGGACTCGCCAAGTGGGACGTTCTCGTTGTCGCGCAGATCTGGATCGGGTTCGACGTTGCCTTTTTTGTCGGTGCAGATTTCTGCTTCGTCGTCGTGCTCGGCAAGGTGCTTGAGGAGTAGTTTGTGCTGGGTGGCCGACAGTTTGACTTCAAGAGCTGCCTGAAAGGTATCGCGGGAGAGGTATTTATCTTCCAATGCTGCGAGGGCGGCGAGGGTCTGCTTCTGGAGTTTGGCGTCCAGTCTCAACCATGCCTTGTCGGTCTGTAGGGGTTCGAGTCGTTCCGGATCTTTGGGATAGATGGCCAACTGTAGGGGACGCTCGACTGTGATGCGTCGGTAGCCGAATTCCGTGGATTTGAAGATCTTGCAGACTTTGGAGCGCTTGAAGCCTCCATAGAGCCGGACGATCTTCTCGATTTGCTCTTCGGTCAGGAATTTGCGTTTGGCCCCGAGGGATTTGCGCATGGATTCTGAGATCTCCGTGGCATTGATCAACTGAACTTTGCCTTTACGCTCAGAAGGCTTGTGGTTGGATAGAACCCAAATGTAGGTGGCGATGCCGGTGTTGTAGAACATGTCTGTGGGGAGCGCGATGATCGCTTCGAGATAGTCGTATTCGAGAATATGGCGGCGGATCTCGGATTCGCCGCTCCCTGCCCCGCCGGTGAACAGTGGTGAGCCGTTAAGGATGATTCCGATGCGGGAGCCTCCTTCTTTTGGATCACGCAGTTTGGAAAGCAGGTGGAGCAGAAATAGTAGCGACCCATCGGAGACGCGGGGTGTGCCGGGGCCAAAACGTCCGTCGTGCCCCTTTTCTTTGTGCTCATCTTTGACTAGTTTTTCGACCTTCTTCCAGTCGACACCAAAGGGTGGGTTGGAGAGCATGTAGTCGAAGTGTTCAGAGTTCAGTTTGTCATCCGACAGGGTGTTGCCCAGTTTAATGTTCCTGACATCTTGGCCTTTGATGAGCATGTCACCTTTGCAGATGGCATAGGACTCGGGGTTCAATTCTTGGCCAAAACTCACTAGGCGAGCTTTTGGGTTGAGCTCATGCAGGTATTCCATACCGGCTGAGAGGAACCCGCCGGTTCCGGCTGTCGGATCGTAGATGGCGCGCACCACGCCCGCTTTGGTGAGGATATTGTCATCAGCGGCAAAGACGAGGGACGTGGTGAGGCGGACGATATCACGCGGCGTGAAGTGCTCACCCGCAGTCTCGTTGGATGATTCAGCAAAACGTCGAATCAACTCCTCAAAAATGAGTCCCATCTCGTAGTTCGGAACGGTCTTGGGTGAAAGGTCAATACCGGCGAACTTCTTGGCCACTTTGTAGAGAAGGTCGGAGTCGTTCAGTTTTTCTATAAATTCGCTGAAGCGGAAATGCTCAAAGATCTCTCTTGCCGCGGGGCTGAAGGATTGGACGTAGGTTTCAAGGTTATCGAGAACCTGTGTTTCCCCAAGTGTTCCCAGATCCATGGGAGAGGTGTTGTAGAAGCTCAGCTGGGCTTTGTGGAGTAGAATCTTCTCGGCAGCATCGGGGCCAAGTTTGGCGCACCGCTCAACTGACTTGAGGACGGCAGGCTTGGTGGGTTCAAGGACGCACTCCAAGCGCCGGAGGAGCGTAAACGGGAGGATAATGCGCCCATACTGAGACTGCTTGAATTCGCCACGAAGCAGATCAGCCACTGACCATATGAAGGCAGGCAATCCTGAAAATTGTGTGTTCATCTGAACTCCTGGAACGATGGTTATGAATTTCGCTCAGCAGTGGCTGGGCAAAACCATAGAGGTTTTACATTAATAGCGTAGGATATGGAACAAGAAAGAACGGAACCAACCCCAGTGAAGACGACGTGCTTTATGATGTCAACGAACGGGTCACTGTTGGGGGCGATTCTGCGGAGGAGCTGTAAGCGACGAACGCAGAGCGGGTTGCGGGAGATGGCGGTTAAGGCGGTGGGGGCGCGTTGACGGAGCTGGCGCTGGATAGTGGTTGCGCGCTGGTTACCGAGTGGTCGCTGTGCCGTATTCGGCGCGGCGAGCACTCGGTAACCTATTTCTTCTCGGCAGTTGCCGTTCGCTTCGCTCTCTGCTGCCGGTTACGACAGCCAGTTGTTCGCTAGCTCTCTGCGCGCTTTTCAAGTTCCGCGATGCAGAGCTGAAGTCCGGCGACTTTCTGAATGATCCAACTTTGGAAAGCGAAGTGTCGCTGACCTTTTTGCTCGGGATAGGCTGCGATGAGCTTGGCGTAGTGTTCGTCGAACTCGGCGATGAGATCGTCGGATTTCTTTTCGACGGCTTCGTTAATTGGGTTGTTGATTACTTTTAGTTTCATTTCTTCTTTCAGCGTCGGAGTGTAGCTCTGATGCGCTTCTGACGCAACGTCGATAGCGATCGCGTTTTTTCTGTTTAGGAGTTCCGATATCAATGCGATTGAGATGTGAAGTCCGTTTTGCATCATGCCGCGGATGCGGCTTGGAACGAATGCGTGGATCGTTGGACGCTGTCCGGCACGGTCGTAGACGGTGGCGGACAAGGGAGTGTGAAGGGTTCCATTTATGGGAAGAGGGAACCGTAGGTTTCCTTTTCTGGAGGGGGGTGAGGCTCCGCCGGTCCACGTGTGGACCGGTGGAGGTAGGGGGGAACCTTTTTTTCCGCGAAGCAGCGTAGCGGCGACCGCAGTGCGGGCAAGCTTGCGCAGACGTCACGGCTGGCATTTCCGGGGATGGGGTTTTGCGTGCGAGATGGGGTTTGGGTTTGCTGATGAGGTGGTGCGTGGGGATTGCGGCGGCTGGTTTCGCGCGCGCTGTAAAGAGGGGTATGGGGATACTTCCCCTTCCTTCTCTTGCAGGCGATTCCCGCGCGCGAGCCGCCGCCGTCCCAAGTGCAACGGGCCCACCCCCTGGGGGGTGAAAGGCCCAAGGGGGGATTTCTAGATTACCGCCGGAGGCATTCCTTTTTGTTCCAAGGGTGGTGGTGGGCTCGGTCTTGAAAGGCGGCGAGATGACGACAGCGGCAGACGGGACTGTGGGTCTGCGTAGAGGGGGACGGGGTTCGCATCCCCACAGTAACGGCGGACGATGGCGGCAGTTGGCCGCCTCCCTGGGGGCCGGATTGTTCGTGCGGTAATGGGGGGGCATGGAATTTCCGCACGATCTATCCGGCCGGGGTCTTGAGGGTGGTGGTGGGTATAGTTTCGTATTCGTTGCCGCCGGAGGCGTTCCTTGGAGTGGCGGCGACCGTGTGAGGAACGAGCCGGTCGCAGACCGACGTTGCCCCCCAAAGCAGGAAGTCGGGCATTCAGGAGAGAGCACGGAGTGCGGCCTGTGTGCCCGACTTCCATGGGGGGGTTGGGGGGATTGGTAGAGCGGCGGAGTGGTGTCGGCCACCCAAGCAGAGAACGTGTTCAGCGGCTGCCGTATTCGGCAGATGCTGGGCGCGTTCTCTGTGCAGGGCGGCGACAAAAAAACAAAAGAGAGCCGTGCTGTTCCCCCTGGATGGGTTTTCCCCCCTGGTGGATTTCCTTTTAGGAAGGGGGCGCCTCGGAAAGGGGGGTCCGGCGGGGAAAACCAAGGCGGGGGAAACAGCATGAGTCGACACCGCCTGCCGCGTTTGACGCGTAGCGTCTGCTGCCAGAGGCATTCATTGTGGGGGCCGATAGGCCGGGGGCATTGGTTCCAAGGGTGGTGGTGGGCTTGGTCTTAAAGACGGCGAGATGGCGAGATGGCGACAGCGGCAGCGGAACTTGTCAATAAAAGTGAGACACATTCGTACATTTTCTAAGCTGCCTTTTCCTGTGGTTTGTTGATCCAGGCCGCCTTGGGGATTTTGGGGGGCTGTGGGATGCCTCTCACGAAGCGTTCTG
>Ga0307929_1001911_pt1 | contig 14481 bp, 5 predicted proteins | sample AceLakmetage1330_FD_203160 | JGI IMG/M metagenome (GOLD analysis project Ga0307929, IMG submission 203160) | Saline water microbial communities from Ace Lake, Antarctica - #1330 | ecosystem: Environmental > Aquatic > Non-marine Saline and Alkaline > Saline | place: Antarctica: Ace Lake...
TGGTGTTCGGAGGAAATAGGGAGCGGATAGGTTTTTTGGGACCGATATCCTCCATAAAGAGCATATGCCGGAGAAACTCGTTAAGAGCCGCTGGAGTCATCTCTTCGGCAAAATACGAGCAGAAGGGAGATAACCCCAGCTTCTCTTTAAGGAGTTCGTTCTCTATCTCCAGGAAAACTGTCTGATCCTGTACTGACTCCGAATCCAAAACTTCATCATAACTCGTCTTGGTCATCTGCTTCATAATCGCGCCTCCTTTTGTTTTAATTAATACTATCTCTATCTATTCAACAGTCGGAGTAAGCGCGATTTTATTCCAATTTTTTTCGGATGCTTCCGAAAAAAATGATGATGAACTGATTCACCTGCCGGATGAACCGGCAGGCGTTTTGTGTATAAAAGTAAAAAGCCGAAAGGGATAAACCCTTTCGGCTTTTTGTGGCTGTGTTCCCGGGGGAACCCAGACAGATAAATAACGAGCATGACGGATGTCTGGGGGCGTGGCTTTTATGGGATTTTGTGAGGATACGCTTCCAGATGGTGAGGGACGGCCACCGGATGATTTGCCCGGTTAAGTAAAAACAGTCTATCTGGTGACCGGGATATCTCCGGATGACCCGAAATACACCCTTGATATTCCCCGGATGGCCCAGAGGCCTGAAGTGTCCCGGAATATCCCTATTTTATCTCTTCCTTCACCCGGATAGTCACCCGGAACCGGTTTATCTAAACTACTTCCAAAATAACTTCGGGTTACTCCTCTGATTGCCCACAGACCGGAACTACTACGGAAAACTCCGTAATCCCATGCACCGTCCCCATCATAGTCCCCGGGGACGATCTGATCTCCCGAAGATCCAAAGTAAATCCGGCTGATGCTTTTAATGGCCCAGAGACCGGAGCTACTACGGAAAATACCAATATCTTTGGTAGAGTCACCATTGTAGTAACCAGGTACCGGGGAGTCTGATGAGCCTCCAAAGTAAACACGAGTGATCCCCCGGATTGCCCATAGACCTGATGCCTCCCGGAAGATCCCGGTATCGGCGGTCCCATCACCATCGTAATCTCCCTGCTGTGGGAGATCGGAAACACCACCAAAGTAAACCCGCGAAACTCCCCGCAGTGCCCAGAGACCGGAATCCGGACGGAAGATCCCGATATCGGTAGTCCCGTCTCCGTCATAATCGCCGGGAACGGTATCATCGGTCGAACCGCCAAAGTAAACCCGGGTTACTCCCCGGATCGCCCATAACCCAGCCGCCGGCCGGAAGATCCCGATATCCGAAGTTCCATCGCCGTCATAGTCATAGATCCAGGGCGGGGCGGCGGAGGGCGGCGCCGTCGGCTGTGCCGTCGGTTTAGCGGTGGGCTTGGTCGTAGGTTTAACAGTAGGCTGCGCCGTAGGTTGTGCCGTTGGTTTCGCGGTAGGCTTGGCCGTAGGTTTAACAGTAGGCTGCGCCGTAGGTTGTGCCGTTGGTTTCGCGGTAGGCTTGGCGGTTGGAGTCGGTTGAGGCGCCGAAGGCGTGGGAGTAGGTATTACCGGCGTAGGGGAGGGAGTAAGCGTGGTATCATGCCCTAAAATCTCAATGTCATCAATATTCCAGCCGGAATATCGATGGCTGGAATCGGTGTTTCCCATCCCCCAGCGAATCGAAACTGCCGATTGTCCGTTGGCTTCCGAGGAAATATCGTAATTCATCAGCAGCCAGACGGAATCGGTGATGTCGTAGTCTGGATTCTCCATAATCCGGATCCAGTTTACCCCATTGGTAGAGAGTTCGACGCACGCGTGGTCATATAAATTGCCTTCCACGTTCAACCAGCGCCGGAACGTAAGGATAGTATCAGTTATCTGGGAGCAGTTCAGAGCGTGGGTGGTCAGCCATTTAGCGGGTGTGAGGTTGTTTCGATAATCCCCCGCCAGATTATACCCGTAAACATTGGTTCCGGTATAAGCGGAAGAGGGATCGGGGTTTCCATATTCGCCCCCAGCCCCCTGGGGTTGTCCAAAAGCCCATTCTGATTCCGTTGTCCATCCGGGATCGGTGTCCAGCGGGAAGGAATAAATGACTTCCTGAAATGGAGTCGGGGTAGCACTGGGGATGGGAGACGGGGTGGAAGACGGGGTCGGAGTATGATAACCTTCCGGTGTGGGAGTGGAAGATGGGATCGGGGTATGATAACCTTCCGGTGTGGGAGTGGAAGATGGAGTTGGGACAGGCGTAAGCGTCGGGGTTGGCGTTTGAAAACCTTCCGGTGTAGAGGTTGGGATGGGCGTGATATTTCTGTGTCCCCAAATTTCTATATCGTCGATATTCCAGCCGGGGTAGGTTACCGAACCATCAGTTGATCCCATCCCCCAGCGGAAAAAGACTTCCGACTGTCCATCCCCCCGAGGAGAGAGGTTATAGTTCTGGAAAGACCAGGCTGACTCACTGAATGAGGAGCCGGTGTGCTCCCAGACGATTGACCAGGTGGAACCGTTGGTGCTTATCTCGATATTAGCGTGGTCATAATCCGCTGATTCCACACCAAGCCAACGCGCAAAATGCAGGGATATATTAGTTAGTTGCGAACAATCGAGAGCGTTCGTGGTCAGCCAGCGAACAGGGAGGTTATCGGTATAATCTCCCTCCAAGTTGTAGCCATATACATAGCTCCCGGTATAACCGCTATTCGGATCGCCGGCATATGAGCCGCCGCCGGTAGGCTGCCCGAAGGCCCAGTCGGACTCTGTAGTCCATCCGGGATCGCTGTCCAGTGGAAAGGAGTATATAACCTCCTGAACCGGGGTGGGGGGTGGTGTCGGAGTGGTAGACGGGGTGGGTGTTACCGACGGGGTCGGACTGGGTGTATGGAATCCCTCCGGCGTGGGTGTGGTGAGATAGCAGGTCCGGGTGAACTTGCTCACGAAGGCGTCGGCATTCCCCCTGTATCCCGCCTGGTATGGGTTCTCGGTGGGAAAGTCGTCGGACTCAGTCATGCCGCAGATATAGGCTGAACCGCCTGACGCCGCAATCCCGTAGCCGTAATCTGCTCCGCTCCCCCCCAGGTAGGTTGAATAGAGGAGTTCGTCGCCCTTGGGTGAGAACCGGGTAAAGAACGCGTCACTTATGGGTCCATAGTCATACCCCTCTACCCAGGCGGCCTGGTAAGCGTTCATAGTTGGAAAATCGGAGGAGGTGGTAGAGCCGGTCACATGAGCCGAGTCCTCTCCGAGTGTGATCCCATAGCCGTAATCATAAGAGCCTCCTCCTAAATAGGTGGAGAAGATCAGGCCCTGGCCATTGGCGGAGAGCCGGCTCACGAAGGCGTCTGTATTTCCTCCATAGGTTGACTGGTAGGCGTTTTTAACCGGGAAATCATAGGAGTCTGTATAACCGGCCACGTAGGCCAGACCGGATGAGTCGATGGCAATAGACCGGCCGGTAGCATCATCGCCTAAGTAGGTGGAGTAGAAGAGATCGGAGCCGGCAGATGAGAATTTTGTGACAAAGGCGCCATAACCACTTGCCTGGTAGGCATTCTTAGTGGGGAAGTTATCTGAATAAGTATAACCGGTTATGTACGCCTGACCGTCTGAGTCAACGGCAATTCCATACCCCACATCAGGAGAGCTTCCCCCCAGGTAGGTAGAGAAGATCAACTCCGAACCACTGGTGGCAAGCTTACTGACAAAGGCGTCGCCGCCGCCACTGGCCCAACCGCCGTCGCCGCCAAAACCGGCTTGATAAGGGTTAACTGTAGGGAAATCGGTGTTGGTGGTATCTCCGCTCACGTAGGCACATCCGTCTTCAACCGCAATAGCGTAAGCGCACCCTCCATAATAAGAGTAACTTCCCCCCAAACAGGTGGAGTAGTCCAGAGTCGAGCCGTCGGAGATCTTGCTGACAAAGGACATTCTCTTTCCGGAAGGTCCCTGATAAGCGTTTTCGGTGGGAAAATTATATGACCGGGTCTCACCGCAGATATAGACCGAACTCCCTTCGACGGCAATGCCGTACCCCTGATCAGAATAACTCCCCCCCAGATAGGTCGAATAGATCAACGCGGAACCGCTGGCGGAGAGCTTGCTCACGAAAGCGTCATCATCCCACTCCGAGGCATTATTCTGTTGATAGGCGTCTTTGGTGGGGAAATCGGAGGAGGCAGTATAGCCGCAGATGTAACTGTAACCGGAATCATCGGCGGCGACAGCCCGGCCGCAATCATCATAACTTCCCCCTAAATATGTTGAGTAGTCAAGTTCCACCCGGCAGACATAATTAAAAGGGGTGAGTGTGGGGCTGGCGGTGGGAATGGGTGAGACAGTAGGAGAAGCTGACGGCACGGCTGTTGGGGTACTGGTCGGAGTGGGGGTTATTGACGGGGTCGGACTGGGTGTTCGGAATCCCTCCGGTGTGGGCGTGGTGAGATAGCAGGTCCGGGTGAACTTGCTCACGAAGGCGTCGGCATTCCCCCTGTATCCCGCCTGGTATGGGTTCTCGGTGGGAAAGTCGTCGGACTCAGTCATGCCGCAGATATAGGCTGAACCGCCTGACGCCGCAATCCCGTAGCCGTAATCTGCTCCGCTCCCCCCCAGGTAGGTTGAATAGAGGAGTTCGTCGCCCTTGGGTGAGAACCGGGTAAAGAACGCGTCACTTATGGGTCCATAGTCATACCCCTCTACCCAGGCGGCCTGGTAAGCGTTCATAGTTGGAAAATCGGAGGAGGTGGTAGAGCCGGTCACATGAGCCGAGTCCTCTCCGAGTGTGATCCCATAGCCGTAATCATAAGAGCCTCCTCCTAAATAGGTGGAGAAGATCAGGCCCTGGCCATTGGCGGAGAGCCGGCTCACGAAGGCGTCTGTATTTCCTCCATAGGTTGACTGGTAGGCGTTTTTAACCGGGAAATCATAGGAGTCTGTATAACCGGCCACGTAGGCCAGACCGGATGAGTCGATGGCAATAGACCGGCCGGTAGCATCATCGCCTAAGTAGGTGGAGTAGAAGAGATCGGAGCCGGCAGATGAGAATTTTGTGACAAAGGCGCCATAACCACTTGCCTGGTAGGCATTCTTAGTGGGGAAGTTATCTGAATAAGTATAACCGGTTATGTACGCCTGACCGTCTGAGTCAACGGCAATTCCATACCCCACATCAGGAGAGCTTCCCCCCAGGTAGGTAGAGAAGATCAACTCCGAACCACTGGTGGCAAGCTTACTGACAAAGGCGTCGCCGCCGCCACTGGCCCAACCGCCGTCGCCGCCAAAACCGGCTTGATAAGGGTTAACTGTAGGGAAATCGGTGTTGGTGGTATCTCCGCTCACGTAGGCACATCCGTCTTCAACCGCAATAGCGTAAGCGCACCCTCCATAATAAGAGTAACTTCCCCCCAAACAGGTGGAGTAGTCCAGAGTCGAGCCGTCGGAGATCTTGCTGACAAAGGACATTCTCTTTCCGGAAGGTCCCTGATAAGCGTTTTCGGTGGGAAAATTATATGACCGGGTCTCACCGCAGATATAGACCGAACTCCCTTCGACGGCAATGCCGTACCCCTGATCAGAATAACTCCCCCCCAGATAGGTCGAATAGATCAACGCGGAACCGCTGGCGGAGAGCTTGCTCACGAAAGCGTCATCATCCCACTCCGAGGCATTATTCTGTTGATAGGCGTCTTTGGTGGGGAAATCGGAGGAGGCAGTATAGCCGCAGATGTAACTGTAACCGGAATCATCGGCGGCGACAGCCCGGCCGCAATCATCATAACTTCCCCCTAAATATGTTGAGTAGTCAAGTTCCACCCGGCAGACATAATTGTACGGAGTGGGTGTGGGGGCCTGGGCCTGTAATAAACCGGCGTACGAGCCGATAAAGCATACAACTGTCAAAGCAACGATCCTGGCTTTCATGGCATACCTCCTTGCTTCAATTATTTAAAGAAGAGTATGAAATAGGGCACATCAAATAAAAATTTTAGCTAAATTTTGATTTCGATCTAATAGAGAGTCAACCTTTGAAGGATACTTGAAAAACACCCATACAATCCAAGTGCAGGAAAATACCGGCGGTAATCTCAGTCTGTTCCAGGCTTGCCCTTCTGCTTGTTCCTCCAATTCTGGTTTTATTGAGTAAGGTACATTTCACGCATAATAAGTCAAATACTATGGATAAAAGAAATATCTGGCAATATTAAAAGAATATGTCTATAGTATGCTATTGATTGAGGTATATTGTTTGTATCCTCTTTAAAACAAATAGGTTTGAAAACCAGGAAAATATGAGGGTTGGGCCTATAAAAGAAAGAAAAATTGATGTGAAGGGGTTCTTCCCCGCGAATCCGGCCGACAAACTAATAGATTCTATCTCTCTTTATGCGAACCGAGAATGGCCCTGTCTCCTGGCTATGGTTGTTGAACAATCAGCCGAAGGTGTGGCCGTCACGGACCTGAAGGGTAATATCCGGTATATAAACAACGCCTTCGCGATGGCCCATGGCTACGAACCAAAGGAGCTTATCGGAAAACATATCTCCATCTTTCATACTCCCGATCAGTTGTCGGCAGTCCGGGAAGCAGGCAAGCAGTTAAAGAAAACCGGGCTTTTTACCGGGGAGATATGGCATCTCCGGAAGGATGGTTTGGTCTTTCCCGCCTTGATGCAGAATACGATTCTCAAGGATGAAAAAGGGCGGGCCGTGGGGATGATCGGTACAATCAGGGACATTTCCGCCCGGAAACAGGCCCAGGAAGAGTTGTCTAAATACTGTAATCAATTGGAGGAGACTGTAAAGGAAAAAACCGGAGAGCTTCGGAGGGCAAATATTATTCTGGAGGAACAGAGGGCGGCGATTGAGAGGAAGAATATTGCTCTTCAGGAGTTAATCGAAGAGCTTCACCGGGAGAAAGAGCAGATCAAAGAAGATATGGTATTGAACGTTGAGAATATTCTTCTGCCGATTATTCAGAGGATAAAGATAGAATCCGGTGAAGAGGAGGGCAGAAACTTAGAGATACTTGAAGAGGAACTGAAAAATCTGACCTCATCATTCGGCCGCGCTATGAGCGATACGAAGTTCCGGTTAACACCTCGTGAGATCGAGATCTGCGACATGATCCGCAATGGCCTGACCAGTAAGGAAATCAGCCGACTGCTGAGACTCTCTAAGCAATCCGTGGACGGACACCGGAACCGGATACGTAATAAGCTGGGAATCAGGAATAAGAAATATAATCTATCATCGGTCCTGCAGAATCTTTGATATAAAAATAGCCCCGCATAAAGCGGGGATATTTTTAGTTTTGAACCATGTCTATCATCTTTCTATTGGGCAATATCGTCAATTATCCTGGTCAGTTATCTTCGAGTTGTGCCTATTGCCAGTAATGAGCGTATAAGGAGAGTGAAGCCGGTTAAGAATTCGGTTGGCTGGTTGAGGGCGGTGAGGGAGTTAATTGGTTGGGGAAGTTGGGGGGAGAAGATGTGGTTAGCCTGTGAACTGATTCACCCGCCGGACAAGCCGGCCGGGGTCTTGAAATAGTTTTGAAAATGACGGGGAGCCCTATGCAGGTGTACAACGTAAAAAAACCGAAAGGGATAAACCCTTTCGGCTTTTTACGATCTTGAGTTCGGTGATACCGGTTGCACAAGATAAATAAATAACGACCCCGACGGGGGTCGAACCCGTGTCGCGGGCTTGAAAGGCCCGTGTCCTAACCGCTGGACGACGGGGTCATTATTTTTACTATGTAAAGACTTTGGTTTTTAAGAAAGAACTAAGTAATTTTATGTTGATCTACTCAATTCTCCGGGTAAAAAGACTAACATTGAGTTGTGTTCAAAACTCATTTTTTCCGCAGGAAAAAAATGAGGGCGGAGGGACTCGAACCCTCGACCCACGGCTTAAAAGGCCGTTGCTCTGCCAACTGAGCTACACCCCCCGAAAATTCTTGCAAAAGATCAATGATTACTAAATTAATCGTGGAAACGTAACAAAAGGCTACTTGAAAAGCAAGTTCAATATTCTATGGTTGAAAGCTATCAGTTAATCCCTTTTTTGTTTGTATACCGATTTGTCGACTCACTTTGGTTGCTCTCTTCCGCGGTCAGCGACCGCGGCTACAACTTTGCCTGGTGTTTGCTCTGTAGCCGGGGTCGTTGACCCCGGTCCGGTTTCCCGCGGTCGGCGACCGCGGCTACAACTTTGCCTGGTGTTTGCTCTGTAGCCGGGGTCGTTGACCCCGGTCCGGTTTCCCGCAGTCGGCGACCGCGGCTACAACTTTGTCTGGTGTTTGCTCTGTAGCCGGGGTCGTTGACCCCGGTCCGGTTTTCCGCAGTCGGCGACCGCGGCGATAGCTCCGAGGCCTTTCCCCGGTTGATCTCAAGTTATTTTTCGACATTCATTAAAATTTAATGCTATATTTGATTGCACGGTACGTTTGTTTACATATCTCCAGCCAGGGTTTCCCTATAGATTATCTTGAAATTTCGATTTACAATTATTGTTTTCATTCTCGGTTGCATAATATGCCTTCCGGCTGTTCTCACTGCCAGGGCTGACGAATTGAGTTTTCCTTTTGAGTTTGAGCCACCGCTGATTGAAGAGGCCGGAGAGTACAACCGAGTGACGATGGAGGGGTGTGAACTGTGGCGGATTACCGGAAAACCGGTAGTTCCGTTTAAAGGTGTCGCTGTTCTTATCCCGCCGGAGAGAGAGGTAGCCGGGGTTCGTTATCAGACCGGGAAGGAGATCACGCTTCCCGGGAGTTACTACCTGGAGCCGGGAGGAGCATGCTATCCGCTGAGCCGACCGGATCTCAAGAGAGAGGTCACACCCGACCCGGATATTTATAACTCGCTACTTTCTTATCCCGGCCGGATTCTGGCCGATATCAACCGGCAGGAGAAGACGGGGTACAGTCTTCTCTACTTTAATCTATATCCATTGAACTACCTCCCCGCCGCGCGAGAGATTTCGTACTACCGGAGTATCCGGATTGTTATCACATTGAAGGACCTTTCCCGGAAGAGATCGGCGCGTCTTCCGGCGGTTCGAGGGTTATCCGGTGATATGGAGGCGGTCGCGGCCTTGGTTGTCAATCCGGAGTTAATCCCGACATACCGGCCTCCGCTTCGGAGTTCCGCGGTTGATCCCCTGGAATCATACTCTCAGGTAATCATTACCGGCAACGCGCTGGCGTCGAGCTTTGAACACCTCCGGGATCACCGGATCAGCCGGGGGGTTTCCAGTACTATCGTGACTGTTGAAGATATTGTGGCCGATCCCGATTATCGCTGGGACGGTGCCTATGGCGACGACGTGGCCTGGGCCGACGATACCGCCGCCCGGATCAGGAACTTTATCCGGGATGCCTACGGGAACTGGGAGACCGAGTATATTCTGCTGGGAGGAGACTATTCGGTTGTTCCCTTTCGTCTCTTCTGGGTTGTTGCCAAGGACCCCGATCTCGAGTGGCCATATATAACCGAGATGCCGTCCGATAATTACTTTGGCTGCCTGGATGGGAGTTACAATTCTAACGGGAACAGCCGCTGGGGGGAGGAGACCGATGGAGTAGAGGGGGGCGATGTCGATCTTACATTCGAAGTCCACGTGGGTAGGGCCGGGGTGAACAGCGCGGAGCAGATCGGTAATCTGACGGATAAGATTATCGCCTATGAGGAGAGTAATTCCGAAATCATAAAGGAAGTTCTGATGGCCGGTGAGCATCTGGGGTTCGGGGGAGATTCCGAATACGCCAAGCCATCAATGGAGGAGATCCGCCTTGGTTCATCCGCGCACGGTTATACTACCGCCGGCTTTGTTGAAAACTCCTGGTTCGAGTCCACCGATACTCTATACCATATGGATGGAATCTGGTCCAGCAGTACTCTAATCGGGAGAATTAATTCGGGCATCGCCCTGACCAATCATCTGGGACATGCCAGCAAGACTTACTGCATGAAACTTCATATCGGTGACTTTAGCTCTTTCACAAATACCGATTACTTCTTCGGCTACTCTCAGGGGTGCAGCCCCGGACGGTTCGATACCGGGGGGAGCTGGTGCGAGGAGATTACCCGGAATGAATATGGGGCGTTTGCTTTTATCGGTAATGTCCGTTACGGTTTTGGACTCTCCAACAGTACTGATGGGCCATCACAGAAGTTTCAACGTCCATTCTGGGACGGCCTGGTTTCGGAGGGGATTAAAGAGATCGGAAAACTGAACTCTTATTCCAAGGAATATAATATCCCCCGGATCAACGAACCGGTCTCCCGCTGGGTCTATTATGAGGTGACTCTCTTTGGAGATCCCGCCACCCGACTCCATGACGGTTCCACTTCACCGACGCCGATTCCGTCAGCCACTCCAACCGCCACCCCTACAACGACACCGACAGTTCAATCGACTCGGTCTCCCTCACCGACTCCGACTGCTATCCCGTCCGCTACGCCGTATCTGACGCCGGTTCCGACAATCAAGCCCTCATCGACACCAACACCACTTCCAACAACTACTCCGACTGCTATCCCGTCTGCTACGCCTCATCTGACACCAATTGAACCATCATCGACTCCTACGTCGACTCCGACGCCTTCTCCGACAACTACATGTTGTGGAACTACTACTCCGACCGCCACTCTGGAGCCGTCGATTACTCCAACACCCTCTGTCGCCACTCCAACTGTTACCCCTTCACCCGGGCCGACTTCCTCACCGCCGGAGAGTATCACTTGTCTTGCAGGAGATGGGGACTATAACGGGGATGGCACCTCCGAGATCGCCATCTATCGCCCCGGTATCGGGCTCTGGGCGATCAGGGGGATGAGCCGGTTCTACTTTGGCGGTGGAGATGATATACCGGTCCCTGGTGATTACCGGGGGGATGGCACAACGGCTGCGGCAGTCTTTCGCTCGGCCCAATCCCTCTGGCTGATCCGGGGATTGTCTTCCTTTTATTTCGGTGCCTCTACCGATTGGCCGGTCCCCGGAGATTACGATGGTGATGGAAGCCATGAACCGGGGATATTCCGGGAAGAATCCGGACTATGGGCGGTCCGGGATCTGACCAGAGTATATTTTGGCGGTGATGGCGATCTCCCTGTTCCCGGGGATTATACCGGAGAAGGAACTATCGAAATTGGAATATTCCGGCCGGCAACCGGGCTCTGGGCACTCCGGGGGGTCAACCGGGTCTACTTCGGCCGATCCGGAGACAGCCTGATCCCGGCCGATTATGATGGGGATGGCGAATGGGATATCGCGATCTTCCGCCCCCTTACCGGGCTCTGGGTGCTCCGGGCGGAGACCCGGCTCTATTTCGGCAACGGTTCGGATAGCCCGGTTCCGGCTGATTATGCCGGCACCGGGTCCGTCGGCATCGGGATCTTCCGGGAGGCTTCCGGCTTATGGGCGATTCAGAAGGTTACCCGAGTGTATTTTGGCGGGGTCGGGGATATACTGGTTACGAAGTAAAGTAATCAGGAAAAAAATGGGGTCAGGCCTTGCGTTATGCGCATTTGCGCATAACGCAAGGCCTGACCCCATTTTTTTGACGCCGAGTCGCTTGCGTATAGGGGCTGGTGTGGGTCTGGAGGACCAGGAATAAGAAGGGATAAAGGATTGCCAATAAATCGCTAAAATAGCAATCAATCTTGTCCAAAATTCAAAACTTAAATATTTACCGAAGGAAAATATTTAAATGTGGAGCAGTTCCTCTTCCTTGGTCTTCAGAAGATCATCGATCTCCTTGATATACTCGTCGGTCTTATCCTGAATTTCCTTTAAGGCGCGGAATTTACCATCTTCCGGGAGATCTCCGGACTTGAAGAGGGTCTCAAGCTCATGATTGGCATCACGGCGGACGTTTCTGATAGCGATCCGGCCTTCCTCACTGATCCCCTTGATCACCTTGACCATCTCAAAGCGACGTTCTTCGCTCATCTCCGGGATGGGGATCCGGATGATCTTTCCATCATTCATCGGGTTTAAGCCGATGTTGGCGGACTGGATGGCCTTTTCGACCGCTGATAACGCGCCCGGATCCCAGGGCTGAACCACCAGGAGGCGTGCTTCCGGGGTGGAGATACCGGCCAGGTCGCGCAACCGGGTTTTAGTACCGTAATAATCGACCATGACATTTTCAACCAGAGCCGGGGATGCTTTCCCGGTTCGGATCGAGGCAAATTCACCGGTGACAACTTCCACCGATTTCATCATCTTCATCTCCGCATCGTCCATGGTAGTTTCTAAGGTCATGATGTACCTCCTATTAAATAAGTGCCTTAAGTGCGCTAAAGTGCCTAAAGTTAAAAGTTGTCGCTTTCGCCTGGCTGCTTAAGCTTATTGAATATAAGTAACTCTATTTTGATAAGTTTGAAATGCCTAAAGTTAAAAACTCCACCTTGGCAACCAGGTAAAAAGAGCAGGCGCTGCGTACCTTAAAAGGTGCGGCTACCACAACAAACCAAAAAAATCGGATTTATCAAGCAGCCTCTAAAGGTTGCCGCTACGAGCACGAGGTGATGAAAGCTTATGTAATTTGTATTGTACTAAATTTTAAGAATTTCCTTAAATGCCTAAAGATAGCGTTTCGGCATAGCCAGGCGAGGCGACAACTTTAGGCACTTCACACTTTAGGCACTTAAGGCACTTCTCTCTTTGGCACTTCTTCTAAGACATTACAGTGCCGACATCTTCACCTCGAAGAACCCGTTCGATGGAGTTCTCCGCCCAGAAGTCGAAGACAACCACCGGGATATTATTTTCCCGCGCCAGTGCGATGGCGGGGAGATCCATGATGGCCAAACCTTTCTCAAGGGCCTCATCGTATGAGATCCGGTCATAACGGAGGGCGGCGGAGTCGATTTTGGGATCGGCGGTGTAGATTCCGTCAACCTTGGTCGCCTTCAGTACCGTGTCGGCCCCGATATCGCAGGCCCGTAAAACGGCCGCGGTGTCGGTGGAGACAAACGGGTTCCCGGTGCCACCGGAAAAGATCGCTACGGCACCGTTATCTAAAGCTTTACGGGCATTTCGGGGGAGATATGGTTCGGCAATAGGAGCTATAGGGAGAGAGGAGAAGAGACGGACATCAATACCATCTTCCTCGATAATATCACGGATCGCCAGGGAGTTGATGACGGTTGCCAGCATTCCCATCTGATCGGCGGTTGTCCGGGCCAGTATATCAGCCGAGGATAATTTACCCCGGAGAATATTACCGCCGCCGCAGACGATTCCGATCTGAACTCCGGAGTTGATAGCTTCCCTAATTTTGGATCTCAAAAAATGAAGGGCCTCGATATCGATAACTTCCGCTACTCTCTTGCCCAGTGTCTCCCCGCTGATCTTGAGGATGATACGCTTATAGATTGGTGCTGAAGAAGTTATACCGTAGCCTCCCACATTATAAAAGTAACGTTTTAGTGAAACCAGTTGCGCAGGGCTCGTATAATCATCGACGGCGGGGCCATCGTGTGGCAGCCTAAAGGCAGCCGCTACGAGAGGACGAGGTTCACTGAAAGCTTACTTATAAAAAAACCAAATTACCTGATTTTTTAGCCTTTGGAGATCTAGATTGTACCTTATTAAGATGCTCCTTTTCGTGATGAAAATTACCCGGGGCATTCCCACGCAGAGCGTGGGAACGAGTAAACTAGCTCCACCTGTTCGATGCGATAACTTTAGGCACTTATAATTTGTCTTACCTCTCTCCCAGTCTCCAGCGAACAAATTCTTTTACCGCAATCGGTTCTCCGGAAGGAGTTTCCTGTTTTTTCAGGTAGTCAGAGACTTTGATTTTATCGTCATGGAGGAAGGGCTGATCGAGGAGGCAGAGACCGGTAAGGTGCTTCCTCCATTTTCCTCCCAGGATTTTCTCCTGGATGGCTTCAGGCTTATCCTTAATCTGCTCCCGGAAGATTGCCATCTCCCGTTCTTTCTCTTCGGCGGGGATATCAGTTTCTCCCAGGTAGGTTGGATTGGAGGCCGCTACCTGCATGGCAAGTACCCGGCCTGTTTCCGGGAGCTTTTCGGTGAGTTCAACCAGGGACGCCAGTCGAGCGTTGTGATGGAGATATCCTCCGATGTATCCATCCTTATTCCAGAGGAGGGCGCGGCCGATCGTAATCTTTTCGCCGATTCTCGCGGCGGCGGCAGTTAACTTTCCCTGGATCTCTTCCTCGGCCAGTGCGTCGGGGCCATCGGTAAAGAGTATATCGATCAATTTGTCCGCCAGCGCGGAAAAGTCATCGGTGGGGGTGACAAAGTCGGTCTCACAGTTTAGTTCCAGCAACGCGGCTTTTTTTGCGTCATCGGAGATCCGGAGACGGATCAAGCCTTCTCGAGCTTCCTTGCTCTCTCTTTTTGCGGCTTTAGCGGCTCCCTCGGCCCGAAGGATATCGATGGCTGCTTCAATATCTCCGTCAGTTTTTTGAAGTGCTTTTTTACAGGCCAGAATTCCGGCGCCGGTTTTGTCTCGTAGTTCTTTTACCA
>Ga0307929_1001912_pt1 | contig 14473 bp, 10 predicted proteins | sample AceLakmetage1330_FD_203160 | JGI IMG/M metagenome (GOLD analysis project Ga0307929, IMG submission 203160) | Saline water microbial communities from Ace Lake, Antarctica - #1330 | ecosystem: Environmental > Aquatic > Non-marine Saline and Alkaline > Saline | place: Antarctica: Ace Lake...
CGTACAAGGCATGACCGAGACCAACGGCGTTGTCGGTGTGGCTGTGGTGCTCTACGGCACCAATGGCATTGCCATTGCAACCAATACCACCGATGCGACAGGCAATTACCTGTTCAGTGACCTGCCTCCAGGCGATTACTACGTGACGTTTGATCCTGCGACGTTGCCTGTCGGAACCGTTTTCACCTTCCAGGACCTGGGTGATGATGCGTTTGATAGTGATGCCGATCCGACAAACGGTCAAACCGTTGCGACGGGTTTCCTCGCATCAGGCGATTCGGATCTGACCTTGGACGCGGGTATCCATACGCTCGCCGCATTGGGAGACTGGGTCTGGTTGGATGTGAATGGTGATGGGCTCCAGGATGCATCCGAGACCCATGGTGTAGCCGGCACAACTGTGACGTTATATGATGCGGCCAGTAATGTGGTTGATACAATTGTCACGGCTGCGGATGGTGGCTATCTGTTCACCAACCTTGTGCCGGGTGTTTACCATGTTGGCTTTGTGCCACCAGCCAGCCATCAGATTACTGTGACTGATCAAGGTGCTGATGATGGATTGGATAGTGATGTGGATCAACTTACCGGGCGGACCATTCCTACCATGCTGATTTCTGGTGAAAATGATCTAAGCTGGGATGCTGGGCTATACGAACCGGCTTCGATTAGTGATCTGGTATGGGACGATCTGGATCACGATGGTTCTCAGCTACCCGGTGAGCTGGGGATAAGCAATGTGACCGTACGCTTGTTGGCTACTAATGGCGTGGAAATTTCGACCACAACGACGGATGTTGGCGGGCTTTATAGTTTCACCAACCTGCCTCCAGGTGACTATGTGGTCGAAGTGGTTCCGCCCGCTGGGTACGAAGTGACGGTGCAGGATCAGGGAGGGGATGACAGTGCAGATAGCGATGTCGATACTACGACGGGGCGCACCGATCCTGTAAATTTGGTCTCCGGAGAAGATGATGACAGCGTGGATGGTGGCCTGTTTATGCGGGCTGATCTAGGCGACTTTGTCTGGTATGATCTGAATCTTGATGGGATTCAAAACACCAACGAACTTGGTGTGGCGTTCGTGCTGGTGACCTTGTATGACGTGTCCAGCAATGTCGTGGGCACGACGACCACGGCGGTGGATGGCAGTTACGCATTCACCAACCTGTTGCCACGGACGTACTACGTTGGGATCATGTTGCCGGGTGGTTATGTGTTTACAGCGGGGAATCAGGGCGGGGATGACACGCTCGACAGCGACGTCGACCCGGCAACGGGTCTGATGATTCCGACAGCCTTGATGTCGGGTGCGAATGATCTGAGTTGGGATGCGGGCATATACGCGGCCTTACCGGACATTGGCCTAACGAAGCTGGCTGGTGACGCTCCGGACGGCGACATCGAGTATATCTTGCCTGGTGACGATGTGGTGTACACGTATAGGGTTGTCAACAGCGGCAACACCTGGCTCGTGGACATGAACGTGACAGACGACATCCTCGGTGTGGTGGGGACGATCGCAGGACCTTTGGCGCCAGGTGGAACGAACACCTTGTACCTAACCGGATCAAACATCACCGTAGATGTGACCAATACCGGCACGGTAGAGGGTACGCCGGCGGCAAGTACGGGCGATCCGCTGGTGGGGCTGCTACCGGTTAGCGATCAGGACGATGCGATTGTTGACGTGACACATCCGGGTTATACGTTACTGAAGGAGGCCTATAGCTTCACGAACCGTGCGGCTGTGGTGGGTGAACTCGTCGAGTTCCAGATCATGATCACGAACACAGGCGACGTGGATCTGGTGGAAGTACCGCTAACGGATCTATACAGCACCAACTATCTGGCATTCTCGAATGCGTCCCCGGCAACGGTTGACACTGACGACGACGGAGAGCTGAGTTGGGTCAATGTTGGGCCGCTTTCCGTTGGAGCGTCAACCAATGTGTTGGTCTTCTTTACCGCTCTGCTGGCTACCGATGCGTCGCAGACCAACCGCGCGGTGACCGCGCCGTTGACACCGACAAACTACCCGCCGGTGCCGCCGGCGACAAATGATGCGCCGTATGAAATAACCTACGTGGAGATCGGTGACGTCGTGTGGGTCGATCTTGACGGAAACGGCCTGCCGGACGAGGACCTGTCAATATGGGGGCTGAACGGGGTGACTGTTAATCTGTATATTTTCACAAACGGGGTATGGGAATTGGTCGCCACGACGGTGACATCGACACACACTTCGGGTGAACGTGGGTGGTATCTGTTCCCGAACCTGACTCACGACCGATACCGAGTCAACGTGGATCTTAACACGATTCCCGCCACTTACACGGAGTCGACTACGCTTACGGTGATCCATGTTCCGACGGGACCGGAGAAGGCGTACTATTTTGCCGACTTCGGGTTCAAGTCCGGTGCGCCCACGGCCGTGGAGCTGATTGGCTTTGACGCCAGTCGCGAGGGGGATCACGTCCTTCTGCATTGGGAGACCGCGGTGGAGCTCGGCACGGTCGGATTCAATGTCTACCGGTCGGAGTTTGCGAGCGAATGGAGCCAGGTGGAGCCAACGGTCCGGCGCGTTAATGCGGCGTTGATTCCCAGTTCGCTAACCGGTGCGGGCAGCACCTATGAGCTGACAGATGCCGTCGTCGCGTCTACCGCAACATATTACTATTGGCTGGAGGAGGTCGAGGTCAGCGGCGAGGTGCTGCAATATGGGCCGGCGACGGTCGCGGTCGCAGTGACGGACGATCGGGTCGCATCCACATTCACCGTACCTTCTGGCAGCGTGGCAGAAGGTCAGATTGTGATCGTGCGTTACGCCGAGCTCAAAGCGGCCGGTGTGCCGGTGGATACGGTGCTGGCGGCGTCCCTGAAAGTGTGGCGTGACGGCCGCGAACTGGCCTTGTTCGAGGGATCTTTTGGTGAGCGACTGAGTCAAGACGGCTACCTCCTGTTCTATCTGGACGCCGGCTCGACGTCGACCGTTCACGTGGCCCTAGGCAGCGGTCTGAACGCACGCCGCATGACGGCCCTCTACGTTGAGCCGGAAGCTGCCGATGATGTATGGATTGGTAAAGCAACCGAAGGCCAGCTTGTTTTCGACGCGACGGTGGCGTTCAGCCGCTATCTGCTACAGGGATTCAATTCCGACTGGGTGTGGTTGCTCGACATCACAGCCCCCGATACGCCGCTGTTCCTGTTCGGCTACATGACCGGAGGCGTGGACGGCCAAAAGATACTGGACTTCAGCTACACGGTGCCCGAGTCCGCCCGGTGTATCGCGGTTGAGCAAGGAGCCGTCGTTGAGCTCGAACAGTTGTTGACACCACCATCGGCGGATGGCGGTGTGACTGATTGATGCGGCATAGGACAATGAAATTTATGATGACTTGCCTCAAAATGATGCGATATCGCATAGCGATGGTGGTCGCTTCAGCATTACTAGTTGCTACGGTTGGGATCGCGCAGGTTGAAATTAGCGACAGTGGACCGGGCCAGCGCGAGCTGACGTTTTCCCTGCCACAGAATATCGAGTTCGTTGCGGTGGATGCCGGGTGGGCGGTGGTGTGCGATGGGCAGGCCGGGGCTCTGCCGCCCGGGTCGCCGGATCTCCCCGTATTTTCCGGGCTTCTGCCTTTGCAGCCGGGCGAAAGTGTGGAGGCGGGAACCGTGACGGTTGTGTACGAGGTTGTGACCCAGAATGTAAGTGTGGTGGCGGTCCCGGTGCGCGAAACCGTGGCGCTTGATCCGGGGCAAAGCAGCACGCGTACGGTGCGTCGCAAAGATCGCGTTATCTATGCTCAGGACGGTTTCTGGCCGGTGCAACACGTCAGCATCAATGAAGTTTGGCAGGGCCAGCGCAAGCTGGCGCGGGTGGAAGTGCGCCCCGTGCAGTACAACCCGGCCACGGGAGCTGTGCGCGTGTGTCGTTTGCTGAAGGTCGTTTTGCGAACGGTGCCGAGTCGGAATGAGGAGGGCCCGCGCGGGCCGCTCCGACGCCGTCCGCCTAGCTCGGGCGAGGGGGCACCGTGATGTCGTTGCAGCACAAACTGACGGGAGCACTTTGCGTGACAGGCGTAGCCGTTATGGCTGCTGTAGCATGGGGGCAGGATTTGCTGCCGCCCATGGTTGGCTATGCCGATGACTTTGCTCTGCGCCGCGCGGGGATGGCCGTTGGTGCCGACATCAAGTTCTCCGTGTTGCAGGAGGGCCTCCACAAGGTGACGCGTGGCGAGTTGATGGCGGCCGACGTCCCCGCTGATCGGTTGGTGGGAGATCAGATGCGCCTATTCTGCCGCACGTGGGAGACGGCCATTTATGTCTCCACGGACGGTCTGTTCGGTGCGGAGGACTTCTTCCTGTTCTGGGCGCAGCCCTACGAGAGTGCGTATACCCGGACGAATGTTTACTGGCTCGGATTCGGGCCCGGCGGGCAACGGATGGGCCAGCGTTCGGGGGCATTAATCCCGGGCGGGCAGGCTATTGTTTCGTATCGGCATCGAACGGTCTACAGTCCTGAACTCATGTTCTTCAACAACTTTCTGCCTAATGACTCTAGCTTCGATCATTGGTTCGCGGGTTACATGAGCAGAGGTTACAACGAGAACAATACGTTCACCATGTGGTCGGGCAACCGGTTGGCCACGGGCACGGCTTATGCGGACCTGTCGCTGCATGGTGGTGATGCTTACGCGGGAACGCCCGATCATATAACGAGTGTTAAGATCAATGGAACCACCGTGGGCAGTGTCACGTATGATGGATGCAGTGCGTTTACGGGGCGCGTCTCATTTGTGGCCAGTTTTTTGGGGACGACGTCGACGAGTGTGACGCTGAACCAGACTCAGACGGTTAATGCCGAGGATCGGGCCTATCTCGAGTCGCTCACCCTTGATTTCGAGAGACCGCTGGCGAGTGCCGATGGCGCCACGCTGTACTTCGGTGGGGCGACGGGTGCCTGCAACTATGCGGTAACGGGATTCGCCTCCTTCGCGGGTGATTTCCACGTGGTGGATGCTTCAGATCCCGTGTCGCCTGTGATTCTGACCGACTGCACGGTCTCGAATGCTTCCGGCTCGTACACGGTGTCGTTCGGGGACTCTGCGCCGACTGCGCGGTTGTATGGCGTGGTGGCGTCGTCGGGCGCGGCATCGGTCGACCGCATCGAACGTATGCCGTTCCGCAACCTGGCGGTGACCTCGCGGCAGGCGGACTACATCCTGATCTGTCCGTACGCATTTCGTACGTCGGCCTATCGCCTGCTGAAACACCGCTACCTGGACGGGTTGAGCGTCGTGGCGGCCCCGATTGAAGATGTGTATAACGAGTTCTCGTATGGCATCGCCGATGCCGGCGCCGTCAAACAGTTTATCGGCTTTGCATATCATCACTGGCAGGCGCCAGTCTCCAAGTATGTGTTGCTGGCGGGGGAGGGGACGTATGATCCGAAGGGCAACCTTGGTGCTTCCGCAGATAACGTGCTTCCCGTTCGCCTGGGTCCCTCTTCGTGGCGATGGACGTCGACGGATAACTGGTTCGCCCAAGTCAGCGGGCTGGATGAGTTGATCGACCTGTCGGTTGGCCGCATCCCAGTAACCACGGATGCTGCGTTGGGCGCTGTCGTGGACAAGATAGCAGTCTATGAGACGGCGATTAATGGCGCGGAGGATTGGCTAAATAAGGCTACGCTGGTGGCCGACAACGACACGGCAGATCAGGGCTTCAAGGCGGCAACGGAGATCAATGTGGCCTCGCATCTCAGTCACGCCGACTTCTCCATGACGAAAGTTTATCTGGATGACTTCCCCATCGCGCAGGCCCGCACGACGATCGCCAGTAGCTTTGCCAATGGGCGATATCTTATCACGTTTTTCGGGCATGGCGCCGTGGATTTCTGGACGGGCGAGCAGATCTGGACCAGCAGCGATGTACTGGGATTGTCCAATACAGTGTATCCGATTGTAGCGATGTTTACCTGTCAGACGGGCTATTTTCAAGACCCGGCCCAAGACTGCATTGCTGAGTTGATGCTGGAGCGCTCCGCCGCCGGCGCGGTGGCATGTCTCGGGCCGAGTATTGCAGCTGACCGCGATTATTCGGCTTATGTGGCCGATGGGTTTGTGGGGAAGCTTGTTGATGCCGGCCCGGTGCGGTTGGGCGACGCCTTGGTCGCAGGGATGACCACGCTCTTTGAGTTTGGAAATCAATTTCGCGAGGAGCTACGTGCTTACCACATCTTTGGCGACCCGGCGACGCTGGTACGGCCAGAGTAGGATTGATGACATGATAGAAAATGCACAAATGGGTGATGCGGCGAACGCACTGCGTGAGGTGTTGTGTGGCTGGATTCATGGCGACGCCACATCGGGACGCACGCTGAACGGCGGCGAGGTTACCTGCTTCGTCGCCATGGTGGAACGCAATCGTCTGGATGCGCTCATGTGGGTGGCACTGCCGGACGGTGCATTGCGGCAGGCGTTGGCGGGCCACTTGGAGCCGTGGCGGCGGTCGTACGAGCAAAGCCTGATCCGCAATATGCAGCAGCAGCGCCTGGCTTTGAATGTGTGCCGTTGCCTGGAGGAAGCTGGCATCCTGTGCATCGGGTTGCGGGGTCCGTTTGCCGGCGATGCGCTTTATGGCGATGTGGCGTTGCGGCACTTTACGGATATTGACTTGCTCATCCCGGTTGAACGCCGGGATCAGGCTTGGGAGATCCTGACCGGGCAGGGCTATCGGTTCAATCACCCTTTCCTAACGCGCTCCGCCTGCACACGACACCACCTTGAATGGCCGTTCCGTCATCTTGAGAAAGGCCTGTCGCTGGACCTGCATTGGGCGGTGGATCATCCCTACAAGCCATACAGGATTGACTATGCGGAGATATTCAGGGCTTCCACGGTCTGTCGGCACGAAGGAGGGACATGGCGTTCGCCATGCCGCTCCCATGCCATGCTCCTAGCCTGCATACATGCGGAAAAGGAATGCCGTCTCCTTGGACGGCGGCCCATGGCTGCGCAACTGGAAACGCAAGGTGCTGAGGGGCGTTGGCGCCACTGGTTGGACGTGGCGCTGGAAGGCGTCCGCGGGGGCCCGGGGTTGGATTGGAACGTGGTACTGGCTGAGGCCGAGGCGTGGGGCGTGAAGGCGCCTGTTGTGGCGGGTTTGACGACCGCAGCGACGCTGTTTGATGTTCCGATGCCGTCGATGGTGTGGCAAGCGGCGAAGGGGCTACGGCCAGCCGTGCGTCTGGGGCGTCTGGCGGCGCGGATTCGGCGCGCTTGCAGCGGGCGGCACAGCGGGCTGCGACGACTCGGGTTTCGCGCTGAGTGTCTGTTCGATGCCTGGCGATTTATCTTCCCCGACAGGGGCCACTTTGCGTGCGCTAGCGGTCGAGATGGGTGGTGTCGCCGGGTCGTTTACACGATGTGTGCGGGATGCCGCTTGGCGAGCGGTGCCTTGGAATGGGTTTGGCTGAAGGGCCGGCAGGTTGGTCTGGATTGGTTTAATCGCAGGCGTGTCGCTGCTTTGATCGTAATGGCAGTGGCCATGGTTGGGAGCCGAGTGGCGGCGCATGACTTCGGCGATGATGTGAGCGATGAGTCGGCTGGCGCGGAGGAACTGTCCGTCAACGGGGGGGCAATCACGCGCGCGCTTGAGATCGACAGGGATGAAGATTGGTTCATGTTTAGCGTTGAGGCCGGTGTTGATTATACCGTGGCGGTAGGCAATGTAACGCTTTTCGATTCTTCGCTGGAGCGGTACGCCGAGGCTATCGGCACGGCGATTGCTGCTACGAATACGCTGCCGTATTCCGTGGATGCCAGGCTGGCATGGGTGCACAGCGGCATCTCGGAACGGGTCTATGTTCGTGTCAGCGGTATGTTTGAATTTACCACGGGGACATATCATATTGCCGTATCCAGTAGCCAGTTGGATACAGATGATGATGGGTTGCCGGATGTATGGGAGTTCGATAATTTTGGAGATCTTACCAGCACCGACGGCACCGGGGATGCTGATGATGACGGGGTTACGGATTTTGAGGAGTATATGGATGGAACCAATCCAAATGTGCCGGCTGACTGGGTGGTTCAAAATGACTTCGATGGCGACGGAGAGAGCGATCTTATGGTACTTGATCAGCAGACGGGGAGGTGGTTTGCTCGGACGGTTGGTGGCTCCCAATTGGCTTTTTCTGTGAATTGGGGCTGGTCTGGGGTTGAGGCGGTTGCGGGTGATTATGATGGCGACGGTATTGGTGACCTTGCTGTGTTCGATCAGAATACGGGGCGTTGGTTTATTCGCTCCGTTTCAGGTGCCATTCTTGCTTGGGATGTGAACTGGGGCTGGCCAGGTGTTGAGCCTGTATCTGGAGACTTCGACGGAGATGGTATTGACGACCTTGCTGTGTTCGATCAGAATACGGGGCGTTGGTTTATTCGTTCCCTTTCAGGTGACATTATCGCTTGGAATGTCTACTGGGGCTGGCCCGGGGTTCAACCGGTTTCCGGAGACTATGACGGTGACGGAGTCGATGATTTGGCTGTTCTAGACCAGAATACGGGGCGTTGGTTTGTGCGTAATCTCGACGGGGATATTCTGGCGTGGCAGATCTGTTGGGGATGGGCTGGTGTAACGGGGGTGTCGGGTGATTTCGATGGGGATGAACAGTCTGATCTAGCGGTGTTTGATGTGCTCACGGGACGTTGGTTTATTCGAACCCTTTCAGGTGACATTCTTGCTTGGGATGTTAACTGGGGCTGGTCAAGTGTTAGTCCTGTCAGTGGTGACTACGATGGCGACGGAGTTAGCGATTTGGCGATTTTTGACGATGCTTCTGGACGGTGGTTTATTTGTTCGCTGGCTGGCGAGATAATTGGCTGGAATATCAATTGGGGTTGGCCTGGTGTTCAACCTGTCGGGAGGTAGGCTGCATATCGCGATATCGGCCAATTATCCATGCGTTTAAGGGTGCGTGGATCAGGGAGGTTTATTATTACTGAGCGCCACGCGACGAGGGAGTGAGATGAAAAAGTATCGACAGAATCGGAGTGTGGTGGCACGGGATGTTAGGGGCGATCGCATTCTTGTGCCTATGGCCAGCTCGGAGGAGACGCTTGATAGCATCTACGTGCTGAATGAAACAGCGGCCTTTATGTGGGACCAGATGGCAGGGGAATGCACGGCGGCAGAGATTGCCTCGCGACTGGGCGATGCCTATGATGTCGGGGAGGCGCAGGCCAAAGTCGATACGGGGGTTGTGCTGGCTGATTTGCTGGCGCTTAAGGCTATCGAGGCGGTCGATGCCTGAAACCATGAATACGCTTCTCTCATGTTGCCAAACCGTTGGAGCCGACGCCTACGTAACAACTTTGCTGAGCGAGTCATCACCCGAAAGTTTCCCGCTTGCCTGTACGCTCGATATTACCGAGCGCTGCAATCTGGCGTGTGTGCATTGTTATCTCGGATCGCGCCGACAGGGCGGTCGCGCGGATCTGTCCGCCGAACAGGCAAATCGCATCATGGCCACATTGGCGGATGGGGGTGTTCTGGTTCTGGCCATCACGGGGGGTGAGCCTTTGCTGCATCCCGAGTTCCGCGAGATATGGGTGGCGGCGAAGCGCAGAGGGTTTCTGGTGTCGCTGTTCACAAATGCAACTGTTGTTGATGAGGCGCTGGCTGGATTTCTGGCTGCGCACCCGCCCCGCCGAGTCGAAGTATCCGTCTACGGTTCCACGCGGGCGACATACGAATTGGTGACCGGGGTGCCGGGATCCCATGCGAAATGCCTGAACGGCGTCCGGTTATTGAAGGATGCGGGGGTGCGCGTACAGATAAAGTGTCCGGTGCTGCGCGCGAACAGAACGGAGTTGGAAGCCATCGAAGCGTGGGCAGTGGAGATGGGGTTCACGTACCGTTCCGACGCGTTGATTGCGCCCACACTTGATGGCGGAACCGAGCCGCTGGCTCACCGTGTTCCGGTGGGGCAAGTGGATTGCTTTTGCTCAAATGATGCAGAGGTGTGCACTGCGGATGTGTTGCGGGATCACCCTTGCACGGATGGAAGCGATCGTTTGGTGACGTGTGGAGCTGGACTCCGAACGATGCATGTTGATGTGACAGGATACATGCATCCCTGTCTCCTGTGGCGCTTCGAATCGCGCTCGGTGTTGGAAACGTCGCCACGACAGTGGAATGCGCATATGGATCGCCTTAGGCTCGAACGACTGCCGGTGGCGTCAGGCTGTCGCATGTGCGCCGCACGTTCGCGCTGTCCAGCCTGTCCGGCGCTTTCCCAGTTGGAGGGCGGTGCATCGGGTTGCGAGTTGCCGTATTATTGTGACCTCATGCGTGAAGCGGGATTGAAAGCGGATTGAAGAGACTTGACAGTTGTTTGGCAGATAATGGACTATTGTAAATTCGTGATATGCTTTGCAGAGCAGGGCGGAAATCGAATTTGGGCTGGAGTAAAAAAGGAGGCCGTGAGCTATGAAAAATGAGAAGAAGACATATCATACACCTGAAATCCGGCGTGTACAGCTTGAGGACAAGCGTGTCGTGGCGATGGCGGCATGTAATCAGTTTATCGGTGGCGACAGTGTGGTGCGGGGCGACCAGGTAGTGGACAAGTTCGGCAATCCGCTGTTGAATTACGATCCCTCGCTGTGATGGGGACGGGTTGCAGTTGCCGCCTTGAGATAGGTCGCTCTTCATTCATGCTTCACTGGTCGTCTGGAGAGCTCCCAAGTTTATACACGCCATTCATGAATATGTCGCCCGCCGGACCGGGCGATTCCCATTACGCGGTTGCGGAGACGTCCCCCGATCCGACGCCTTCGAAGACAACATACTGGAGCGGCCCTTCCTGGCGGATGACCGCGGGGCGCGACGGTATCGCGGTAGACGTTGTGGATCCTTATTCGCAACGGTGGCAGTGCGCGGCCGAGATGGATGAAACGTTTTCCCAGGGGGTTTTCTATCCGCTGGAGACCCCCGGCGCGAGCGGTGTCGAGTGTCTGTATCCCCCCGTGGATCGCGTGGTCTTCGCGAATCGCCTCTCCATTGAGGGTACGGTGGTTGTGCATGCCAGCGCCGTACGAATCAATGACGGGGTATGTCTCTTTTGCGGTCGCTCAGGCATCGGTAAGTCGACCATCGCCCAGCTATGGCAGGAGAAGGCCGGATGCTCATTGTTGAATGACGATCGCGCGGTGGTTTTCTGTCGGGGGGGGGATGCCTGGGCCGGCGCGGCGCCTTGGCATGGTAAGAACCCCGCCGTCGATCCGGCGGCTGGTCCGCTGCGCGCGATCTTCCATCTCGGGCACGCTTCGACCAACCGGCTGCGCCGTCTCGATCCGCCCGTAGCGGTTGCCAAGCTCCTAGCGACCGGTGTTATTCCTTTCTACTATGAACCCAGTGTAGCCGCCGCCACCGATGCGATCGCGCAGGTGTGCTCCGTCGCACCTTCCTTTGAACTCGATTTCTATCCGGATGCCGATGTGCTGGAATTCGTTGCCAGAGAAGTGAGGCTGTAGAAGGGCATATATTGGAAAGAATGGCAAAGAAAAACATGCGGTGTGCAATGCGTCAGGGAAGGATTCGCCATTACTGAACCTGTGAAACTGATTCGACTAATACTCAAGGGGGTTGCGCTAGCGGGTGTGCTTGCGCTGTTTCTCTTCCGGTACCCCGTCAGCGAGTGGGTGGCCGGCGGATGGGATCCTGGGGTTTACATCAACCAGGGGGTCTGCCAGTCGCGCCACGGATTCAGGTCGACGCCCATGCCGGCTTACGCTGATATGGTCCGGTCTGGTCCGCCAGTTTTTGCCCGCGAACAATTTGGGCGCTACGAGGCCTTTCCTGGCATTCCGATCGATAGCCAGACCGGTGCGTTCGATTTCTATTTCTATCCTGTCACGCCATTGTGGATTGGTCTGCTTTTCCGGGTGGGGGGGATGGGGCTGGCGCTGCACGCCGTGGGTCTGTTGGGAATTCTGTCCGGGGTGTTGCTGTTTAGCGCTTTGCTGCGCATGGGATGGTCGACGCCCCGCGCCGCGCTGGTCGCTCTGCTTTTGTTGCTGCAACCGGTCGTCCTGTACCACATGCATACGCCGTGTTCGGAAATGATGGAGTTGACCGTCATGACCGCGATGCTCGTTGTGCTGACGGGGGGATCTTCAGCCTGGCTGGGGCTCCTTGTGGCCGTGGGGTGTCTCAATCGACCCGGTTTTATGGTGGTGGGCACGATACTGGCACTGCTTCTTTCCGGTGGGGGCGGTCGAGGGCTGAATCGTCGTGCGTCTGGATGGGCGGTGGCGTGGGTCTGCGTCGGACTGGCATGCGCCTTGGCGTATTACCATTTAGCGGGAGCGGGAGCGGTCGTGAAGATACATCGCGCGTTCGCCGTGATGGAGCGGGCCTCGGTTGCAGTTCTAGTCTTGGCCTTGGCTCTCGTATGGTTGCGCCGATGGCCGTGGATTAACCGTGCCCTCGGATCGCGGTGGGGCATGCTCGCGGGGGTGGGATTGCCGGTTGGGGTGCTTCTGCTTGCGGTCGCGCTCAATCCGCGTGGCGCGCAGGACGCTCGGGCTGTGGCGCTTCATCTGGGGGCGTATACTGGATGGCCGCTGCTTGTTCTGGCGGGTGCCGGACTGGCGGTCACCCTGGCCGACGCCCTGTACAGCCGGAAGGTCGCGCCGTGGCACGCCTTCGTCGTGCTGAGCCTGGCCGCGCTGGCGTTGCCGCTGGGCTATAAACATGCGGCTGACCTGTATCCATGGGCCACTAAGCGTTTTGTGTCTTCATTGCCGCTGGTGGTCGCGTTTGGTAGCGGGGCGGCCCTGTGGCGGATGGGGTCACGCGGGATCGCGGGCCGGTGGGCCGCGGTGGCCCTGCTCTTGGTTGTGCTTGGATGGAATGCCGGAAGGATATCGCAGGCGTGGTCCCGAGTTGAGTACGTCGGGCTCTACGACGTGCTATCGGATCTCGCCGCCAAGATAGCGCCAGATGATATTGTTCTGGCTGATCATTTTGTGTGGGGTGCCCCCCTGGCGTTGATCTTTGATCGGCAGGTCATGAACGGGGAGCCGCTGTGGGCGGACCCATCGGCCGAGCGTGTGGCCGGCGCTTGCGCCTTGTTTGACAGCTGGCATAGGGAGGGGCGGCGCATACTGCTTCTGACCTCAACGGAACAGGGCGCTTCCGTTTTCCCCGGTATGTTCCAGACGGTCCGCCCCATCATGGAGCCGGTGGCGTATGCCCATCAGATTATTGCGCATCATCGCAATTCAACTGGGTTCTGGGTAAGGCAGGATCAAAAAACATTCCTGCTTTCCGAATGGAATCCAACGGGAGACGAGCGATGATCGAAGCGGAAACGGCGTTAGATATTCCCATCGTGGAGGTGCTACGCGACGTCTTGCGGCAACGCGGCCGGCTGGTAGTGAAACCGTCGGGAGCAAGTATGGGACCGCGCTACCAGTGGGCTGAAGCGATTGTTGTCGAACCGATGCCGGCGCACACGGTGCCGGTAGGCACGGTCATCATATTCCCTCGCCGCGATTACTGGGTTGCTCATCGCGTCGTGGCGCATCGGCACCGGAGTGGGGTGAGAGGGTATCTCACTTGGGGGGACGCAGCCGGTTGCCCGGATTCACTCCCGCTGCGACACGATACCGCCGTGGGCGTGGTTGTCGAGATACGCGGGGTCACGCGTGCGGTCAACTTGCGCTCGCCCGGTCAACGGGTTTTGGCGCGGATGCGTGTCGCGCGCATTCTGATGGCTGCGATTATTCGGCATCCCCGTGGCTGTCTGAGGGCGATGATCGCCCTATGGCGTATGCCCTTGTCCGAGGTTTAGAGGGCACCCTCAGGTCTGTACATTTTGCCCCGTTCGCTGCTCGTGGAAACGCTTGAGCAGATGGTCGCAGTGTCCTACGTAAAACCGGGAAGAAGTGATGCTTTGGAGGATGTAGACGTAGTACATGAGCCGCACGTTGGTAGAAAAATTGGTCGGGGTGCGGGGATTCGAACCCCGGACCTTCCCGACGTACGTCGGGACGCGCTACCAGGCTGCGCTACAGCAGTTCTACGTCAGGCATATGATGGGCAATGATGGCGCGGATGCTTTTGGCTGATTTCTTTTGCTTGATCTCATTCTCACGCTTCATAGCGTCTGAGCGTGTCGGGTATGACTCGTAGTATGGCATCCACCATGGGCCTTTGTTTCGGGTGGAAGTGTTCTGCCCCGTGCAGTGCTCATGGAAACGCTTGAGTAGATGGTCACAGTGTCCTACGTAAAATCGGGAAGAGGTCGTGCTTTGGAGGATGTATACGTAGTACATGAGTCTCACGGTGGTAGAAAAATTGGTCGAGGCTCGCATCTGTGATTCGATCTTGGTTCATCAATCAATACGCAGTTGGTTAGACTTCTCTATTATTATCCCTTGTGGTTACGTCCGTCGAA
>Ga0307929_1001916_pt1 | contig 14462 bp, 12 predicted proteins | sample AceLakmetage1330_FD_203160 | JGI IMG/M metagenome (GOLD analysis project Ga0307929, IMG submission 203160) | Saline water microbial communities from Ace Lake, Antarctica - #1330 | ecosystem: Environmental > Aquatic > Non-marine Saline and Alkaline > Saline | place: Antarctica: Ace Lake...
GACTCCTGCTCTGGCGTGTAGGGCGTCTTGCACTTATCACAGATCGTACGCACAAGCCGCTGACCGAGAACGGCTTCCAGCGTGGCAGATATCAGAAACGGATCAACGCCCATGTCGATCAAGCGCGTCACAGCCCCCGCCGAGTCATTCGTGTGCAACGTACTGAACACCAGATGCCCCGTCAGCGAAGCCTGCACAGCAATCTGTGCGGTCTCAATATCACGAATTTCACCAATCATCATGATGTCAGGGTCTTGACGCAAAAAGGCTCGCAAAATGTTGGCAAACGTGTTTCCAACACTCTCCTTCACCGGCACCTGAATGATGCCTTCGACATCATATTCTACCGGCTCTTCAGCCGTTAAAATCTTGGTCTCAATCGTATTTACCCGTTTCAGTCCTGAATAGAGGGTCGTCGTTTTTCCAGATCCGGTTGGACCGGTCACAATCACAATGCCATTGGGTTTCATAATATCGTGCGTAAATTTTTCATACACATTGTCCGGCATTCCCAGATTCTCAATAGAGAGGGAGACATTACTTTGATCCAAAACACGCAACACCACGCTCTCGCCAAACTGGGTGGGCAGCGTCGAAACACGTAGATCAATCGGGCGACCCCCAATCGTAAGCTGAAGGCGACCATCCTGCGGCAAGCGCCGTTCAGCAATATTCAAGCCGGACATCACTTTAATTCGGGATATCAACGGCAACGCCAGCCGCCTGGGCGGAGGCGCCATTTCATAGAGCGCTCCATCAACACGATAGCGAATCCGAAATTCCTTCTCGAATGGCTCAAAGTGAATATCCGACGCGCGATCATTTACGGCCTGATACAAGACAAGATTCACAAAACGGATCACGGGGGTCGATCCCGCCGCCTCCTCAATGCCCTGCTCATCCGCATCATCCCCCAGCGCCAAATCCCCTGCATCTTCAATCTCATTTTCAAGCGCAGACAGCATGTCATTCACCGCCGCGCTGTCATCACCATAGAACTGATTGATACACGCCCGAACATCGTCAGCACGCGCCAAGACAAACGAAACATCGCTGGTCAGCACAAACATCAGTTCATCCATAACCTCAGGCGTCACAATGTCACAGACCGCGACTTCGACCGACGTGTCAGTCATAGCCACAGGCACAACATTGTACATGCGAGCTACACTAGCTGGAATACGGTGAATAATATCGACAGGGATATCAATGGCGGGAAGGTTGACAACATGTGTCCCCAGATAACCGGCAATCACTTCAAGCAGAGGATCCTCTTCGATCAACCCCAAATCCACGACAATATTACGAATGGTCTTGCCAGACTCGGCATGTCCAGACGCAATGTCTTCCATCTGCTCCCCACTCAGAATGCCTTGCTCTACGAGCAAGTCCAGCAGCGGGTCATTTAATGTTACTTCATCCATGAGACTGTCTTGAGTTAACGTTTAGAATCCGTACCCTGCAATTTCTGAATTACAGATTCAGGATCCTGTGCTTTGGTAATCAAATCTTCGTAACGAATCTGCCCAGCTTGATAGAGTGCCATCAAATAGGCATCCATCGTAATCATGCCGTGCTTAGCACCCGTCTGAATGTCAGAGGTAATCCGGTACGTCTTGTTGTCGCGAATCAGCGAGCGAATGGATGGCGTCGAGACCATAAGCTCAAAGGAGGCCACCCGCCCCGGACGATCGGCACGAACCAATAGCAGCTGCGAGATCACAGCAACCAAACCCACCGAAAGCTGCGTCCGAACCTGCTCTTGCTGGTTCGTTGGAAATGCATCCACAATACGGTCAACAGTACTGGCCGCACCCGTTGTGTGCAATGTTGCAAAAACCAAATGCCCCGTCTCTGCCGCCGTAATGGCAGCTTCCATCGTCTCAAGATCCCTCATTTCACCCACGAGAATTACATCTGGATCTTGTCGTAGCGCTCGCCGCAGCGCCTCTTTAAACGAGGGCACATCCACACCAATTTCACGCTGCGTGACGATGGATTTATTGTGTTCGTGATAGTATTCAATCGGATCTTCAATCGTAATGATATGGCAGTCACGCTCCTGGTTGATCACATTGATCATACTCGCAAGCGTCGTTGTCTTCCCTGATCCCGTAGGTCCCGTTACCAGAATCAAACCACGCGGACGAAACAATAGATCCTTAACCTGTGCAGGCAACCCAAGCTGTTCCAACGTCATAAGCTCTGTTGGAATCTGACGCAAAACAATTCCCACGGTGCCCTTCTGCTTCAGAATACTAACCCGAAAACGCGCCGCTTCCCCAAAACCAAAACCAAAATCCGTCCCCCCCTGTTCACGCACTTTCTGCTGGTGATCAGGCGACGTAATGCTCTTCATCAAGCGCTCGGTATCTTCGGGGGTCAGCGACTCCACATCCAGTGGTTCAAGTCTGCCGTGCAGGCGGAGCATGGGAGGGAGTCCAACGGAGATGTGCAAATCGGAAGCGCCCTCATCAATCGTCAACTGCAGCAGATCGTTCATCTCAACCTGATTTGGTGGAATCTTATCTTCAGAGTCGTGTTGTGCACTCATCAGTTTATATCTCCCATTGTAACACGAAGCACTTCCTCAATGGTGGTCATGCCAGAGCCTACCTTACGGAGTCCATCTTCACGAAGCGTCCGCATCCCTAATTCGCGTGCGTGCACACGCAATGCGGCTACCGGAACCCTGTCAGAAATCATCTTTTGAATTTCGTCGTTTACCAGAAAAATCTCGAAGAGGCCCTTACGACCCGAATATCCGCTCAGTGAACAATGACTGCAACCATGCCCTCGCGTCAGGGTCTGGCCATGAAGCGGTGCAGCTGCGGGCCCTAGTGAAGCCAACGCCTCCGGCGAGGGGGTATACTCCTCTTTGCAGTGTTCACAAATACATCGCACCAAACGCTGAGCCATCACCGCACGAATCGAAGATGCGGCCAGAAATGGCTTAATCCCAATATCCAAAAGACGCGAAACGGCGCTTGGGGCATCATTCGTATGCAGCGTGCTAAATACAAGATGACCGGTAAGGGAGGCTTCAGTTGCAATCTTGGCCGTCTCCAAGTCTCGAATTTCACCAATCATAATGATATTCGGGGCTTGACGCAGAATTGAACGAAGGGCCAGAGAAAACGTCAGACCCACATCCCGATTCACCTGAACCTGATTGATACCCGACATCAGGTATTCAACCGGATCCTCCACAGTAATGATCTTTCGGTCGGGACGGTTAATGTGGTTGAGGCACGCATACAACGTCGTCGTTTTTCCGGAACCCGTCGGGCCAGTCACCAGGATCACACCATCCGGTAGTGAAATCAGGCGTTCAAACGTCTGCTGGTCATCTGAAAAAAAACCTAGCTTTGGCAACCCCAAGGCAAGGTTCTGTTTATCGAGAATACGCATCACGATACTTTCACCATGATTCGCCGGGACTGTTGAAACACGTAAGTCAAGTTCGCGCCCCATAATGTTAACTTGAATGCGACCGTCCTGGGGAACCCGCTTCTCAGAAATTTTCATTCCCGCCATAATCTTCACACGCGAGATGACGGCTGACTGCAACCGCTTGGGGGGACTGTCGGACTCATGAAGCACGCCATCAACTCGGTAACGCACTCGAAACCGCTTCTCCATAGGTTCCAAATGAATATCCGATGCACGGCTGCGATATCCCTCAAGAATAATCAGACTAACAAGCTTAATGATAGGTGCGTCAGATTCCGAAGCTCCATCGGTATCAATTAGATCATCCTGAACGGTTTCGACATCAACCGTGCCTTCCGTAATCTGATCCAACATCCCCTCAACGTCGGCCTCATCGGCATAATAGCGATCCAGAACGGCTTTAACCTCATCCCACTTCGCCACCACGCCATCCACCTGTACTTTGAGCATGTACCGCAGCGAATCGAGTGTGTCAAAATCAAGCGGGTCACTCATCGCGACGGTAAGGGTATCTTCGGTGCGATAAATCGGAACCACGTTGTAACGGCGTGCGGTCTCAATCGTAAGCATGTCCCGCACTTCGGGCGAGATGTCGATGCCTTGAAGGCTTACAAACTCCATACCGAAGAGTCCGGCCAGCATTGTGAGAACTTCATCCTCAGAAATGACGCCGTCCTGAATCATAATGTCAACGGGAGACCCTTCACGTTCTCCAACTTGAGCACGAGCTTGCTCAATCTGATCCTGCATTAGCAGACCGTTCTCGAGCAATACTTCAAGTACATATTCGTCGTTCGACGTCAACACATCACCTTTTGAAAGTTTCGCTTGCTCATGTGCCAAGCTTATTGGATATCATCTGCCCCACAACTTGCGGATTCGCCTTGCCACGACTCATGCGCATCACCTGCCCCACCAAAAATTGTGCAGCTGCTTTTTTCCCATTCTTATAATCTTCCACAGATTGCGGGTTCTCTGACATCGCCTGATCCACAAACACCTCAATTGAGTCTTCATCACTAACTTGTGCCAAGCTCTTGTCGTTCACGATAGCACGCGGATCGCCACCTTTGTCAACGAGAACCTCAAAAACCGCCTTTGCACTCGTCATGTTGATTGTGTTCGAATCCACAAGCTTGACAAGATCGGCCAAAGCTTCCGGCGTCAGATGCAAGTTTGAGACACAGGCATCGCCGTCCCCCAAAACCCGCATAACCTCCGTCATAATCCAGTTCGAAACCCCTTTGGGATTGCCTGCCCGCTTTGCAGCAGTCTCAAAGAACTCGGCCACATCCCGCTTGGCAACGAGGACCTCAGCGTCATATTCCGGCAATCCATATTCCAACACAAAACGCTCCCGGCGGGTTCGTGGCAACTCAGGGAGGGCCTCACGCCATGCGTCTACTTGCTCCCGTGGCAACACGACAGGCAACAGGTCAGGTTCTGGAAAATAGCGATAGTCATGCGCATCCTCTTTAATGCGCATACTCGTCGTGATACCTTTTTCCGAATCCCAGCGGCGTGTCTCCTGAATAATGCGTTCTCCGCGCTCAAGCATCGCCGTCTGTCGAGACACTTCGTAGTACAGCGAATTCAGAACTCCCTTAAACGTATTGAGGTTTTTCAGCTCCGCTTTTGTGCCCAATTCCTTTTGCGACTCAGGCCGTACGCTGACATTGACGTCACAACGCATATTGCCCTCTTCCAGATTGCAATCACTGACTCCCACATAAAGCAAGATCTGTCGCATGGCCTGAAGATAGGCATACGCCTCTTCCGGTGACTCCATATCCGGTTCGCTGACAATTTCCATGAGCGGATGGCCGGCACGATTGAAATCAACCCCACTGGATTTTGCATAGTGGGTGCTCTTGCCCACATCCTCTTCAAGGTGAATGCGCGTCACACCAATAACCTTATCCTGACCCTCAACCGTAACGGTAACCGACCCTCCCTCACAAAGCGGTTTGTCGAACTGGGAGATCTGATAGTTCTTCGGCATATCAGGGTAAAAGTAACTCTTGCGATCGAATTTACTATACTCACTGATGTGAGACCCGATCATGAGGCCGGAGATCACCGTCAAGGTAACGGCCTCTTTGTTCATGACAGGCATTGCCCCCGGATAACCAAGGCATACAGGACAAACGAGCGTGTTCGGCGGCGCTCCATAGCCTGTCGGACATGCACAAAACATCTTGGACTGCGTCTTGAGCTGCACATGCACTTCAAGCCCAATTGTCGTCAAATATCGCATTCGTGAATCACCTAAATCATTGCTTTAAACAGGTTAACCAGCCATTCCCTGGCATCCCAATTCCTGCTTTCAAATTTTCCATTTCCCATTTCAAGATTTCAAAATTACTTTTTCACTGCCTGCTCATAGGCGTGTCCCACATGCAACACGACCTCTTCACCAAATGCCGGCCCCAGAATCTGCAATCCCACAGGAAGCCCTAATTCCGTTGGCGGACAAGGCACGGACATGGCTGGAATTCCAGCAAGATTGGCGGTTGCCGTAAACACATCGTTTAAATACATCTTCAACGGATCATCAATGTTCTCGCCGACCTTGAAGGCTGGGGTGGGTGTCGTGGGGGTCAAGATGGCGTCACACACCTTGAACGCGGCTTCAAAATCACCTCGAATGAGCGTTCTGACCTTTTGTGCTTTCAAATAGTAAGCATCGTAGTAACCGCCACTGAGCACATAAGTCCCCAAGATAATGCGCCGCTTAACCTCAGAGCCAAACCCCTGCGCTCGCGTCTTGCCATACATGTCAATCGGATCGGTTGCACCTTCCGCGCGCACCCCATAACGAACACCATCAAAACGGGCAAGATTCGTCGAGGCCTCCGCCGTAGCCACAACGTAATACACCGCAATGGCATACTCCGTGTGCGGCAATGTAACATCTACAATCTCAGCACCCAAGCCACGGCACACCTCAACAGCGTCGTTGATGCGTGACCTAACGTCATCATCCATTCCATCCACAAAGTATTCACGCGGCAACCCCAGCCGAATTCCTTTGAGATCCGTCTTCAAAGCCGCCGTATAGTCGGGCACCGGAACATCAAGTGTTGTCGAGTCCATGGGGTCACGCCCCGCCATAACACCCAACACAATCGCAGCATCGCGCACGGTATGCGTCATGGGGCCAATTTGGTCCAGCGAGGAGGCAAACGCCGTCAACCCATAGCGAGAGACACGACCATAGGTTGGCTTAAGTCCGACACAGCCGCAAAAAGCGGCGGGTTGGCGAATAGAGCCTCCCGTATCCGTCCCTAATGTCGCAATCGCCTCACCGCCCGCAACCGCAGCGGCGGAACCACCACTGGATCCCCCGGGAACACGATCGGCATCGGCAGGATTTCGGGTCACCTGATAAGCGGAATTCTCCGTCGATGACCCCATCGCAAACTCATCCATATTGGTACGCCCCAGGAAGACCGCACCCGCATCGCGAAGTCTCGCGATTGCGGTAGCATCATACGGAGCTGTATAACCGGCAAGAATTCGCGAAGCACACGTACACGGCTGACCCTCAACGTTCAGCAAATCTTTAATGCCAACCGGAACCCCCAACAAGGGCCCCTCTTTGCCTGCCAAACGCGCACGATCGGCTGCACGCGCCTGCTCAAGGGCATAATCCTCATCCACGGTAAGATAGGCACAAAGCGCGGAATCACGAGTGCGAATCCGAGCAATAAGCGCCGAGACCAAGTCCTCTGAAGTGTACGCGCCACACACCAGTGCGGCTTGCGCCTCTGCTATCGTAAGACTATCAAAATTGAAACTCACAACAACTCCATCCCTACTCCAGAATTTTCGGCACCGAAAACTGGCCATCCACCTCGGCTGGCGCATTTGCCAGAACCCGGTCACGATCAATTCCATCACGCGCCTTGTCCTCACGAAACACATTGGTCACGGCAGACGCATGCGACGTCGGTTCGACAGCACTGACGTCCAACTCATCAATCTTCTTGATCAAGTCAACAATAGCCTCCATTTGCGGCTGCAAGGCGCGAATTTCGTCTTCATCAAGACGCAGACGCACGAGATTCGCAACATAAGCCACGTCGATCTTGGCAACATCAGGCTGTTTTGTTTCGCACATTTAAAACTCCAGAATCAAAAAGGAACACATACTCTATCGCAACCCGCCAGAGCTGTAAAGTCCACGAAAGCCTAATGCATCTTCTTGAGGAACAGCTTGGCAATCCAGCTTTCGTTGCCAACAGCCCCATGCAGAATCAGCATACAGAGCCCTGTCACAGCCGCCGCTGCAATCAGCACACCAATGACATTTGCGATGGCAAATTTACGCCGATCCAATCCCAAAAGGTAAGAGCCAAAGGCTCCCGTATATACCCCGGAACCTGGAAGCGGAATTCCAATAAAAACCGCAACACCAATTTCGCCGTATTTCTCTACATAGGGGTGAATCTTATGCTGTGTCTTCTCAAGAATTGGCCAGATGCGATTCTCAAACCATTCCCACTTGCGCAGAAAAGTAAACACCGGTCCCATAACCAGAAACACAATCCAACCCAAAACAATGTTAGCCACAACGCAAATCAGCACAACCACGGGCCATGACACCGTCTCAGCCATACCAAAAATACCAAACGGGATTGATGCACGGAGTTCAAGTGCAGGAATCAGCGTTACGGCAACCAATAATAAAATCGCTTTAATCATAAAATACTCCCTGAATTCTGTCTTCTGTCCTCAGCCATCTAACTTCTGAACACGACGGTCATACTCCCGCAACATACGAAAGAACCGGATCGTATCCTTGAAGGGATGAATCTTGCTCGTCTCATCTCCATAGATCACCTTGATCGGAACAGCGCCAATCTTAACCTTGCGGGCAGCCAACTCCAACAGGATCTCTGACTCTGCCGAGAACCCCTGAGTCCCCACCCGCATTTCGGGTATCACATCCGTTTGGTAGAGGCGAAAACCGTTCTGCGTATCCGGCACAAACTGCCCCATCTTACGACTTAACAATACACTCATAAAACGATTGGTCAAACGGCGGATCAGCGGCATGACATCCGCATTCGCCATACGATTACCAATCACCACCGCGACCTCATGCTTCTCATAAACGTCGATAAATCCAGGGATGTCATCGGCGGCATGCTGACCATCACCGTCCATCGTAATGACAAATGTATAGCCCTGCTCGCGGGCGTGCTGAAAACCTGTATTCAGAGCAGCGCCTTTGCCACAATTCACCTCGTGTACTACGACCGTTGCCCCCACCGCCTTTGCAACAGCAGCAGTATCATCAGAAGACCCATCGTCGACCACGACAACATTCGGGCAGAAGGCCAACACATCGCGCACCACAGCCGCAATCCGCGTTCCCTCATTGTACGCAGGAATCAAAACACATCCCGTCTTCGCAACCTCTAAACGCGTAGCCATATCAGAGCCCTTTCATAAAGATTGGATCGTAGAGGGAACCCCTAACCCGATGCAAGTGCCCGCTCAGGAACTGGCACAAAGCGCTAACAGCTCATGGGGCTCGGATAAAAGATGGTCTGGCGATTCTTCGGCAAGGCGTCCATGTGAATTGCATCCCCAGGAAACCCCCACACTGCAAATCTTGGCATGCCGTGCTGACACAATATCGCGAGACTCATCCCCAATATAGATCACATCGTCAGCAGCAAAGTGATGTTGCCGCAGCAATTTTCGAAGTGAGTGGTGCTTTCCCCAAATGGTACGAGCGCTATAGATAAAGTCAATGATATGGATATCGTGAAGGTGCAAAAAGGTCTCGATGTTCTTCTGATCATTGGACGACAAAATACCAAGCGTCACGCCCCGCCGATGCAACTCATGCAACACGTTATGCATGCCTTCAATCAATTCAACATGACCAATTCCTTCATGAAAGATGCGTTTGGCCTTCGCCACAATGGTAGGAATTTTTATCATCGGAATTTTCAGGTGCTCGATCAATTCAAGGGCAGACTTCTCTCGCAACGCTTCTATATCATCCTGAGGGATCGAATCGTATCCATACTCCGGTGCCAAACGATTGCAAATTTCCACCATATAGTGATGAGTGTCGGCAATCGTACCATCAAAATCAAAAATCATTACGCTCGGTTTCATCGTGGTTTCCTATCCAAATGACTCCCTGCGGTCAAGGTTTGTTGTCCAGCCCCCCTGATATTACCCATACACTATTTGCGGTGTAGCGTTGACCGTCCCGGCCAAAATGCGGCCTTGGCCGCCGGGGATCCGGCCAGGAGGCCTGGTGACGCCTCCGGAGCAACATTTTTGGCCGAGACGGCCAACCCTACAACAGAACTTCCCCGTAGAGGCAAATTCGAGAGGGGCTAACTTCAGATCACTGGCTTCTGGGAAATTCAAAGTTTTTCTATCACACCCATTTGACCCGCCCCCTTCACGCATGATAAACTAAAAATGTTGAAAGGGAGATGTGAACGCAAGATAGTACTAAAAGTTAAATGGACAGTAAAGAATATGGAAAGCTCTTAGTCTTAACACATAGTCGGATACACTTAGTCAAACCTGCCCGCAGCGCTTCGCGCAGCGATGCGGGCAGCGATGCGGGCGGACTACTTAATTGTTGGACCTAACGTGTGAAGCAGTGGCGACTAGGCAGTTGGATTAAGTGTACTCGACTAAGAGCAACGACTGGGCGTGGAGCCAAGTGTAACATGAAAGAGGTGGTCTCATGAGTATTTCGATCAGAAACATCCTGTGCCCGGTTGATTTTTCCGAGAATTCAGAGCACGCACTAAAGTATGCTGTAGCTCTGGCCAAAGCATATAATGCGAATTTGCATCTCCTGCACGTTGTTCACCCCCCCATGATGAGCGTTCCGGGTGACCCCATGGTGCCGGAGTTCTCATCCGACGTCCTTCAGAGCATTGCAACAGCAGCAAAGGAGCGACTTAATGTTCTCGCAGCGGACATCAAGGCAACCGTGCCAAATGTCACCGCTCAAACCGCAACAGGCATCGACTTTCTTGAGATCATTACGGCAGCACGCACACAAGACATTGACATCATCGTCATTGGAACCCATGGCCGCACTGGGCTGGCCCACGTCATGATAGGCAGCGTGGCAGAAAAGATTGTCCGCAAGGCCCCCTGCCCCGTTCTCACGGTCAAACACCCAGAGCATGAATTCGTAATGCCGTAGCTAAGGAACCAAAACTTTAAGCGCCCCTGGCTTCACGCTAACTTCAATCACCTCGGGCGCTTCCACAACCTCACCATCAACTTGAATCGGAACTGGATTCACACGACGAATCGTCATGGCCTCGGAGCTACGCGAAATAATACGGGGAAAGCGATTTATTGAGCCGTCAAACAGCCGGGGCAGATTTGCGAGGATCAATGCAAAATCGCGTTGCAATCCCACCACAAGCTCAAGCTTACCATCATCCTCCTTCGCATGCGGGGCAATCATAGCGCCACCGCCATACTGCGTGAGATTGGCAATCGTAAAGAGGACGGGTAGATGAAAATCCAACGTCTCACCATCAGCAAGCTCTACCGACATATCCTGTGGGCGATAGTCAAAAAATTCCTGCACCCCCGCAAACACATACGGAATAATGCCGCGCAAGGGGGACTTTTCAAACGACCGGACAATGGCTGCATCCCAAGCCATGCTACAGGTCACAAAAAACGGGACTCCATTGACAACGCCCACATCAATCGGCTTCACGGTCGCCTGCGCCAACGCCTCCACGGCTCTGGGTGCAGAAAGCGGTATTCCAAAATGTCGGGCAAACCCATTGCCGCTACCACTGGGAATCACACCCAGAACAGTATCGGTCCCTACCAAAACACGACTAATAGTACTAACCGTGCCATCACCTCCCGAAACAATCAGCGTATCAACACCCCGATCAATCGCACACTGCGCCTTTGCAATCCCATCTTCCTTGCTCTGTGTAAACTGATAAGAAAGCTCAAGGTCATCCCGCTCCCAATAGCGATCAAAGGCTTGCCGCATCGTGGAAAACGTTCGCGGCAACCCCGACTTCGGATTGATCAGAACGAGGACTTTGCGCAAAGGTGTCGTGTTAGTATTCATTGAAACTTCAAATCCGGAATTCTCACAACCTGCTCGCTATCGCGCTGGCGGTAGTGTTTGGAGAGTTGACTCCTCAGCGGGTGCGTCAGGGCCAATCACGAGGACCGTTGGTTTCGGAGCCTTGGACTCTATCGACTGAATAAAGGTCTTATGTTGGTAGGGCCGAGATTCAATAATCGAGGACAATTTAGCCTCAATACGCTCCGCAACAGCATCCGATAACTGCGACTCAAGATACTCAGCAAGAGCGTCCTCTGCGCTAAGTTTGGATGCATCACCAGAAAATGGACCACCGGTTACCCGAGGACTTACGCTGCTAGACACTATTTCACTATGTACTCGGGAAAAAAGCACGAGTTCGTAGGCTTTCTTATAGTCTTTTCGCGCAATTGGGGTTCCAAACGTATGGTTGAGCGCCATAAAGAGCTCTGCCGTTGAAAGCCTCTGCCGCACCGCTCGAACAATATGTGATTTGGCACTCTGATAATCCCGTCTGCAACCAACGCCAGCCAACTGACAGAGGGCCGCATTAAAATGGCCCATTGCCACACCCTTGCGCGAAGACCGCAGAAACAAATCATACGCAATTGCCCGATCACGAGTGACGCCCACACCCAGCATTGTCATCATGCCAAGATCATTCTCTGCTTCCCCATGCCCACCGGCAACGGCACGCTCAAGCCAATAAACGGGTTCGCGGTAAGATTTTCCGGTCACCAGATATTTGTGCGCAAAAAGATAGGCCGCCTCGGGGTTTCCTCCCTCTGCAGACTTCCGAACCTCAAGCCAATTCAAATTCGTCACCCTTGGATTAAGTAAGGGTGTCCCAGTGATGGCAGGACTCGTAAAAAGGCTCAACGATAAATTTACATTACCGACAGAGAACAGAACCTGCTTGTTGCTGCGATTAATAGTGTACTCAAAATCGGCAGCCGCCGCGTAGACAATAGACAGACCCAAAGACAAAACAACGTATCGCAAGATCCTCATTTTGCTTCAGCCCCTTATGTTAATGTAGTTATCAACAGGCCAAAAGGCTCGCAATTCCACTACGCTTTGGCAAGGAAAACATCAGAAAACACGTTCTCCCCAAAACAGAGCATTCCGAAGAACCGGCGTTTCTTTTTCCACACGCTCATGAACTTTGGCAACACGCTTCACGTAGACAGCAAGTGAGCGGGAGACATCCTCCCCCATCTCACGACCCGCAAAAAGTTCATCGTCCCGCTTTCCAAAATCCAGGTTCGTCTGGATGGCTTTTGAATGCAGCGAGAACCCCAGGGAATAGCCCGTGAGGAGCAGGTGCTCATCGGAACGACTGGGTGCTCCACAGGCATCCAGATACCAGGTAGGAGAATCACTTAGTGAATCAAACTTCAAGAGTTCAAGAATACGGACCTCTTTTGCAAGAAGATCGGAAATTTCCGAAAGCGGGACGTTAAACGTCCGCAGCGCGACCACCTTTTCCATGAAACGAACGTAGGCAGCCGAATACCCCTCCACGGAAGAGCAAATATGAAGCCCCAAAGAACGTTGGAGATTCGAAATGTAGAACGAAGTCTTCCCTAAAACGTCACAAAGGCCCGAAAATGTAAATTGCTCTTCCATATACAGGCGCACCATAACCAAACATCAGAAACCCGAAAAGACGAAAGTTGACCTTTTGCTCATCTCTTGGTTGAATTACACGCTATCAGGAGATCACAACGCCATGAGCCCAAAACAGACAAACTGGTACCTCCGCAAACCCGACGGGTCTGAGTATGGCCCCGTTACAACATCCGAGCTGCAGCGCTGGGCTTCACAGTGTCGCATCGTTGCCGGAAACGGCGTATCTTCTGACCGTAAGACCTGGCAGCACGTGGAAGATATTCCCGAACTGGAAATGGACTGGATGGCACACCGGCCCGACGGGGGAGAGTACGGCCCCTTCAACATAGCAGCCACCCGCGAACTCTTCGAACATGATGTACTCCCCGAAGATGCCCTACTCACACACCGCACAACAAACAAAACGGTAACAGTACAACAGGCACTAAATGAGGATGATCACACAGCAAAAGCCACGCCAGCCAAAAAGCCTCCACCAGCCAAAGAAGAGGCAAAAGACGTAAAGGAAGAAAAGTCTCAAGCGGTAAAGCCAGCGGCACAAGAAAACACAAAACCCGTTGAGCCTACAGAAACAGAATCCACTCCGCTCCCTGTCGAAGAAGATCCCTCCGAACCCACAGAAACCAAAAAGAGCCCGGAAGTAGCCGATCTAAAAACCCAACTGGGAAAACTTCAGGAGCGATTGAAGACCGCCCAGGCAGATCTCCGACAAGTCCGCAAGGAACTCGATAATGCAAATGCTGAAACGGTGGAAATCACGACATCGCTACAGGCGGAGTGCGATGACGCCACAGAGGCGCTTTCCAGCTTGCGACAGGAAATGGATGCAAGACATGAACAACACCTCTCCCAGACAGAATCCCTTTCCCTCGAACTGAACGCTGCACAAGCCGCTTTCGACGATGCGACTAAAGCACGCAAGCAGGCAGAAGCCAGGCTGGCAACCCTGGAGACCGAGCGAAGTGAAGCAGAGCAACAGGCCCTTCAAAGCACCGCAGAATTGCGTAAACAAACGGCCTTTATGAAGAAGAACAACGCCACGCTACAATGCGAACTGGAGGCAGCACGGGCGACGGTGGCCAAACGCGGACGCTGGCTAATCATCATTCTCGGTCTCCTGGCACTCGTTGGCGGGGCGATACTCCTTATCCCAGTCCCCATCGGACAACGCATCCCCAGCGCTAAAAAGCAACACGACGACATGGCTCCCGCTCACGATACCGCCCCAGCGAAAAACATGCCCGAGCAGGCGGTCGCCGCCCCCCCCCGCCCAACGCAATCCACGCAGGCAACACAG
>Ga0307929_1001919_pt1 | contig 14440 bp, 18 predicted proteins | sample AceLakmetage1330_FD_203160 | JGI IMG/M metagenome (GOLD analysis project Ga0307929, IMG submission 203160) | Saline water microbial communities from Ace Lake, Antarctica - #1330 | ecosystem: Environmental > Aquatic > Non-marine Saline and Alkaline > Saline | place: Antarctica: Ace Lake...
GCAGGCTTGATTATTTTTCAATTATGTACAAGAATACAAAATGCCTTGGCTGGTATTTTGGGATAGTCTGGCAGACGTTTAATTTGTTTAGGAAACATTAAAATGGATTATATAATTCAAAAAAAAATCGACAAGGTTTTGGATCATATTAAAGATCCTCAATCCGGCATGACAATTGCGCAATTGGGGTTGGTGGGAAAAATCAGATATGTGAAAAAGACTCAAAAACTCATCGTTTTTTTAAATCGTCTGGGAAAAGGAAAAACCTGTTGTGCAGCTTTGAACTTGGTATTGTTGGCTGATTTTGAAAAAGTGATTAAAGACGGCTTAGAGGCGGAATTCCAAAAATTTTCAATAGAGTTCACAGATTTTTAAATACATAGCCCCAACGAATGCTTGTACCGGACCGCTAAAACGCCTGTATGATTGAAAAATCAGTAATCCTGGCAGGTTCGTCATAGATCTACCATCTGGGCGGCGGCCGGTGAAGCAGATGAACTACCAAAGACAGTGGAGAAGTAATCGATGTTTTGGAAAAAGGTAAGTGTATAGGTGATTAATTGATGGCCAAAAGAAAAATAAAAAAATTGACTGAAACTGAAATCATTGAATCCGCAATTGAGGACTCACTCAGACCAGGTGACTACATTGATTATAACTCAAACTGGTCTTTCGTTTCAGATCTCGAAAAGGTCAAAAATAAAATTGACAATGTTGTCAACAAAGAGCCCATTCGAGCCATTGATCTAATTGAAACCTTTATCGCGGCCTGTTATGAGAAAGCAGAAGAGATCGATGACTCAAGTGGTTCATTCGGCGATTTTGTTGAAGCGTTATTTTGTTCCTGGGTCAATGCCAGACAGAAGACAGACTTTGCAGCGAAAGAAACAGTTGATCGCCTTCTTGCGTGGATGGATCATGACGACTACGGTTTTACCTATCACTTGGAACGAAACGTTTCTGAGCTCCTCAACAAAAAAGGTTTAAGAGAATTTGCCATAGCCATTCGTGTACGGTATGATGCAAAGGGAGTAAAAGATCACCATCGTCGGCAATGGGGAAAAACTCTTAAGAGCATTTATTCTGCCAGCCGTGATTTCAAATCATATATTTTAATCTGCGATGAGACAGAGCTTTTGCCAGTTGATTGCGAGATTTTAGCAGGAATGCTTGTTTCACGTCGAAAGCCAGCAGAGGCATTAAAATGGGTAGAAAAGGGACTTGAAATCCAGAGCAATAATCAACTGTACCGGGGATCAAGCTATAAACTTGATATCATGAAACGTGATATCCTCACCAAACTTGGGAGACCTGAAGAAGCGTTAGTGGATGCATGGCAAAATTTTTCTAAACACCCTGATGAATTTACCCACAAAGAGCTTTTAAAGCATATTCCAAAACAACAACGTTTAAAATATCATAACCGTGTCCTTGAAGCAATCAGTACCGCTGAATTGGGACCAGTCATTAGCTTGCTGCTCAAATTAAAAGAAAAAGATGTGCTTGCTGAACGGTTACGAAAAATAGATAGTAGCAGTTTAGAGTCTCTAAGTCATTATATAACCGAGCCAGCTGCAAAAAAGCTCACCAAAGAGTTTCCGGACGTAGCAGCCAAACTTTATCAGTCCATGGGATTACGAATAGTAAATGCCAAAAAGAGCAAGTATTACGACGCTGCTATATCTAATTTCGAACAGGCTAAACGCTGCTATGAAAAAGCTGGTCTTGAATCAGTTTGGCTTGAATTGGTTGAAAACGTTAGAAATAATCATTATAGAAAATATAGTTTCATGCCGGGATTTGAACAGGTAGCTGAAGGGAAAGGTCCAAGCACAAAACCATCGTTTATTGAACTGGCAAAAACACGAGCCAAAAAAATAGGTGGTTCAAGTCATTAGCCCAAAAAGTCAACGACCGAAACCCAGTATCAAATGATAAAGTATGCTCCTTGGATTGGAAAAATGTTTATAGGATGGTATGACATTAACTGTTTTACCGACCCGTTAAGGAATTTTATTAAACTGAAATCATTTTATAAAAATTGGGGTGTTGCTTCCCATGAACAGCGCCTTTAAATGGTGAGATAAGGGGAGAATCACAACATGACAATCAAACTACCGGAACTCAACATGTTTGATCGGTTATTATATAGTATGGGGAAGAAACGTGGGGTGATGCTCCCGACAAAAAAAAATAAAAAATATGATCAATATGCCTATGGGATAGGTAAAAAAGAAAATTTTTGGAGGGCACTTTTAAGGCCCAGGGGTGCTGATGTCCCAGATGGAATGATAGATATATTCGAATATCATAAAAGACTAAAAAATACTTGAATCATTCAAATGAATAAAAAATTATATTTAAAACAAGCACATTGTATTTTAAGAAATTTTTAGCTAATACAGCTTTGGGTTTGATTGTCAGCGTACCGGAATATCTATATTTAAGGAAAGCCAAGAATGGAAGCTATCACTAAAATTGTAGCAGTAAATAACAATAAAGTTAGGGTTTATATATTAACAGCCATAACTCTTTTAATCATAGTCTCCTGGTTTGATTTTTTTGACAGAATGTCAGCTGAATATGTAGATAATGCAATAATTCAAGGAACAATAACTTTTGGGATAGCGCGTGCCTTTAATGCAGCCATATCCGTTCTCCAATCAATACAAGTCGGTATCTTCGGATCATCTGTTACCATTGGTGAAATGCTTGACCCTATCAATGATCTGGTAGAGCAATTCTCGACCCTAATGAAATATGCATTAGGATCATTAATTATACAAAAGCTTTTGCTGGAAATAGTTTCAGAAACTTTTTTCAAGATATTGATATCAATTTCTGGTGTAATTTTATTTTTTACAACGTTCATGCGCAATGTAAAATATTTCAATATGGCAATGAAGATTTTTGTTTTCATGCTCTTTCTTAGATATATAATTGTTCTGGCAATTACAATGAATGCCGTTGTAGACAATACCTTTATCAAGGAAAAATTTGAAAAGAATATCCAGACTTTGGAAAGTTATAAGATTAATTTTGAATCTATTTCAAATATGCCGGAAATCGCTGGTAAAATAGAAACCGCCTTAAATAATGACCTCATAGCACTTCAAGACAAACGCGATCAAGAATTATCAAAATTAAGTAATCTTTCTGAAAAAATATCCATCATTGATGGAGAAATCGATCAAATTGAGCAAAAACTATCTGAGCGGGAAGATCAGATAGGGTTATTAAAAACTCTTAACATTTTAAATAAAGATGAAAAGGTTAAGAAGCTCGCTTTTGAGTTGTCATTAAAAGAATCTGAGCGTGATCGCCTTTCGTCAGAAAAAAGAAGCGTTAAGGAAAGCATAGAGGATATGGATGAGAATGTCGTATCTATTATAGACAGATTATCCGGAAAAAATAAAGGGGTACTTGAATCACTTAGATCTATGACTTCAAATATTGCCGGTAAAATGAAAGCCTTTAAAACCAAAATATCTGAATCGGTCGATAGAATGGATGAGGCTGTTCCAACCGTCCTAAATTTGATGGCTTTATTTACTTTTAGAGTAATGATTCTGCCATTGATTTTTCTTTATTTATTTCTAAAAGGATTCAAATTCATTTGGGGTATCGAATTTAGAGAATCCTTTGGAAGAGCCATTCCCGGTGAGGTCTTACTTGATAATTGCAAACAACATGCAGCCCCCGGAGTAAATCCTTAATTATTACATGATAATTTTAAACAATCCGAATGAACCGGATAAAAACCTGGTCCTGCCCGGAATTAAAGAAATCACCACTCCGGAGGCATTAAAGTAAAACAAATCCATATTGGTAAACCTTGGACATCAGGGAGGATTTATGATTGTGCATGAAGTAAAAATCGGAAAGGAACCAGCCAATCAGATCACAAAAAGGGAACATCGAAAAATATATGTCGGATGTGCTGAATCTGATATTCGATATAGAGATATGCTTGTAAATTTCAGGCATCGTTGGGAATTTTATACTAAACCTACGATAGATTTTCTAACATTTGACTGGAACAAATCAGAGTTGGGTCAGCAATGCTTTATCTCTGTATGACATGCATTTTGAAGAAGCTGTTCAATTTATCAAAATGAAATGTGAGTTAATTTAAGAATAAAGAGATGCAGGTGGACCCTTTTAATGGTCTCTTTTGCAAATATAATTTAAGAAAGCCTAAAAATATTTTTACCCTAACCGCGGGGTTTGGGGGTTATCATATATTCGAAAGAATAAACCTTCGGCAGCTGTCAATTTTAGGAACAGAGCAGAAAAAATCCTGCGAAGGCTCGAGGATTTTCCTGAATTCGGAAGAATCATACCTGAGCTTGCAGAGCTTCCCTACCGAGAGGTAATCATATCTCCTTATCGGTTCTTTTATAAAATCAAAGACGATGTCGTTTGGATTATTGCAGTATGGCATGGTGCACAGATTCCTAAGAACCAACATCTTAGCGTCAACCAGGGCATACAACGGATCGCAAAAAGTGCGCGCCCGCTGGCCCGCCGTTATAAGTCATGAAAATTAAAATAGAACAATCTTTGTTGACAGCAGGTGTTCTCTCTGCCTCATGGGTTACGCTGCGCAAAAACCAGTGAGTTCAATCGTAAAAAGGGCCAATTTAAAGTAAGATCAATCCTTATTTTACTACGGTGAATGGTAAGATACCTTTTCGATGATATCAAGCTCTTCAATAAAGCTGATAAACATCAAAATCAAATATTGATAGGACCATGATGAAGTCGAAAATGATAATACGTTTTTTAATTTTTCAGGTTCTCCCGCATTACTTTAAGGTCGTTTCTATATGCTTTGGCAAGCATATCTACATCAAGACTGTAGGCAACGCTGTCAAACCCTTTATTCATTAATTCAATAGAGGTATCCATATCACCCGAATAAATAAAGACGGGTTTGTTTTTTGTATGGCATGCAGTCTGTATCCTTTTGAGAGCCTGTTGGTATACCGGGTTGTCAAACTGGAGAGGTACTCCAAGAGAAATTGAAAGATCATAGGGGCCGATAAAGATTCCATCAACACCATCCACATCTACAACATCTTCTATTATTTCGAGGCACTCTGCTGTTTCGCACTGTGGAATTACCATGACATTGTCATTGCAGATTTTCATGAACGATTCAATGCCGTCTGCGAAATTTTCATCATGTCCGAACTTGTTTGACCGTGTCGGCGCAAACCCCCTGTTGCCAAGGGGCGTAAATTTTGCGTAATTGACAAGTTGCTGAATTTGCGCCATTGTTCTGACCAGAGGGACAATCAATCCTTGAGCTCCAAGGTCAACCGTTCTCTGAATTTCTTTATGATTGATATCTGAAATCCTGACAAAAGGGGTTAAATTTACATTTTCTGCTGCCCGGATCAGGTCTGCCATGGTTTCAGTATCATACGGACCATGTTCAGTGTCGATAATAACATAATCAATATCTGTATTTCCTAAACTTTCTATTCCATAAGTGCTGCTGGTTAAGAGGAATGTGCCGATAACCTTTCCATTGTTTTTTAGTTTTTCTTTTACGGTATTTTTCATCTGATGCCTTCCTATTTTATTTTTGAACAGAAAAATTTTCCCAGTTTGGTGATTGTTTCTTCAATCAGTTCTTCTGCAGCGCCGCTGAAACACATGCGGATACAGTTATTTCCGGTTCCATCCTTTTCGATGTAGAACCCTTCTCCTACACCATACGTAATCTGTATTTCTTTAATTGCATCCTGCAGAAGTTCTTTGCCATCCAGTCCGTATGGGAGTGTGACCCAGACATAATATCCTCCATCAGGGTCTGTGCGGGTTGTCCCTTCAGGGAAAGATTCATCAATTTTTTGCAGCATAACATCTCTTCTTCCCTTGTAAATTTTGCAGAGACGCTGCACATGATCGGGATAGTGCCCTCTTTTGAAAAATTCAGCACAGATAACCTGGGAAAAACCGTTTGTACAGGTGTCTGTCGCAGTTTTTATATCAACTAAATGATCCATTATGGGTTCATCAGCAAGAATATAGCCGAGCCGTGCCCCTGGCGAAAAAATTTTTGAAAGACTGCTTGCATAAACGACATGGCCTGATTTATCAAATGCTTTGATCGGCGGCAGATTGTCCCCGCTGTAACGAATTTCTCTGTAGGGATCGTCTTCAAAGATGAGGATATCATATTGTTCTGCAAGCTCAACGATTTTTTTTCTCCTTTCCAAAGACATTGTAACACCGGTTGGATTTTGAAATGTCGGCATTGTATATATAAATACAGGATTGTACTGCTTTATCTTTTGTTCCAGTTCATCCAGGAGCAGCCCATCTTCATCAATACTGCAGGGAATACACTCTATTTGAAACATTTCAAATATCATGGTGGCGTGAACAAATGTAGGGGATTCAACCAGAATCTTATCACCTGGATTGGTGACCAGCTGACAGAGAAGATTCATTGTCTGGATACCGCCGGCAGTGACCATAATTTCATTTAATTGTGCATCAACACGGTTTGGTTTCAAAAGGACGTCCCTGATTTGTTCCCGCAGGTCCGTGAGTCCAAGCGGGCTTCCATATCCCAGGGCCTCAAATGCCCGGTTATCTTCTCTGAAAACATCCTGGGAAATTTTCCGGATCTGATCAACAGGGTATGCTTCTTTTGCAGGAGCCCCTCCGCCAAAAGAGACAAGATCGTGTCTTGACAGGGATTGAATAAGATTACGCATCGTTTGGGATCTGTATTTCATAAACTCAATTCTATCAGCTTTTTTCACCATTATGTTTTCCTTTCAGCGGTTTTTATTAAAATAATATCATCTGGGACCCAGTATGATTGTTGAAACACTATATTTCAAGGTTGAATTTTGTAAAGTAAAAAAATATTTGAACTGGTTTTTATTCGAAGGAATAAAGGGGCCTTACTCACTGAAAACGGGAAAATGCTTCTGCCTTAACCAATCACTGGACGGGACCGCGAGCAACGCAATCGCCTTTTTAAGCTCTTTGGCGCGGCCCGTCAGCTCAACCGTTGCATTCAGACAAGCTTGTGAACTCAATATTAATTTAAAAACGCCTTGCATGTATCATTAATTGTACGCTATAATGTACCAAAAACAAACTTTGAGGGATGATATGCAAAAGCTAAAATTTGATCAGGACATAAAGCCGCTTTCAGAAGTACGAAATGGCATGGCTAATTTTATCAAACAAGTCCATGAGACCAAAAGGCCATTAATTATCACCCAACGTGGCAAAAGCGTGGCGGTGTTAATCGATGTTCATGAGTATGAACTGATGCAGGACAAAATAGATCTTTTGGCTGACATACGCACTTCTCTTAATAAATTAAACAAAGGAGAAGGTATCAGCCATGAAGATGCTCACAAGAAACTTCTGGGACGAATCGATTTATGAAGCTAATTTGGTCTCCCCTTGCTCTTGAAAGGGCTGCCGAAATAATTGATTACATATCTCTGGATAATCCTTCAGCGGCAAAAAGGTGGCTCAATACAGTCTTTGATAAAGTTGAACAACTTACATCATTTCCTGAACTTGGGCGTATTGTGTCAGAAATTTCGGACTACAGATTCCGGGAAATAATATATGGCAATTACAGAATTATCTATCACCTTGATCTGACAACCATTTCTATTTTAACCATACGTCACGGCAAACAAATATTACCAATCGACGAGATTAAGTTATAACGAATAGGGTTAGATTATGAGAGCAAAACCCCAGGCAACTCAGCTCAACTGTTATATGAGAAGCGGAGCATTTGAGAACTAAATGAAGAAACTATTTTTTGTAATATTGATCGGCATCGTAGTCTACGGGTATATACAAAATAATCAAAATGTTATTTCCTCGTTTACTGAGGAAAGTATACAAAGCGACCAAGCAATTACGGACGCATATCAGAACCAGTTAAGCGACATACAAGTCAGCGGGTCAGGGAAAGTGAGCCGTATTTTAAGTGATGATAATCAAGGCAGTCGCCATCAAAGATTTATCTTACGCCTATCCTCTGGTCAAACTTTATTGGTTGCACACAACATTGATTTGGCACCAAAGATAAACACGCTTCAAAATGAAGATTTAGTACAGTTCTTTGGTGAGTATGAATGGAGCTCTAAGGGTGGTGTTATCCATTGGACACACCATGATCCAGGTGGCCGACATGTAGGTGGTTGGCTCAAGCATAATGAGCGCAAGTATGAATAATCATATAATAAGGGCTTGCAGTCGGACGCTTTGCTCGTTCCTCGCTCCGCACCGCTGAAGCGCGCTGTTAACGTAAAGGAAGAATTTATGAAATCACCAAAAAATAATGTTGATGAAGCAGTTGAAGAAGCCATTAAATCGGAACTAATGGACAAGCGATACAAGGAAAATTTAAAGATACAGGAAGCGCTCAAGAAACAGGAAGAGTGGCTAGAGCTAATTGAGGATTAAACAGATATGGTCTCAGCTCTGAGCAATAAACGTTACCTTTGTTGATTAAGGAAGACATTATAAATTTCAACAAAAAAAATGAACCGGATAAAAACCGGTTATTTTAAAAGTTCTACAAAGGAAAAATATGGATTCAAACAGAGACCAGATTATCAAAACATATGCCGACCATGTGTATCCCGGAAAAGTAAAGTTTTATCAAAAATACGATATTACTCTGGTACCCGGAGAACGAAAAGGATGTAAAATAAATGACATCAATGGGAAATCATTTTATAATTGTCATTGCAATGGAGGGGTCTTTAATCTGGGCCACCGGAACAAAGAAATTATAAATGCCGTTACCCGGGCAATGGATATGTATGACATAGGGAATCATCACCTCGTCAGTAAACCCAAGGCCCTTTTGGGCCGAATGATTGCCGCATCTATGCCCCAGGGGTTAAACCAGGTGGTATACGGGGTGAGCGGAGGCGAAGCTATTGACCTTGCCATCAAACTTGCCAGGGGTATCACTCAAAAAGAAGACATTATATCGGTTATAGGTTGCTACCATGGGCATACAGGATTTGCCCTTGCTACCGGAGATGCCAAATTCAAGGAGAAATTCAAACCGGTTCCCCCCGGGTTTAAGCAGGTTCGGTTCAACAGTGCTGAAGAGATGGAAAAGGCTGTGGGTCCCAATACAGCGGCCGTGATTATAGAAACCATTCCTGCCACCCTGGGAATTGTCACCCCGGATAGCACCTATTTAAAAACAGTTAAAGAAATCTGCGAGAAAAATGGTGCCCTTCTGATCGTGGATGAAGTTCAGACGGGGTTTGGAAGGACAGGCAAATTTTGGGGATTTGAACATTACGATGTCAAGCCTGATATGGTTGTTATGGGCAAAGGAATGAGCGGAGGGATCTATCCCATAAGCGCCACGGTCTATGATGAAGCGTATAGGGATTTTTTCATGGAAGATCCGTTTATTCATATTTCAACCTATGGGGGAAGTGAAATCGGGTGTTTTGCTGCAATGCGGGTAATGGAAATTTCCCAGGAAAAGTCGTTTTTGGATCATGTGCGCGTCCTGGGTGAACACTTCACCAGAAAACTTGGACAGCTGGGGGACAAATACCCGGATCTGGGATTAAAGGTCAGGGGAAAAGGCCTGATGATGGGAATGGAATTTAAGGATGAAACGACGGCATTGTTCCTGATCAAACTTTTTTTTGACAACGGCCTGTATGTTGTCTATTCAGGCAATGATCCCAAAGTAATCCAATTTTTACCCGTACTCACGATTTCGACCACTGAGGCGGATGAGATTCTGACCCTAGTGGGAACCTCTTTTAAAGCAATGTCAGGGTAATCGGCAAAGGCCCTCAAACGCCAAGGAGCCAAATGGAAGTTGATATTCAATTGTTAACCCGGTTTGAACGCGAATTAATCCCCCATGATTTGTCCCGGTCTTCTGTGCCGGCAAAAATCATCGGGTTTGGTGAAATATCCGCTATTTTTCAATTAGGACAAGACCCGGATCTCATCTACAAAAGACTCCCGCTTTTTCCGGATGTTCAAACTGCCGAAGCCTACAAACATATGTATTTTGAATATTGTGCATTGTTAAGGCGAACCGGCATCAATCTGCCCTGGGATGATGTCGTTATTATTAAACTCCCGGACCGTCCCGTTGTGATTTATTTTGCCCAGCAGCGGTTTGATGAATCCCTTTTTTGCCACTATCTGATTAATACCCTTGATGAACCGGAAAGGGATGAAATGCTGGCACAAATCATGGCCGCTTTAACCGGAATCTGGGGGTTTAATGAAGATCACAAACCCCGGCTTGAGATTGCTGTTGACAGCCAGCTTTCAAATTGGGTGTGGCTGAATGAAAATGGCGCGCAAAAATTATACCTGGTGGATACCTCAACCCCTTTTCTTCGGAAAAACGGGATTGAACAGCTGGATGTGGGCCTGCTTTTGCAAAGCGCACCTTCCTACATCCGCTGGCTGATACGGCTGCTGAATCTGGATGATGTCATTGAGCGGTATTATGATCATAGGAAGGTGTTAACCGATCTTATTGCAAATCTTTATAAGGAACAAAGATCGGATTTGATTCCCTGTTTTTTAAACCTTGTGAATCCTTATCTGGAAGACCCGCTTACTCAAAAAGAAATTGACCGGTATTACAAAGAGGACAAAATGATCTGGACACTGTTTTCAGCGCTCCGGAAATTGGACCGATTTATCAGTGTCAACCTGCTGGGAAAACGGTATGAATTTATTCTTCCCGGTACTGTTAAACGATGAGGGTTCTATCAGTAAAAAACAACATAAGAGGAGGTGAAAAAATATCCAATGTGTGACACCTTTGTAGCTGTTTCAGGGGCCACCCGGGACAAATCCGTGATCTTTGGCAAAAATTCAGATCGGGCATCCAATGAAGCCCAGTGTCTTGAATATTATCCGTCTGAAAAGTTTACTAAAAATCAGTCATTGGACTGCACCTACATCCGGATTCCCCAGGTTTTAGAAACCCATGGTGTTATTGTCTGCCGTCCTTTCTGGATGTGGGGAGCAGAGATGGGGGCCAACGAAAAGGGTGTGGTCATCGGCAACGAAGCTGTTTTTACAAAAATGCCCCATGCAAAAAAGCCGGTTTTGACCGGCATGGATCTTTTACGCCTTGCCCTTGAAAGGGCCGATTCTGCTGACCAGGCCATGGAAGTGATCCTGGGCCTCATGGCGGATTGGGGGCAAGGGGGCAACTGCGGGTATGATGCCCAGGATCTTTATTATCACAACTCGTATATTATAGCAGATCAGACCCAGGCCTGGGTCCTGGAAACAAGCGGACCCTTCTGGGCTGCCTTAAAGGTTAAAGATACCTATTCCATCAGCAATGGATTAACAATAGAAGAGGAATTTGACCAAAGTCATCCGGATCTCATTGATCATGCCAGACAAAAGGGATGGTGCAAAAAAGGGCAGACCTTTAATTTTCGCAGGGCATATTCGGATTGGCTGTTTACCCGATTTTCTGCTTCCGGATCCAGGCAGACCTCTTCCCATGAGTTGCTGAAACATGAGATCGGAAACATAGATATTCCCATTGGATTTGAAATTTTAAGACACCATAACCCAAAAAATGAAAATCCCAGGTCCCATCTTTTAATGGATTCCATCTGCGTCCACGGGGGGAACGGCTTGACCCGTAATGCCAGCACCACAGGATCATTAATTGCCCATCTGTCTGCTGCAGAAAACACCTACTGGGGCACAGGCACTGCCGGGCCATGTACGGGGATCTTCAAGCCCATCTGGTTTAAAAATGAAGTGTTACCGGATTTGGGACCGGTCCCAACGGGACAGTATAATCCTGAAACACTCTGGTGGCAGCATGAAAAACTGCATCGCCTTGTGATCAATGATTATTCAAAACTGGCCTGCTACAGAAAAGAGAGAAATCAGTTGGAATCCTTGTTCCTTGAAAAGGCCATGATGCCGGCAAAGAATACCATTGCCATCACCCAACAGGCTTTTTCAGACGCCCGAAGGGCAACAGAAGATTGGATTGCCCGGGTTGAATCCATTCCAGCAAAATCCAATTTTAATCCAATCTTTGACCATTATTGGAAAAAGCAAAACAAAACAGCCGGCTTGAAGCTGCCCTGAACCCATGGGAGGAGGGGGCGGAAAACATTGGCTCAGCCTTAGAAGACCTGGAAGATATGTATAATAAATTTTATATCTCGTTTTAAACAGCACATTGGAGGAAATATGAGAGCCATCGGTATCAGCAGTAGTGGAAGAAAACAAGCATACTCAAAGATTATTGTAAAAGATATTCTCGACGCCTCCGGTGTGGATTATGAGATGGTGCATCTTGCCAGTCTGAATATCAAAGGATGCTTGGGATGTCTGAAATGTGCCAGCCACAACATGTGTGTTCAAAAAGATGATTTTCAAGAAGTTGTCGACAAAATTATGAATGCCAATGCATTCGTATTTGGCGGTGGTAATTATTATGGCATGCTCAATGCCATTGGGCATGCATTCTGGGAAAGAACATTTTCATTACGGCACCGCGAGAGTTTTCCATTTGCCGGTAAATTGGGAATTGCAGTTGGACTTGACAGGGATCCTGTAAAAAAAGAAGCGACCTGCTTTATCGAAAAAATGATGCTCAGTAACAAAATGGCTGTAATAGAAACATTTACCGATTCAGGACACCAGCAATGCTATGATTGTGGTGAAGGACACAATTGTGCGGTCGGCAATGTCTATCTCCATATGGGGCTTGTATCAAAAGAATATGCAGAAGAAAATCGTCCTGTGGAATATGGTCCTGAAGCACAAAAGAAGGCTAAAGCTATCGGAAAAATGCTGGGCTCAATTTTAAAATTCAATTACAATTTCCCCTTGACTTTGAGTTGAATAAATACAACAATCGACTCAAATATTGAGTTGATTAATGGATAAACGGCTCAAATACCAATTCCATCAAAAGGGCGATCGACGCATCCCATGAAATACATATGGCAAACTAAATCCTGGCCAGACCTCAAATGGGACAGCGCTAAATTATTGAAGGCCTTGTAGAAATATTGCTGGATGCAACAACTCACTATTCAAAAAAAATAACAATGGAACGAATTTGGAGTTGGCATGCAGCCCTTTTCCCAACCGGTTATTCCGGTATGGTAAAAATATCCGTTGGTCAATGGCGAAATGATAGTAAGGGCCCGATGCAGTTTATTTCCGGGCCTATTGGACAGGGAAAAGTTCATTTTGAGGCACCCCTTGCAAAAAAAATTGATAAAGAAATGCAAACATTCATATCCTGGATAAATACAAAAGACGAATTAGATGGCATTATCAGAGCCGGGATCGCTCATATCTGGTTTGTTTCAATTCATCCATTTGATGACGGTAATGGACGTATTGCAAGAACTTTGACGGAGATGTTCCTTGCAAGAGATGAAAATAATCCAAAAAGATTTTATAGCCTTTCTTCACAGATTATGGCTGAGAGAAATGAATATTATAAAATTTTAAGAGCCACACAATCAGGCAAAGGTGATATTACAGAGTGGTTAAAATGGTTTCTTGAATGTATGAATAGGGCCATTCTGAATTCCAATACTTTATTAAAAAAAATAATGGCAAAAGCACGGGTCTGGCAGGAATTTGCCCAGATAAAGCTGAACGAACGTCAAATAAAAGTTATTAACCGACTACTTGACGCGGGCGCTGGTGGTTTTGAAGGTGGGTTAAAGAACAAAAAATATATGGGAATCGCACATACCAGTCGTGCTACGGCCCAGAGGGAATTAGCCGATCTTGTAAATAAAGGTGTTTTGATCAAAATGCCAGGAGGAGGCAGGAGTGTCAGTTATAATATTGATTGGAAAAAGTGGTCTTCTTTTAAAGAAAATAAAGAGTAAAAAACTAAGAAAGAGAGCTAATAGATGAATAGAAAATTAGCTTGGTCTGATGAAGCATGGAAGGATTACATATATTGGCAGACACAAGACAAGAAGACACTCAAACGAATCAACAAGATCATTAATGATACAATGAGGCAACCATTTGAGGGCATAGGAAAGCCTGAACCTTTGAGAGAAAATCTATCTGGTTTTTGGTCATGAAGAATTGATGACACTAATTGATTGGTTTATGCTGTAGAGGATGATTTTATTACCATCATTTCATGTAGATATCATTAAAAGAACAAAAAATATATTTTAGGAGGCCATGATGAGAAAAGAATATGATTTCGAAAATATGAAAGGCCGTAAAAATCCTTATGCTAAAAATATAAATCATGCAAAGAGAAAACGACTATATTTTATTTCCCAAAGAGAATTTGTAGACAAGGGCCTTACCCGTTTTTTCACAGGCATCCACACAATCACCACAATTGGTACATTGGGCCAGGCTCCAGCCTCCTATGCGTTTGGGGTCCAGATTTAGGGAACAG
>Ga0307929_1001921_pt1 | contig 14421 bp, 10 predicted proteins | sample AceLakmetage1330_FD_203160 | JGI IMG/M metagenome (GOLD analysis project Ga0307929, IMG submission 203160) | Saline water microbial communities from Ace Lake, Antarctica - #1330 | ecosystem: Environmental > Aquatic > Non-marine Saline and Alkaline > Saline | place: Antarctica: Ace Lake...
TGCTTCAGTTAATGTCAAAAAGGATTGTCAAAAACTGACAGCAAGAACCACAACTATTATACAGGAGGTGGCAATTCCTCCCCTACCCTAAAGGGATAGGGGTTTCCTTGCCACAAAAACATATGAATTACTTGCTGGACACATGCATAATATCCGAACTTATTAAACAAGAGCCAAATCAAAAGGTTATTCAGTGGATATCAAATATCGATGAAGCAAGTTTATTCATCTCTGTCCTCACCATTGGCGAACTACATAAAGGAATAGAAAAATTGCCAGAGAGCAGGAAAAAAAATACGCTTCATAAATGGGTCACTTATGATTTGAGAAGACGATTTAAAAATAGAATAATTAATTTTGATATCCAAACAGCAACAACCTGGGGAAAAATTCAGGCAAAATCTGAACTCTCAGGTAAGACACTACCTGCCATTGATGGGCTTATTGCAGCTACCGGTTTTTTTCATGATCTGGTTGTCGTAACAAGAAATATTAAAGATATGAAAGCCAGTGACGTTGAATTGCTGAATCCCTGGGCTTAGAGACTCTCTCCCGGATCCGCACCGCCGTCTTGATCATCTCCTTTCCCCCGGAACAGCCCGTTTTTTCCGATACCGGTATACACGGCAACCACTTCATTGTTCAACAGGGTGGTTCTCAAGAATTAAGTAAGGTGTCCCCCGATTCACAAAATTCCAGTCTGTCAATCAGACCTTGTCAGACAGTACCCCGTATTTCCATCCTGGACAACCCCGCAACAAATGCCCGAGATAAGGTCATATCCATGGAATGTTCAAACACCCTTCCATCAGGAGTAATCCCCCTGATAACCCCATCGTTTAAAAAACCCTGGAGCAATTTTAAGGAGGAGTCCACACGATGGGAAGGGTCAAGAACCGTCTTTTTTTTCAAAGCCAGAGCCCGGGGTAGCTGCATACCTTGATCCTTTAAAAATTTCATAAAATTCAACACCCTGGCAAGACGCAGCAGGGTCACCGAGGCAAGACGGGTGGTGGTATCCTCAATGGGCAGGGCCGTGGAACGCATCAGGGAGAAATGCCCGGGCAAAAGCCCCCTTTCCTGGCAAATTCCATAATCCACACTGCCTGGTGCCGGATAATAAATGGATAATCCTACAAGGGTTCTGCGGGATGCCAGAAACAACAGGTCTTGTACCGACTGCATTGCATCCTGCCCCGGGGCCCCGGCAATAAGGTAAGACACCGCCTCCAGACCATATTTTTCTGCCAGCACCAGGGCATTCTCATGGGAGGCCCTGACATCTGGCCGTCTAAAAGCCTTGAGCTGGGTGGCCAAAGTGGAGCCCAAGGATAAATTCAAGGTTTTAAAACCTGCCCGTTTCATGGCTTTGACCAGGGCATCATCCAGGGACGGTGGATAAAGCCCGTTCATGGCACGAAGCTCCACATCGCCCTCCCCTGCCATTTCACAAATCCCCTCCAGAAGAGCCATGCACCATTTGCGGTTCAAGGTAAGATTTTCATCCTCAAAATCAAGGAACCCCATGTCATGGTGATCCACGTTGTGCTGGATTTCTGCCAACACCTGTTCCACCGGTCTTAGTCGAAACCGGGCATGGGTGGAAGAAGCCCCCAGTGAACAATAAGTGCAGTTCATGGGGCACCCGCGACCGGCCACAACCACAGCACTGCCCCGGCCCTTTCTTTGATAAAATTTCTGATGAATCAAATCCAGTTGCGGCATGGGCTGGGCCGCAAGATCCGTCATCCAGGCAGGGGGGGACATATGAAGCCCGCCTGAGTTGGTGCGAAAAGTGATGCCTGGCACCTTTGCCAATTGTGCTTCTTGATCAAGTGATAGCTCCTTGATTTCTTTTCCAGGGGGGGTGGAGCCAGATATTTTATCCCAGGTCTCTGCCAGCAGGGGCATGGAGACCTCTCCTTCCCCTGCAAGGACAAAATCAACACTGTCGCAGTCCATCACCTCCCGGGGAAACAAGGTGGGATGATGTCCCCCCAATACAACAGGACAATGGGGATAAAATTTTTTCACCATCCGGGCCGTGTTCAATGCAGTTTCAGCATAGGGGGTAAACAGGGAGGAAATTCCCACCATAAAAGGCGCTCTATCCCGAACAATATTTCCAATATGTTCAAAGCTATATCCATAATGACGATAATGGTGAAAAAGCGAAAATTGTGAGACATCAGGTTCACCATAAAAGGCAGTGAGAAACTCCATCTCCCGGGGGTATGGGATGATAACGGATTTTTTTACGGCCAGGGCATCCACAATCTCCACGGAAAATCCCCTCTGGATAAGACCTGCGGCAATGCTGGCAAGTCCATAGGGAACACTTCGCTTAAAGGTAAAATAAAAATCCTCCACCGGAGGCTGAATCAAAATAATATGCTGCATATAGGCAATCCCAGACCAGTGGACAGGGGGTTGTAAGACGAAATGCCTGAAACAAGCAGATCCTGATCCACCAGAATTTAAAATCAAAGGTAAATTAATCACCCCCATGGCAGATCTGCCTGCCACAGGCCAACGTGGCAGAGACTATCATTGCAGCCCAGGGGTTTCAACATCAAAAAATCAAGGGCCTGCTTATGATTTATGCCATTTAAAATCACGATGTGCGCTCCCTGCTTTTTCATCTTAAAATTGCTCTTTTTGCTCATTTGGCTTTACAGCTATGGATTCAAGCTGATATGCTACTCTATAATAAATGATCGGGTGGCAAAAACCCGTGATGGCATTCAATTATCGGTCTAATCAAAATTGGACTCAAGCCCAAAACTAACGGCGTATTCTATCACAAAGGCTATATCCGCTTTGAAAGGAGGGCCATGGTCAAATTCTAAAAAAATTATTCATTTTTTAACCTGACACGCTTGTTATCAGCGTGCCTCAAATCTACTAACGTCGTAAGTTCAAACAGTGAACTACCGCTACCCTAAAGGGATAGCGGCTTCTTGTGAAGCTGCTATATTCTTGAGGTAGTGGCTTTTAAAAATCTTCGGATTTTAAGAAAGCCTGAGTTTACCAGACTCAGGTAGGAGAAATCCTACCTACGATAGATGGGTTATGACACAAATGGTTGTCGTCCCAGACCAGCACCTAATGTCGTTTATGTTTAAGAAGAGCTGAGGGAAAGCTCGGTGACATAAGCCTTTAAGCCCATTTATCTTTGTCGAGGGAAAGTCGTAACTTCTAATTGGTAATAGATTAGAAACACGCATAACCACCCTTGAGGTGAGTGTTTTAGGTTTGATAGTTCCTACCAAAAACTATCATTTACCGATGGCTTACATCCCCTACCCTAAAGGGATAGGGGTTTTACGCCATTTTTATAAATATTATAAAAGGAGATTCTTATGGAAAACAGTGTATATAAAATTATCGAAGTTGTGGGAATGTCCGAAAAATCCTGGGAAGATGCTGCCAAAACCGCCATTAAGACAGTGGATAACAGTGTGCGCGATATCCGTGTCGCAGAAGTGGTCATGATGGATATGCGTCTGGAAGATAACAGAATCGTGGCCTATCGCGTAAAACTCAAGGTATCATTTAAACTTGAGGGTTAAGAATTTAACACCACTAAAACACAGTGAAATAATGAAAGTAACGTTTTAATATGAAAAACCCAGACTTGCCGGGGAACATCAAACACTAAATTTGATGTTCCCCTTTTATTTTCTTCCTTAACCCCATCTTATACTTTTTGATCCCCCCAAAATATAAATGACGCAAATTTGCGATATTGTGGTCAAACCCTGAATTTGGTATAGAAGATCTTGCACTCTATTACCCAAGCCCCACACAAGGAGTTATTTTTTATGCCGATACATACTGTTTACCCCCAAGGATTTAAACCCAATTGCCTTCCCCTTCTGGTGGGCAGTCTTCCCATGGAAGATCACCTTAAAGCCACCCGTCTCATGCTGGATCATACCCCTGATATACCTTTGTGGGTGCAACTGCCCCGCCATTTGGAAGAAGGAATGGTAATTCAATTTTCACCGGGGATGCCCGGGTTGACCCGGAAGGATAACAAAGATGTTTACATCAACACCGCAGGGGATGATTTTGATCAGGAGGTGTTATCATTTTATGAGGACTACCTTTCCATCATCGAAGATCCGGGCCTGATTGAGTCCTCCCGGTTTGCCCTGACAGCGGAAACCGCCCGGGGATTTTTAGTGTTCATGGAAACCATTGCAGGTCTTCCCCATGCCCCCTTGGCTGTAAAAGGCCAGGTCACCGGGCCCATCACCATGGGTATTGGTATGAAGGATCAGGCAGGCAAACTGCTTTTTTATGACGAGCAGATGCGGGATATTGTCACCAAACAGGTGGCCATGAAGGCCCTGTGGCAGGTATCGCAGCTCGCCCGACTTGGCTGTGCCAATCCCCCCATTATTTTTTTGGATGAACCCGGAGTGGTGGGATTTGGATCTTCCACCTATATCAGCATCACACGGGAGCAGATCATTGAATCCCTTGGGGCCTGTATTGATGCCATTCATCTGGGGGGCGGTGTTGCCGGCATTCATATCTGTGCCAATGGCGACTGGTCCCTGGCGTTGGAATCGGGTACAGACATCATTAACTTTGATGCTTTTTCCTATTTTGACCGCCTGATTCTCTACAAAGAAGAGTTAAAAACATTTATCAACACCGGCGGTATCCTGGCTTGGGGCATTGTTCCCACATCCAACCCGGAATATATTGACAGCGCTTCCACAGATTCCCTTTATACAATGTGGTTACAGCAACTTGAACAGCTGGAATCCATGGGGCTTGACCGGGCCAGAATATTGGAACAAACCCTGATTACCCCCAGCTGCGGCACCGGTTCCCTGGGGCTGGAACATGCAATAAAGGTATTGGAACTGACCCGGGATCTCTCTTTAAGGATACATGAAAAAATTTTATCAAAACGCCATTAATCCCCGTCTGAAAAGAGCCATTGCTTTTAACCGCCGCCTTTGATATATTTTTTACACCTTTGCGAAAAGGCGGCTTGATCATCAAAAAGTAGGGGGTTGGTCATAAGATGTGCCACTATACGGGAATCGAATATATGTTATTGTCAATTACCTGTAATTATTAACTTTATTTTTAGGCCAAAAAAAATTACTTCAAAGTGGCCCATGTTATGACCAACCTCAAAAGTAGATTATATTTAAAAAAGGAGCTGGATTATCATGGCAAGCACCACGATTACCATTCTATGTGAAAACAGGGCCAGTGAAATGATGGGTATAACAGGAGAGCATGGCTTTTCTGCGCTGATTGAAAAAAATGGCCGAAAAATACTCCTGGATACAGGTCAGGGGCTGACCCTGAGAAACAATGCGCGTGTGCTGTCAGTGGATCTTGGCAGCATTGATAAAGTGGTGTTAAGCCATGGCCATCTGGATCACACCGGTGGTCTGTCTGAATTGTTTTTTCCCAAAAGGGATGTTGAGGTGGTTGCCCACCCCGATATCTTTATCCCCAAATATGCCCAAGTCATGCAGGGAGACACCCCGGTAAGATTTTTTATTGGGATAAAAGATGATCGACACTTTTTGGAAGAAAACCGGGGCTTGACCTTTTCCCTGAAACGAGATTATGAAGAGATTGAACCGGGAATTTTCTTTTCTGGACAAGTCCCCCGGGTCACAGATTATGAGAAGCCAGACGCTCATCTTAAGGTGAAACAGGGCAATGAATTTGTCCAGGATCCCCTGCTGGATGATTCATCTCTTTTAATTGAAACCGACGCTGGCCCGGTGATTCTCACCGGTTGTGCCCACTCGGGTATTGTCAATGTCATGGAACACTTTAAGGAAAAAAGCGGCCATGATACCTTCCATGCTGTCATCGGCGGCACCCATCTGGGATTTCTGGGATTGGGGGAACAGATGGATCGGACATTGGAAGCCTTTGATCGCTTCAAATTGGAAAAAATTGCCGTTTCCCACTGCACCGGCAATGAGGCCGCCGCCATATGCTATAATCGATTTAAAGATAAATTTGCCTTTGCCAATGCGGGATGGCGGATTACCCTTTAATATTACCCTTTTTATAATCCACTTTCACGTATCAGAACCCCCAGCGCATGGATCCAGAAGCTTTGAAGCAGGCTGACGGGTTGAATAGATATTTTTGAAAGCCCGGTGGTAACGCGATCCACAGAAAACGAAGCCAGATCAGGTTGAATCAAAATTTTATAATAAGACCCCACGGGTATCAAAGTACCATGGTAATCCCTTTGAACGGGTAAACTCCCGCCAAAAAGAGATGCCAGCTCAGGATATTTAATTGACTTTACACCTGAATAGTTTACTTGGGTAATTTGCCCTGAAATAACCTTGAATTGAAAACCATCTGGATAGAAACGGACATTTTGTCCAATGTTTATTTTGGCAAGATGTTTTTCTGGGACAAATGCAATGATTTCTGATTGATCAGACTGAACCAGAAGTCCCAGAATTTCTTTTCTGGCAATCCAATCACCCGGATGAATATTATCTGGAACATCGACAATGCTTCCTTCAAATGGGGCATAAATTAATAATTTTTCTTTTTCTTTTAAAAAAGCGGTGAGATCCGCTTCCAAAGTATGGCGCTCCTGAATCATCACCATATTTTGTTCTATACGTTTATCATGAAGCTGGTTGGCTGCCATTTTGTTCTTGATTTGAGTAATTCGTCGTTGGGTTTGAAGTATATTATGATCCAGATAGGGAGATTGTAATGTAAACAGAAGATTACCCCTATTTACCTGTTGGTTATTTTTAACATGAACAGCAGCAATCTTAGCAATGGCTGGGGCATATATAATGTTTTCCCGTTTTGCCACCAAAATAGAAGGGCTGGTAATTGTATTTTTCCAGGGAACAATAAAAATGGCGAATATAGCCAGGACAAAAAACAATGTAAAAATAAAATTGGGTACCCATTTAATTCGACTTCGGTTTTTCCAACACAAGGTGATCTCCGATAACAAGGGAATGATGGGAAACATGACGATCTGGACACAGATAAGTAAAAGCCCAAGGGCTTTAAAAAAAAAGAGATATATGGCAAGTGCAATGGACATCATGATAAAGAATCGGTAAATCCATGAGCTGAATGCATATATTACCATGAATCGTTGGTCTCTATCATCGGGATATTCAGGGGGGGGGTCGTCAAAACCATATAATTTTTTCCGATACCACCATCGAAAAAAAAGAATGGATCGAGATTGCAGATTTGGCAGTTCAAACCAGTCAGACATAAGAAAATAGCCGTCAAATTTCATCACCGGATTCAGATTAACCGTTATGGTAAGCACCCATGTGGTGGCAGCCAGCATCTGCATGCAGCTACGCAACGTGCCATCCTCCAACAATGCCCATGCCATGGATGCCAATGCTGCCACAATAATTTCGGCGTACATTCCAGCTCCACTGATAATTAATCGTTTTTTTTTATCCGTTATTTTCCAGGCATCGGTGGTATCCGTCCATAAAATGGGCCAAAAAACAATAAGACCAATCCCCATTTTGGGTACGGAGCAGCCATAGTGTCTGGCTGCATAGCCATGGCCCAGTTCATGGCAGCATTTGGAAAAAAATAAAACTGCCATAAAATATGAGGCACCTTCGGGAGTTGCCAGAAAATCAAAGCCATTGATAAAATGACTCCAGTTGCCAGCAATCATATAAATGCCTGCCAGTGAGATTACAATCATAATCCGAAAAAACCAGTGATTGAACATAAATTGGAGTAAGGGCAGTGTGGTTGCAAGAAATTTATCTGGATGAACCATGGGAATTTTAAAGTAGAGATAATTTTTAAAAATACGTTCAATCCATCCCTTTTTTTCCAGGGTCATTTTTTTTAAAAACAAGGTGGCTGCTCCCGGGAAGGATTGGCATAACAAATTATGATGTTGCAAAAATTTGGCAAACTGTTCCACCTGTTCCAGGGAAACCTGTAGGGGGGATGTTTTTTCTATGGCCTGGGCAATTTTTTCTGGACTTCCAAGATTCCAACGATTTAAAATTTCAAATTCCAGCCATCCAATGCTAAAAAATTGATTCACACTGGGATCATGTATGGTCCAGGTCGGTGTTCCATGGCGTGTATGGGGGCCTTTTGCCAGCTTTAACTCTTCCCGCAATTTCAGCCACGGCAGGGACGCTTGTTGTGTGGGCGGTGACTCCGGCATTGGATTTGAAATGGCAGCGGTATTCTCCAGGGATATCTGGGGCATCAGTTCAACCACCTTAAAATCATATTAAGGGGTTTTCGTAAAATCCAGATTCCCAAATGGGTTGGGGAGCCATATACCTTTGCTGTTCCCTGAAGACCAATACGGGCATTTTCTGGTACCGTTATAAAGGATGCCCACATGCGATAGGCAGTTGTATTTTCAAGGGTTACGTGGGTACTATAGCTAATGTGACGAACCGTTGCCTTGGAAGGGAGGGTGGGCGAAATGTTCATGAAAAAATCAATGGATCCGTATTCTTTAAATTCCACGGCCTCTTTAACGGGTATACTGATTTTCAATTCAATATTGTCAGGGTTTGCAAGGAGTATAATTTTTTGTCCGATCTCCACAGGTCTCCCAATCCATTCATCCGGATCATCAAAAATGAGTAAGCCATTCTGGGGAGCCCTCACCACAATACGTTTTAAAAGCGCTTCAAGATAGTTAACTTCTGATTGCTCCAGCTCGATTTTTTGGGCTAAAATGGCTATTTGAGATTTGGCTTCAAGATTGTTAAAGGCCATTTGCTGGGCTTGGAGGAGCTCTGTTCTTGCAATTTCAAGCCGTTGGGAAGCTACATCCCGTTGGCTGACCAGTTTTATCTCATCAAGCTCAAAAAGCGGCTCTCCACGACTCACCATGGTATTGGGTGATTTGAAAATAGTTTTAATTACCCCATCAAGGGGGGATCTTATCACCACGGGTTCAACAGGAATCACTTCTGCTGGTGCCATGGTGAATTGTCTGATGGGGAGAAAAAACAGAAGGCTCATTGTCAATAACAACAGGAAAAAAAATATTTTACGGCGTATTTGCTGCCAGAAGTTTCCAGAAACAGAACTCCGTTTATTTTCATGGGCCAAGGCATGCCCAAAGGCCCCGGAAATATGTCGCATCACTGTGGTTTCGGCATCCTGGAACGGATCCGTTCGAACCAGCATAAGTGTACCACTTTTTTTTTTGCCTGGCCCACTTAGGGGTATCCACATGATATAGGGAGAAAACCATTTTGTCCATTCTGACTGTACAGGCGCAGGGAGCTGATCATATGCAAGGAGAACAGGTAACTCCGAACATTTGAGACATCGTTCCATGGCGGGTAAGTTTTTTTTCAACCATAAAAAAAAAGGGCTGTGGGGATCCGGCGCTGTAACCCCGGAAATGCTACGAATTTGCTTTTTCCAAGAGAGCTGTGGTTGCCAAAGAATGGCCTGTTGATAGGGAATAATTTTTGATGTTTCATTGACAATAATAAAGGGTAATTCATTTTTTTCAGCATCGCGAACCCGCTGTTCCAAAAGCAGGAGTAAAGACAGTTTCAGTAATTGACTGTTTGAAGAATCATTCATTAACTTCGATTTCTCCAGGGGGATGAATGGTTATTTTTCCGCTCATACCAGGCATAAGATTCGCATGTTTTTTTTTAATTGACCATAGACTTTAATTGAATGGCTGACAGGATCAATCTTTCCGGAAATTCGTTTTATCTTTGCAGGATAAAATTTGCCGGTTTCGTCCATTTCCATGGTAAATTCGTATCCTCTTTTTAACCAACGAAGCCATGTGGAAGGTACGATCATTTCAATTTCAAGTTTCCGATAATCTATAATTTCAAGGATGGGTTCCCCTTCGTTTACATATTGAAACCGATGAACAAATTTTTGAACCACTTTTCCGTTAAAAGGAGCTGATATGGAGCATCTTTTAACAATATTTTGATGATATTTAAGACTTGCCTGGGCTTCCTTTACTTCCGAATCACTCACCGCCATTTCCAGCTCACTCACCGAGCCCAATTCATTCAGGCGATGGTTAATGTGATATATTTTTTCCTTTTTGGCCAATATAACAGCGGATAAAACCAGTTCACTCTCCTGGGCCATGCAATTAATATGAACCAGGATATCATTTTTTTTAAAATAATCCCCATCCCTTAGTTCCATTTTGTCAATAATGCCCGAAATATTACTTGAAATAATAGGATTGTATGGGGCGATCAACTGAGCTCGGATGATCATTTGAGAATCAACCTTTGTGGCCCTTGGTAATACCGACAGAGAAAGAATCGGATTGTGAATGACGATGCGCGGATGTCGGGCGATCGTTTCAGGATCAACCCCTGTGGTCTCTGCCAACAGGGGGAACGACATTATCAAAAACAGGAACATGCACAACCATAACTTTTTAAAAAAGGTCGGCAGGAATAACCACATTGGTGTTTTCATTAAATTATTCCTTTTGGGACAATGCATTGGTCAGTTCGTCAGGAGAGACGTCTGGAATGCCTGGAAGTGTTGCCGTCTGCCAGTCGGAGAGACGATGGTCTATTTCAGACATAAGTTGGGTTAAAGAGATATCGTCCACCGGGCCGTCATAGAAATCAATACCAATGGATGCATACAGTTCAAAAAGAGCGGCCAAGGCCCCCGTATAAGCATAATCACGATTCATAAGCGTTGCGATGGTAGATGCATTTTGACGGATATTTTCCAAGTCAGATCCCGCTTTCAGGGAGGTCACATTGGATATGGCTTTCTGAAGATGTTTTTCCACCTGTAACAAAAGACTGTTGGTTCGATAGGATTCCATGGTTTGTTTATATTTTTGAAATGCAATATTAATCTTTACCAGGGATGCCACACTTAAGGCCAATCTCCGGGTTTCATCCACCATTACCCTGGTTTTAGCAACGGCCAGACGTCGGGGCCCCTTGATCAGATTGAACAGCTTAAAGGAGGTTTCAACGCCAAGATCCAACCAGTTATTATTCATTAAAAATGAATTTGAGTCGTGGTTTGCAGACGCAGAAAAACTCAATCCTGGAAATAGCCCGATAAATTCTTTTTTTATCTGGAGTTCGTTAATACGTGCTTTATACGCTTCTTCCCGGATATCATGACGATAATAGAGTCCCAGCGTTTCCAGGTCTCGAATGGAGTGTTTAATTTCCGGTGGTTCAAAAGCAGGTTCTTCGTTAAAATTGATAGAATAGTTTTCATTAAGAGGCAGATTGATTAATGCTGCCAATCGCGTTTTTGAAACAATCAAGTTGTGGTGTAACTGATTTAACTGATCTATCAGCTTAAGAAGATCCTTTCGATATTGTAATACCTTAACCAAAGGTTTTAATCGTTCTTCTTCAATTTTATGATTCATTTCCAATGCCTCGTTGGCATCGAGTAGGCATGATTCAACCTTGGGGAGCAATCGTTCTGAAGTGACCGCATTGTGAAATGCATCATTTACTTGACGGATGATGTTGTTGATGACACTGCGTTGTTTTTCTTTTGCTATAAGAATGCGGTCAGATTGCTGTTTGGCACCATAATAACTTGCTCCAAGATCCAAAATATTCCAGCTAAAGGTGAGGTCTTCAATGATTCTCTCCCGATCTTGGCTGGTTGTGAAATATCCGCTTGTGTTATTGGGATTTTCCACGGGAACGCTGAAGGATGCCATGGTATTGTCCCGCCAGGAATACCCGGCTCCGGCAATTAATTTTGGCAGCATTTCCAAGGTGGCCAGATCCATCTGTTTGTCCTGGAGAACCGACTCCATCATGGCCAGTCTGTTGTCAAAATTATATTTCAACGCCCTTGCAATGGCCATGGACAGAGTCAAGGGCTCCGTCAATGATTCCTGACCGCCGTAAAGTTTATTTCTATCGTCGTCAATACGTTTCAGATGGTCTTGGGCAACAAAAGGAGTTGGTTTTATCGAGCATCCAGAGAAGATACTGATAATAAATATCATTGAAAAAGTCATCGATATAAGCCCACAGATTTTTATCCATGATCTGAAAAAATCCAATTTTGTTCTCCTAATGTTAAGTTATATCTTAATAACTGCCATGGGTAGACCCAGGTGATTCACCGGGGTCTGCCCACACAAAAAATGAAAGTTACTGCTTTGGTTTTTCAAAGGCTTTCATGTAAAACCCACATGGCAGATTTGTCTGCACAACAAAAATTGAAACTCTTATGATTCCAATGGGCGGAGTTTCAGTATGTTCTCAATAAATCCGGGCATTCAGACCATTCTTTTGAATAGCACCCAGCGTTTAAAGGTAAGCAGGCTTTATCCACCCCGAGTTATTGAGATCTTACGAGTTTCATACAAAAGACCTAAAAGAGAGTCAAAAGTTTTCAATTTATCACTCATATTACCAGTAAACAGTTCAGCAAATCTCTTGCCTCAGCAATCCATCCCAAATTGCCTTTATTCTTTATCTGGTTTGAGAATGGTATATGTTCATTTGAATGGTTTGTTGATTCCATGTTTTTGTCGTTAAAGTTTTCAAAAGGGATATGGGAAACAACCTGATTTAAATTTTCCAAATTTTCTGGTATGTCTGATTTTAAAACATAATCCTGTACGAAAGCATCCTCATGAACATCCATTGTATCTTTTTGAAATTTATTATCATCTATCGAATCGAGTCCCTGTTCTGTCACTGATGACTGAGGATTGTTTCCTTTCCCATTCAATAAAAGATCTTCAGTGTTTTTTACAATAATGACCTTGAATTCTGCTTTGGCTTCATTATTGTACTTATCCTTTGCTATTACAACAACATCAATGGACATTGCTCCCTCTGGCGGCATACCTTCTAAGGTCATATCCATTTCATTAAAACTGAGCCAACCCGGTAAAGGCGATCCATCTGTTTGCATGACTTCATATTTAAGCGTCTCATTTTGATTTGAGTGCTTAAATGCATCTTCAGAAATTACGAATGTAATACTTTGATTTTCTACAACGAATTTATCGTCGAGTGACATTGTAAGAAACACTTCAAAATTATTTTCTTGAAAAACTTCACTTTCTGGACTCCATGAACTGCCATTTCCATCATCAAAGAATAAGGAATTTGCATTCCCGGATAAATTTTCAGATCCGATACCATCTTCTCCCCCTTCTCCAGAATCTGGATCGGCTACAGCTTCAGTAACAATTTGTTCTGAAGGTGGTACATAAGAAGGGTCTTCTGAATTTTGGTCTGGTTGTGGATCAGGATCAAAATCAGGACTTGGTTCTGGCTCAGGCACTGGTTCCACTTCTGGTTCTGGTTCAGGATCAGGCTCTGGCTCAGGCTCTGGTTCAGGCTCTGGTTCAGGCTCTGGTTCAGGCTCTGGTTCAGGCTCTGGTTCAGGCTCTGGTTCAGGCTCTGGCTCAGGATCTGGTTCTGGCTCTGGATCTGGTTCTGGCTCAGGCTCTGGTTCAGGCTCTGGCTCTGGCTCAGGCTCTGGTTCCGGTTCTGGTTCAGGCTCTGGTTCTGGTTCAGGTTCAGGCTCTGGTTCAGGTTCAGGCTCTGGTTCAGGCTCTGGCTCAGGCTCTGGCTCTGGTTCTGGCTCTGGCTCTGGCTCAGGCTCAGGCTCAGGTTCTGGTTCAGGCTCTGGTTCTGGTTCAGGTTCAGGCTCTGGTTCAGGTTCAGGCTCTGGTTCAGGCTCTGGTTCTGTTTCTGGATCTGGTTCTGGCTCTGGCTCAGGCTCTGGTTCTGGCTCTGGTTCTGGGTCTGGCTCTGGTTCTGGGTCTGGGGCTGGCTCTGGCTCTGGTTCTGGCTCTGGTTCTGGGTCTGGCTCTGGTTCTGGGTCTGGGGCTGGCTCTGGCTCTGGTTCTGGCTCAGGCTCTGGTTCTGGTTCTGGCTCTGGTTCAGGCTCTGGTTCTGGTTCTGGATCTGGTTCTGGGTCTGGCTCTGGCTCTGGGTCTGGGTCTGGCTCTGGTTCTGGGTCAGGATCTGGGGCTGGTGTTGGATCAGGTGCTGGGACAAATGGTTCAACAGTAATGCTAACTGTTTGTATTGAATTTTCACCGGATTCGGAATCAGTTACTAAGTATGTAAAAGAATCATCACCATTGAAGTTGGCATCCGGCGTGTAGGTGTAGCTACCATCTACATTCACCGTAACATTGCCATTTACCGGATCAGTCTCCTTGGCAAAGGCCAGAATAGCACCAGATGTGGTGCTGTCATTTCCCGCCACAGAACCATTAATCGGCGTATTCTCATTGGTGGAAACGGTGTCGTCTCCGGCTGTAAGGTCTTTTATGCCGATGATCTGTACGGTGACGTCATGGGTGGTGCCATCCTTGGCCTTGACAGTGAAGATCTCATCCTTTGTCTCACCCTGGGTCAGGTACTGCACGTCGGCATTGGCTACGGTGTACGTCCAGGCTCCGGC
>Ga0307929_1001922_pt1 | contig 14421 bp, 13 predicted proteins | sample AceLakmetage1330_FD_203160 | JGI IMG/M metagenome (GOLD analysis project Ga0307929, IMG submission 203160) | Saline water microbial communities from Ace Lake, Antarctica - #1330 | ecosystem: Environmental > Aquatic > Non-marine Saline and Alkaline > Saline | place: Antarctica: Ace Lake...
ACGCTCTTCCGATCTCAAACGGCGAGCGAGCGGTGCTGATCAATGCTGACGGCACCTATTCGCAGGTTGCCGGTGAAGCATCGATTGACGGTACATGGGAAATGAAGGGCGATAGCGAAGCCTGTTTCTCTTCCGCCGCAACTACGGAAACCGGCCCCTATTGTGTTGCTGCAACGGAGCGTGCGGTCGGTGACACATGGGAGCTTTCAGCTCCTGATGGAACGTCTGAAACAGCTGAGCTGGTTGCCGGCCGCTAGGGCCTAAAAATCCGACTTAACACATCACGAAAGCGGCGCGGGCAGTTTGGTCCTGCGCCGCTTTTTTTTGAATGTCACTCACTCACGGTGATGAGCGGGGCGGGTTTCTGGTCGCTATTGCTCAAGGATGCCATCAGGCCCGCTGCAATCTGCTTGAAGGTGTTTGCGGCAGCGCCTTGCGGGTCAATCGCCGTTACCGGTTTGCCTTCGTCGCCACCTTCGCGAATGCTGGTTATGAGTGGCACCTCGCCGAGAAATGGCATGCCGAGCTTTTCAGCAGTCCTGCGCGCGCCACCTTCGCCGAAAATGTAGTTGCGTGACCCGTCGGGCATTTCAAACCACGACATATTTTCAACGACCCCGAGAATCGGCACGCGGGTTTTTTCAAACATGCCGATGGCCTTGCGTGCGTCGATCAGTGCGATCTCCTGCGGCGTGGAGACGATGACGGCACCCGTCAGGGGCACCCGCTGGGCCATGGTCAGCTGCGCGTCGCCTGTGCCCGGCGGCATATCCACCACCAGGACATCCAGCGGTGCCCAATCCACATCGACAAGCATTTGCGACAAGGCGGATTGCACCATCGGACCGCGCCAGATCATTGGCGTGTCTTCGTCCACCAGCAGCCCCATCGACATGGCCTTGATGCCGTAGGCTTCCAGTGGAATCAGTTTCTTGTTGTCGCGGGTTTCCGGTTTGCGGTTGAGGCCCAGCATGCGCGGCACGGAAGGCCCATAGACATCGGCATCAAGCAGACCGACCTTGAGGCCGAGCGCGTGGAGGCCGAGCGCCAGATTGACGGCCAAAGTGGATTTGCCGACGCCGCCTTTGCCGCTGGCAACTGCAATAATGGCATTGATGCCGGGAATTTCGAGCGGGCCGGTCTTGTTTGATTTAGCTGCCGGTCCCTTCGGGGCGCTTGGGGCGGGGGCGTTTGTCGGCGTTTCATTGTGCGCGCTCAGGACAGCGGTGACCGAAAGAACGCCGGGCACCTGCTTGACGGCCTGTGCGGCTGCGAGGCGGACTGGCTCCATCTGTTCGCTGCGGGCTGGGTCGATTTCGAGTGCAAAACCCACGTTTCCGTCACGAATGACCATGCCCTGTACCATCCCCACCTCGACGATGTTTGTGCCGTCTGGCGTTGGGACAGTGGCGAGAGCTGCCAAAATCTGCTTCTGGTCGGGGCCTTTGCTGGTCGACATTTGAGTGCATTGTCCTTGTTGTCGAGGATCAATCCCCTTGAATCACAAGGGACTTGTTCGATGGCTTTCACGCGATTTATTCCGGTTCGCGTTGCAGCGAGCGCTTTGCGTATCATATAAGCCGTTACAGATAATTCGATGCGCAGTTGCTAGTATGCAATTGGTAGCAGTTCGATATTTCGTCAATACGGCGCAGCGGCGGTCAATCGTCGCGCGTGGATCATGAGGAACAATATATGCCCTGGGACGACAAAAGCGGTGGCGGCGGTCCATGGGGGCAGGGGCCTTCAGGCGGCGGACGCGGCAACGGATCCGGTGGTCCGGGTGGTTCTGGTGGTCAAGGCCCTGATCTCGAAGAAATTCTGCGGCGGGGGCAGGAGCGGTTTCGCCAGTCCTTCCCCGGTGGGGCAGGCGGCGGGCTTGGGCCGCGCGGCATTCTTGCAGGCGTGGTCGTTGTTGCGCTGATCTGGCTGGCCTCCGGCTTTTACCGGGTGCAGCCGGACGAACAGGGCGTGGTGCTGCGGTTTGGTGAATTTGTCGCCACGACGCAGCCGGGCCTCAACTATCACTGGCCATATCCGATCGAGAGCGCCGACACCCCGAAGGTGACTCGCGTCAACCGGGTTGATGTGGGCATGCGTACGGGCGAGGACACACGCTCGGTGCGGCAGGGTGCGGTGCGTGATGTACCGGAAGAAAGCCTGATGCTGACCGGCGATGAAAACATCATCGATATCGATTTTTCGGTGTTCTGGGTCATCAAGGATGCGGGCGACTATCTGTTCAACATCCAAAACCCGGTCGGCACTGTGAAGGCCGTGGCTGAAAGCTCCATGCGCGAAGTTGTGGGCGAATCAAATATTCAGCCGCTGCTGACCGAAGGCCGCCAGCGCGCTGAAACCCGGGTGACTGACCTGATGCAGACGCTGTTGGATGAATATGGCGCCGGTATCCGCATCACGCAGGTGCAGATCCAGGGCTCGAATCCGCCCTCTGCTGTTATCGATGCGTTCCGTGATGTGCAGGCAGCCCGTGCGGACGCCGAGCGCTCACGCAACGAAGCTGAATCCTATGCCAACCGGGTTTTGCCCGAAGCGCGCGGCCAGGCCGAGCGTATTGAGCAGGAAGCTGCCGCTTATCGTGACCAGACGGTTGAAGAAGCCGAAGGTCAGGCGCGCCGTTTCCTCTCCATCTACGGCGAATATGCGCAGGCGCCGGACGTGACCCGGCGGCGCATGTATCTGGAGACGATGGAGCGCGTGCTCAACAAGATGAACAAGGTGATCATTGACGGGCAGAGCGGATCGGGCGTCGTGCCTTATCTGCCGCTGCCGGAAGTTGAGCGCCGCCGCACCAATGCGCAGGAGGCAAACTAATGGGCCGTACGACACTCATCGGCCTGGCAGCCATTCTCGTGCTTGCCGGTATTGCTGTTTTCAATTCACTGTTCACTGTTCACCAGACACAGCAGGCACTCGTCCTGCAGTTTGGTGAGCCGCGTGATGTTGTCCAGGATGCCGGACTGCATTTCAAAGTGCCGTTCGTGCAGAACGTCATCACCATCGACAAGCGCATCCTCGATCTGGATATCCAGCCCGAGGAAGTGATTGCATCCGACCAGAAGCGGCTTGTCGTGGATGCCTTTGCGCGGTTCCGCATTACCGAGCCGCTGAAGTTTTACCAAACGGTCGGCAATGAAGCGGTGGCGCGGTCACGGCTTGGCACCATTTTGCAATCAAGCTTGCGTCGTGTGCTGGGCGAGGAAAGCTTTGAAGCGGTTGTGCGTGATGACCGGTCAGAGCTGATGACCCGCATCAAGAGGCAGATGAATGGCGAAGCCTCTCAGTTCGGCATTGACGTGGTGGATGTGCGCATCCGCCGGGCCGATCTGCCGGAAGCCAACAGTCAGGCAATTTTCCGTCGGATGCAGACGGAACGTGAGCGTGAAGCCGCTGAGTTCCGTGCGCAGGGCCAGGAGATTGCCCAGCGTATTCGTGCCAATGCTGATCGCGAAGTGACGGTGACGGTGGCTGAATCCACGCGTAATGCTGAAATTATCCGTGGTGAGGGTGATGCCTGCCGAAACCGTATTTTTGCGGCAGCGTTCGGTATCGATCCCAATTTCTTCGCGTTCTACCGTTCCATGCAGGCTTATGAACGTTCCACGGCAGTTGGTGAAACGACGGCAGTTCTGTCGCCGGATAGCGAGTTCTTCCGCTTTTTCACTGATCCCAATGCTGATGCCGAAAAGGGCGCGCCGGTCGGCCGCTCTGGTCGTCAGGCGGAAGCGCTGCTGGCGCAGCTTGTAGGTGATGCGACTTTGCGCAGCATTCTGTGTGCGGAGCTTGCCGTGCTTGAGCCCTCGTCAACGGGCAGTAAGCCGTCCGTGCCGGCAATTGATCCGGACCTTGCTCTTGATCCGTTGCCAGATGACACCGTGTCGCCGCCTGTTGAGGCGCCTGCTGCGGATGCTCAATAGATATCAGGTGGGCACCGGTTAGATGACTGACTTTCTGGTGGCACTCGGTCTTGTCTTTGTGATTGAGGGAATTGCCTATGCGGCATTCCCCGGCGCTATCCGGCGTATGCTCTCAATGGTGGAGCAGACGCCGGATGCGTCTTTGCGGTGGGGCGGGCTTGCAGCGGCCTCGCTGGGGCTGTTCATCGTCTGGCTGGTGCGCGGCTAACCTCTCCAAATCGTAATGTCGGTGCGGCTTCCAACGCCTCCTTTTGTCCACATTTAATGCGGATAAGCAGGGCACGGTGGTCATCTCGTATGGCTGCCCCCATGCTTAGCGCCACGCATTCGTGGTTAACGCGACTTAAATGTACGGCGTTGTACAAAAGGCAGTCCCGGGATGATGCGTGCTCGTGCGCGCTGAACTGCGGGGTGTCTGCAAATTCCGAGGAGACGAAACTCCGTGACTTTTCCAATTTCATTCCATGCCCAGACGGTGATGCGCCGTGCATCGCTGGCTCTTGGGGCACTTGCCATTGGGGCTGCGGCCCTTTCATGGACGCCTGCGGATGCCCGCTCGGCGCCGGAAAGCTTTGCGGACCTTGCTGAAAAGCTGACGCCCGCAGTTGTGAACATTTCAACCGCCCAGACGGTTTCAGGTGGCAGCGGTGTTCCGCTCCCTGAGTTTCCTCCCGGGTCGCCGTTTGAAGAATATTTCGAGGAGTTCCTGCAGCGTCATGGTGGCGAGCAGCAGTCGCGCAAGGTGCAGTCGCTGGGCTCCGGTTTCGTGATTGATCCCTCGGGCCTCGTTGTCACCAACAATCATGTGGTTGAAGATGCGGACGAGGTGACCGTAACTTTCTCGGATGGCGAAACGCTGGACGCTGAAATTCTCGGCCGTGATCCCAAGACCGATCTGGCGCTGCTGAAAGTCAAAGCAGACCGGCAGTTGCCGTTCGTGCGGTTTGGCGATTCAGATGCGCTGCGTGTCGGTGACTGGGTGATGGCCATCGGCAATCCGTTCGGTCTTGGCGGCACGGTAACGGCGGGCATTCTGTCGGCCCGTGACCGTGACATCAATTCAGGCCCGTATGATGCCTTCCTGCAGACGGATGCCTCGATCAATCGAGGCAATTCAGGCGGCCCGCTGTTCAACATGGCCGGTGAGGTCATGGGTGTGAACACGGCGATCATTTCACCCTCCGGTGGGTCGATTGGTATCGGCTTTTCAATTCCCGCGGGCACCGCAATCGGTGTCATCGATCAGCTCAAGGAGTTTGGCGAGACGCGCCGCGGCTGGCTGGGTGTGCGCATTCAGACAGTGACGGAGGATCTTGCGGAGGGCCTTGGCCTCAAGGACACCAAGGGTGCGTTGGTTGCCGGCATCCAGGAAGGTGGCCCGGCGGTTGGCAGTGGTCTTGAAGCCGGCGATGTCATCATCAAGTTTGACGGCAAGCCGGTCGATAAGATGCGTGACCTGCCGCGGATTGTTGCCGAGACCGAAGTCGGCAAGGAAGTTGATGTGCTGGTTCTGCGCGATGGCAAGGAAGAGACGCATCAGGTGACGCTCGGCCGGTTGGAAGAAGCTGAGGGCGTGGCGGAAGCCAAAGTTGAGCCGCGTGCCCCGGATGAAAATGAAACGCTTGGGCTTTCTCTGTCTTCGCTCAATGACTTGCTGCGCCAACAGTATGAAGTCGGAGATGGTGTCGACGGTGTGCTGGTTGTGGCTGTTGTGCCCGGCAGCCAGGCGGCTGAAAAGCGTGTGCGGCCCGGTGACGTCATCGTCAAGGTTGCGCAGGAAAACGTCGACAGTCCGAAAGATGTCGAGGAGCAGGTGGCGCGTGCCAAGTCCGAAGGGCTCAAGTCCGTGCTGCTGCAGATCAGCCGTGGCGGTGAGACGAGCTTCGTCGCGCTACGGGTTGAAGGCAGCTAGGCTGCGACACCCAAGACAGACAAAAGCCCCGCATCGTGTGATGCGGGGCTTTTTTGTTGGACAGGTTTTAGCCTAGACGCTCGCGAATTCGTCGCGCGCATAGCCCTGAATATACAGCAACGACGTCAGGTCCGTGTGGTCCAGCCGGGCAGGGGCTGCCTGCGCAACGACGGGTTTGGCGTGATAGGCGACGCCCAATCCTGCGGCTTCAATCATTGCGAGATCATTCGCACCGTCGCCGACAGCCATTGTGTTGTCGAGGGTGAGCTTATGCTCGGTGGCCAGTTGCTTGAGTGTTTCAAGCTTGGCGGCGCGGCCGAGGATTGGGTTGCTCACTTCGCCCGTCAAATGGCCATCTTTGATCTTCAAAGTATTTGCGCGGTTGGTATCAAAGCCTGCCACCACGGCGACACGTGACGTGAAGAAAGTGAAGCCGCCTGACACCAGCGCGCAATAGCCGCCAGCAAGGCGCATGGTGGCGGTGACGGTCTTTATGCCGGGAGAAAGTGTGATCCGCGTTTCAAAGACCTGTTCGAGCTTCCCCTCGGCCAGACCTTCCAGCAATTTGACGCGCTCGCGCAGGGCTGGCTCAAAAGCCAGCTCGCCACGCATGGCGCGTTCGGTGATTTCCGCCACATGCGCGCCGATGCCGGCTTCGGCTGCCAGTTCGTCGATGCATTCCTGCTCGATGACGGTTGAATCCATATCCGCCAGCAACAATGCCTTGCGGCGGTGGTCAGTGCCTTGGGCAATGATATCAATGGGGGTGCCATCAAGGGCGGCGCGGGCGGCAGCTTCGATTGCGTGCAACTCGTCGGGGTTGATATCAACCAGCAGATCGCAGGCCGTATCGGTGGCGAGCCACGCAGGCGCGCCTGCTTCGGGCACCGCGCGTCGTACAGCGTCAAGATCCGCTTGCGAGAGCTTGCGTGTTTGGGGATTTGCGATGAGGGTCAGGACCGACCGCATGAGACCAACCGTTGGAATGAATGATGACCAGTAGTGAGGCACGAGACCTCCCGCGCGTTCTGCTTATTGCAGGGCCGACGGCCAGCGGCAAGTCAGCTTTGGCGCTTGAAGTTGCCCGGTTGCATGGCGGGGAAATCATCAATGCGGATTCCATGCAGGTCTATCGTGATCTGCATATTCTGAGCGCCCGCCCTTTCGACGCTGAGATGGGTGATGTCCCGCATCATCTGTATGGGGTGATGGACGGGGCGGAGGCATGTTCGGCAGCTCAGTGGGCTGGCATGGCTGTCGATGTGATCGAAGGCGTCGTCAAGCGCGGGCGGCTGCCGGTGGTTGTGGGCGGCACCGGGCTTTATTTCCGGGCGCTGTCCGAAGGGTTGTCGGCACTGCCGGAAATCCCGGGCATCAACCGGGAGGCGGCGCGGGTGTTTGTCGAGGAACTCGGCCCCGAACAGGCGCATGCGCATTTGATGGAGCGTGACCCGGAGACGGCCAAGGGGATCCGGCCGAGCGACCCGCAACGCATAGCCCGGGCGATTGAAGTTCTGGCAGCGACAGGGCGGGGGCTTGCCCAATGGCAGGGGGAGCCTGCGGTGCCGGTGATGGACGCAGCCTTTGTGAAAGTTGTGCTGGCACCTGAGAAGGACTGGCTGACAGGACGCTCTGACGCGCGGCTGGATGAGATGATTGTGCAAGGGGCGTTGGATGAAGTGCGGGCACTGATGGAACGCGGGCTTGATCCAAGTCTGCCGATCATGAAAGCGGTCGGGGTGCCGCCGCTGATGGCGCATTTGCGTGGAGAAATGCCGCTTGATGAGGCGGTGGCGCAGGCAAAGGCGCAGACCCGCCGCTATATCAAACGGCAGCTGACTTGGGCGCGGACGCAAATGGTTACGTGGAATGTCATTTCTGCGCAACAAATGGAAAGACAATATCAGGAAATTCTAACTTTTCTTGCTTAGTGAGGTTGACGCGGGCGTCAATCGCCCCTAGTGTCCGCCGCGCTTCGGGAGAGGAATCCGCCTTTTTCGGGGTGTTTTTAGTGAGTTTGCCCATGCGGATGAAGCATCGGGCCCGAATTGGTTGAAGGACGCAGGTTATGGCTTCGCGCGAAATGAGCGGTGCGGAAATGGTTGTCAAAGCCCTGGAGGACCACGGCGTGGATACGCTGTTTGGTTATCCCGGCGGCGCCGTGCTTCCGATTTACGACGCACTTTTTGAACGCGAGAGCATCAAGCATGTGCTGGTCCGCCATGAGCAGGGCGCTCTGCATGCGGCGGAAGGCTATGCGCGCTCGTCCGGCAAGCCGGGCGTCGTTCTGGTCACGTCCGGGCCGGGGGCAACCAATGCTGTCACTGGTCTGACTGATGCGTTGATGGATTCCGTTCCGCTGGTCTGCATCACCGGTCAGGTGCCGACGCATCTGATCGGCAATGACGCGTTTCAGGAAGCGGACACTGTCGGCATCACGCGGCCCTGCACCAAACATAACTGGCTGGTTCAGTCGGTTGATGATCTGCCGCGCATTCTGCATGAGGCGTTTTACGTCGCCACGCACGGACGGCCGGGGCCGGTTGTTGTCGATATTCCCAAGGACATCCAGTTTCAGATCGGGCTCTATACGGGGCCGACGACGCAGGGTCACCGGACCTATCGTCCGCAGGTCAAAGGCAATATTGATTCCATTCGCGAGGCGATTGACCTCATCGCAACGGCGAAGAAGCCGCTGTTTTACACGGGCGGTGGCGTCATCAATTCAGGGCCGGAAGCAAGCCAGCTGTTGCGTGAGTTCGTTCACACCACAGGCTTTCCCATCACCTCCACGCTGATGGGGCTGGGTGCATTTCCCGCCAGCGACAAGCAGTGGCTTGGCATGTTGGGCATGCACGGCACCTATGAAGCCAACTGGGCGATGCATGATTGCGACGTCATGATCAATCTCGGGGCCCGGTTTGACGACCGGGTCACGGGCGTTGTCGACAAGTTCTCGCCGGACTCCAAGAAGATCCATGTCGATATTGATCCCTCGTCGATCAATAAGAATGTCCATGTGGACGTTCCGATCATCGGCGATGTTGCCCATGTGCTCGAAGACATGCTGCGCCTTTGGAAGGCGAAGGCCGCCAAGCAGGACAAGGGCGCGCTGGCGAAGTGGTGGAAGCAGATCGACCACTGGCGCGACCGCAAGTCGCTCGAATTTGTCAATTCAGACACAATCATCAAGCCGCAGCATGCGGTGCAGCGTCTTTGGGAACTCACCAAGGGACCGGACACCTACATCACAACCGAAGTGGGCCAGCACCAGATGTGGGCGGCGCAGCACTTCCACTTTGATGAGCCGAACCGCTGGATGACCTCCGGCGGGCTGGGCACCATGGGCTATGGGTTGCCGGCCGCCATCGGCGTGCAGATGGCGCATCCCGATGCGCTGGTCATCGATATTGCGGGCGAAGCCTCAATCCAGATGTGCATGCAGGAAATGTCGACGGCCATTCAGTACGATCTGCCGGTCAAGATTTTCATCCTCAACAACGAATATATGGGGATGGTGCGCCAGTGGCAGCAGCTGCTGCATGGTGCGCGTTACTCGCACTCCTATTCAGAAGCGCTGCCGGATTTCGTCAAGCTGGCTGAAGCCTATGGCGGTGTCGGCATCCGGGCTGAAAAACCCGGTGAACTGGACGACAAGATCCGCGAAATGATCGATGTGAAGCGCCCGGTTTTGTTCGATTGCCGTGTCGACAAGATGGAAAACTGCTTCCCGATGATCCCGTCGGGCGCGGCCCATAACGAGATGATTTTGGCGGATGAGGCAAAAGACCCCACGGATGCTATTTCCGAAGAAGGCAAAATGCTCGTATAACCCGCCCGCACGTCATTGAGTGGCCAGTCGGCGTAACCGCCTGACTGGCTGCTTTTTATGCTGAAATCCGCCACTTTTTAAGAAGCGCAGACCTGACCCATGCCGCCTAAAGCTGAAATTGAACGCCATACGATTGCCGTCCTCGTGGATAACGAGGCGGGTGTTCTGGCACGGGTCATCGGCCTGTTTTCAGGCCGGGGCTACAATATTGAAAGCCTGACCGTGGCCGAGGTGGATGAGAATGCGCACACCTCGCGCATTACCATTGTCACCAATGGCACGCCGATGGTGGTGGAGCAGATCAAGGCGCAACTGAACAGGCTGGTGCCGGTTCACAAGGTGGTGGACCTGACGGTGGATACCGTGTCCATCGAGCGGGAAATGGCCCTGGTGAAAGTGTCGGGCACCGGTGAAAAGCGCGTTGAGGCGCTGCGCCTGTCGGATGCGTTCCGCGCTGCTGTCATCGACACCACGCATTCGTCATTCGTGTTTGAGATCACCGGCTCGCCGGAGAAAATCAACGCCTTTGTCAGTCTCATGCGCCCGCTGGGCCTTGTCGATGTCAGCCGTACCGGCGTCGTCGCCATCGCCCGCGGTGCGGAACAGATGTAACTCATTGCCTCTTCGCCCTGTTGCCGGGGTGTGGGGCATTCAAGAAAAACCGATCGCATATAAGGAATTTGAAGATGCGCGTTTATTACGACCGCGATGCCGACGTTAATCTCATCAAGGGCAAGAAAGTTGCCATCATTGGCTACGGCTCACAGGGCCATGCTCATACGCTGAACCTGAAAGAGTCGGGCGTCGGCGAAGTGGCCGTTGCGCTGCGCGCCGGATCCGCCACTGCCAAGAAGGTGGAAGGCGAGGGCCTGAAGGTCATGACCGTTGCGGACGCCGCCAAGTGGGCCGACGTCTTGATGATGCTGACACCGGATGAGCTTCAGGGTGACATCTACAAGGATGATCTTGCCGAGAACATGAAGCCCGGCGCGGCGCTGCTGTTTGCGCATGGTCTCAACATCCACTTCAACCTGATCGAGCCGCGTGCGGATATCGACGTTTTGATGGTTGCGCCCAAGGGCCCCGGCCATACCGTGCGCGGTGAATATCTGCGTGGCGGCGGCGTGCCCTGCCTGATCGCCATCCATCAGGATGCCTCCGGCAATGCGCATGATCTGGGCCTCTCCTATGCCAGCGCCATCGGCGGCGGCAAGGCCGGCATCATCGAGACAACGTTCCAGGAAGAATGCGAAACCGATCTGTTCGGTGAGCAAGTTGTTCTGTGCGGCGGTCTCGTCGAGCTGATCCGCGCCGGCTTCGAGACGCTTGTGGAAGGTGGCTACGCGCCTGAGATGGCGTATTTCGAGTGCCTGCATGAAGTGAAGCTGATCGTTGATCTGATTTATGAAGGCGGCATCGCCAACATGAACTACTCGATCTCCAACACGGCTGAGTACGGTGAATATGTCACCGGTCCGCGCATCGTGACCCCGGAGACGAAGGCTGAAATGAAGCGGGTGCTTGAGGACATTCAGTCCGGCAAGTTCACCCGTGACTGGATGCTGGAAAACAAGGTCGGCCAGACCTCGTTCAAAGCAACCCGTGCCCGCAATGCAGCGCATCCGATTGAAGAAGTCGGTGCCCAGCTTCGTGGCATGATGCCGTGGATCACCGAAAAAGCCCTTGTGGACAAGAACAAGAACTAAGGCACAATTCCAACTTGGATTTGTGGCTTGACCCTGTGCCGGAGGTTGCGTGATGCGCCGTGCTCTCGTTTTGACACTGCTGCACACGTCACCCCGGCATGTGGAGGTTTTTGAGCGTTTGTTCGCTCAGATACGGGCGACGGAAACCGGCGACGACCTGCCGGAAATCCGCCTCGCTCATGTGGTGCGCGAAGATCTTTTAAAGCGGGCCATTTCGGCAGGACTGCTGCCCGAAGATACCCATGCACGGGCAGTGCGCATTCTGCATGAGGCGACAGCGTCGTCGGATGCTGTCTTGTGTACCTGCTCAACGCTTGGGCCCGCGGCGGATGAAGCTGCCGCTAAAACTGAAAAGCCATTGCTGCGCATTGATCGGCCGATGGCAGCGGAAGCGGCCCGCGCGGGCCGCTCCATTGCCGTGCTGGCGACGCTTAAATGTACTCTCCAGCCGACCTGCGATCTCATCGCCGACGAAGTAAGCCATCTCAGTGGCAAGGCCGATATTGCGCCGGTGCTTGTCGAGGGGGCGTGGGAGGCGTTCGAAGCGGGCGACACGGCGCGCATGAATAGTCTGATTGCGGACAATATACGCTTTGCCCAGCAGGCCGGCGCCAATGTCATCGTGCTGGCTCAAGCCTCCATGGCAGATGCGCTGGAGGGGTTAGATATCTCTATCCCGATCCTCACCAGCCCGGCATCGGGTCTTGCGGCTGCCGTTGCAGCGCTCAGGGCGCAAGCTTAGGGGCTGCTTCGGCCAGATGATCGTCGGTTGCGCATTCGGTATGGTCGGTTGCGGCCAATACCTCAATCACGCGGCAATCGCCTGCGGTGCCGTGGGCGCATTGGGCGATCATGCGGGTGAGTTCGGTCTTGAGGGCTTCGAGGCGCGCGATGCGGCTTTCGACTTCTTCCAGACGGGCGCGGGCGATTGTGTCGGCGGTTTCGCATGACGCGTCGGGATTGTCTGACAAATCAAGAAGTGTGCGGATGGCGTCCAGCGGAAAGCCCAGCTCGCGGCCGTGGCGGATGAAGCCGAGCCGGTCCGCATGGGCCTGCGTATAGAGCCGTTGATTGCCGGCTGAACGCTCTGCTTCGGGCATCAGGCCGATATCCTCGTAATAGCGCACGGTCTGGACTTTGACGCTGGACTGGCCTGCGAGTTTTCCGATGGTGAACATTATTTTGTGCCTTTTTGCCGATTGGCCCTTGAAGCTCTAGTCGCTGTAGCTCCTATGTTGCGTGTCATCGACGCTGAATCAAGGACGGATGACCATGAGCGGGTGCTGCAATCACGATGTGAAATTCGACGGGGCGAGTGCCGCTTACAGGCGCGCTTTGTGGATGGTGATCGCCATCAACGGGGTGATGTTCTTTGTGGAAGGCAGTGCCGGGTTGGCAGGGCAGTCCATGGCGCTTACGGCGGATGCGCTGGATTTTGCCGGGGATACGGCCACCTATGGGCTGTCTTTGCTGGTGATCGGCATGGCGGTGCATTGGCGCGCGCGCGCGGCGATGCTGAAGGCTGCGTCGCTGCTGGCGATGGGGGTGGGCGTGCTTGGGTTTACCGCCTACCGGCTGATTGTGCTGAATGATCCGTCAGCGGAGATTATGGGCAGCGTGGCTGCGCTGGCGCTGGTGGCCAATGTGGTGAGCGTGCTCATTCTCATGCGGTTTCGTGACGGCGACGCCAATGTGCGTTCGGTCTGGCTGTGCAGCCGTAATGATGCGATCGGCAATGTCGCGGTGATCGGCGCTGCGGGGCTTGTGGCTGTCTCCGGCACGCCATGGCCGGATCTGGCTGTGGCGGCGATCATGGCGGGGCTGTTTACAAGCTCGGCGCTATCGATCTTCCGGCAGGCGCGGGCGGAGATGCGCGGTGCGGTTGTTACGGCCTAGTGCCGGAACTCGCCGCCACTGCCACTTTGCCGATGAAATAGAGGACAAGGGCAACGCTCACGCCCATGGCAATGCTTGCCAGATAGTAGGGCGCGCCGGGCAGATGCGGGATCGCCTGCGGGCCGGTAAAGGCATTGAACAGGCCGGTCATCACCAAAGGCGAGAGAATTGCCGTCAGGCCGACAATGCTGGTGATGGCACCCTGCAATTCGCCCTGCGCATTGTCGGGCACCTGTTTAGACAGGAGCGAGCGCAAGGCGGAGGAGCCGATGCCGACCATGGCGAACAGCACTGTGTAGGCATACATCTGCCAGCTTTGTGTGGCTGTAGCGTAGCCGAGAAAGCCGAGGCCCGCGCAGGTGAAACCGAAAATCACCGACCGCCGCTCGCCGAGCCGGGGTACCAGCACGCCAGTCAGCCAGCCCATGGTGATGATCAGGCAGATGCCGACAAAGCCGAGAGACAAGCCGACATCGCCTGCATCCCAGTCGAATTTGTACATTGTATAAAATGCCCAGATCGCCGGGTTGGCGTCATGGGCCAGTTGGTAGCAGACCATGGCCGCCAGAAGCCCGAGCATGCCGGGATACTTGGCCATGGCGCGCACTGCGCCGATTGTGTTGGCGCGGGCCCATTCAAACGGGCGGCGGTTCTGTGCAGACAGACTTTCGGGCAGCACCAGCCAGCCATAGAGCGCGTTGGCGCCGGCAAGGGCGGCGGCAACCCAGAACGGTGCGCGGGTGCTGTCCGTCCAATCCGCCACGAAGCCGCCGACGACAGGGCCGAGCATGAAGCCCGCACCCCATGCCGCGCCGAGCAGGCCGTAGGATTTGGCGCGGTCTTCGGGCGCGGTTACATCCGCGATGTACGCATTTGCGGTGGTGAAGGTGGCGGCGGCAATGCCGGACATGGTGCGGCCTGCCAGCAACCACCAGATGTTGGGGGCCAACGCCATAACGATATAGTCAACCGCAAGGATCGACAGCCCTGCAATCAGCACCGGCCGGCGGCCGAACCTGTCAGACAGATTGCCCAGCACCGGTGCAAACAGGAAGTTCATCAGCGCGTAGACGAATATCAGCGCACCTCCCCACAGCGCTCCTTCCGAGAGGCTCAGGCCTGTGAGTTCGGTGATGA
>Ga0307929_1001924_pt1 | contig 14405 bp, 19 predicted proteins | sample AceLakmetage1330_FD_203160 | JGI IMG/M metagenome (GOLD analysis project Ga0307929, IMG submission 203160) | Saline water microbial communities from Ace Lake, Antarctica - #1330 | ecosystem: Environmental > Aquatic > Non-marine Saline and Alkaline > Saline | place: Antarctica: Ace Lake...
ACTCCAAACATTAGTAGTAGGAGAATAAACACCAAACTTACCCCCATCTATTCCTGTATAAATATTACCATCAGAACCAACAACCAAAGAACGAACAGTACTATTTCCAACCCAGTCATAAATATCAGTAGCACTCAAATCACTCCAAACATTAGTAGTAGGAGAATAAACACCAAACTTACCCCCATCTATTCCTGTGTAAATATTACCATCAGAAGCCGATAGAACCCCTGTTATTGCACTTGTTCCAACCCAGTTACCAGTATCAGTAGCACTCAAATCACTCCAAACATTAGTAGTAGGAGAATAAACACCAAACTTACCCCCATCTATTCCAGTATAAATATTACCATCAGAACCAACAACCACAGAATAAACAGTACTAATTCCAACCCAGTTATCAGTATCAGTAGCACTCAAATCACTCCAAACATTAGTAGTAGGAGAATAAACACCAAACTTACCCCCATCTATTCCAGTATAAATATTACCATCAGAAACAACAACCACAGAATAAACAGTACTAATTCCAACCCAGTTACCAGTATCAGTAGCACTCAAATCACTCCAAACATTAGTAGTAGGAGAATAAACACCAAACTTACCCCCATCTATTCCAGTATAAATATTACCATCAGAACCAACAACCAAAGAATAAACATAACCATTTCCAACCCAGTTATCAGTATCAGTAGCACTCAAATCACTCCAAACATTAGTAGTAGGAGAATAAACACCAAACCTACCCCCATGCATTCCAGTATAAATATTACCATCAGAACCAACAACCAAAGAAAAAACAAAAAAAGTTCCAACCCAGTTACCAGTATCAGTAGCACTCAAATCACTCCAAACATTAGTAGTAGGAGAATAAACACCAAACTTACCTGTAATTAGTCCTATATAAATATTACCATCAGAACCAACAACCAAAGAACGAACAGTACTAATTCCAACCCAGTCATCAGTATCAGTAGCACTCAAATCACTCCAAACTCCATCAGCAGAAAAAACACTAGTACACAAGAATAAAAGAGTTATAAAAACAAGAACTATTTTTTTCATCTAAAAAGACACCTTCCACAGGCGTGTGCAACACTTATACATATATATTTTATACGTAAACACGTATTTAAACATAGATTATTCATAGTGATACCCCTAATAATCCTAATAATTCTACACTAAATACTAAAAATAAAATAATGACTCCTATTAAAAATATGATATTTCTGATAGGTCTATTTTTAATAAAAACAAACATTAGAGCCAAAGCTCCCAATGCAATAATCCAAAGATTTATTACAAATATCCCTAAATCAATTCCAAAATCAAAAAAGTTTCTTAACATAGAAAAAAAGTCTCTCGGAGAATCATAAATCAATTGTAAAGTATATACACTAGAAACACTTCCAGACTCAAAAGTTATTTCTCCAGGAATCATAGTAGCATTTATATCAACTAAAAAACTAAGAATAAATTCTTTAGTTTCATTTGAATTAACTGTATAATCTTCATCAGGATTGGCAATATAATATTTGCCTGCTTCTCCTGTAACTACAGGAATGATTTCTATCGCTTTATTAGTACTATTTTTTATAGGAATAGTAACAGAAACTATTTGGTTAGTCCCAAAGAAAACCTTTATAATATCAGAAAAATTTAATACTTCGAAAGTAGTATTATCAACAGGAGCAGCACCACCACCTCCGCCACCAGTTCCACCATCACCAGGAGCAGTAATACTAGTAGTATAAACGCTAGTCGAAACAGTAGTAGAACTATTATCTAAATTATCATCACAAGTAATATAAGCAAACAAAATATCTCCGTTAACTATATCAGTGTAGGTATAAGACCATACTCCAATATTTCCATCAGTACTAGGAGGGATACCATTCCCATCTACTACATTAATAGAATTTTTATAAATTTTAAATTCACAAGATTTTATTCCATCAGAATCATTAACATCGACGCTAAAAGGAGCACTTGCAGAATAAATAGTAGTTGGAACACTAGGAGTAGGACTAGTAATAGAATCAAAACTACTTGAAGAGGGGTTTACAGTAACACTAGTAGTATTAGTTAAATACAAAGAATTTTTATCTTCATCCATTATTTTACATCTAAAAGTCATTGATGTATCGTCAACAATTCCTGTTACATCTAAAAGATAATTAGGGTTTGCCCCCTCATATACATTATTCCAGTCTAAGACTCCAGTATTAAAATCTATAGAATAATTGTAGTCTCTATACCAATCAGGAGCATCACAACTAATATTAATTTGATTTGTAAAAGAACCTGTTTCAGGAGTTAAAACAGTTGGAGTAGGAGGAAGACCTTCTTCTAAATAAACTACTTCGCTTTCAGTACTACTAATATTTCCAGCTCCATCAGTACAATAATATTGTAATCCAAAAATACCATTCAATAATCCCAAATCTAAACTCATATTAATATCAGAAGTATAAAGGGCATATTCTCCCCAATTAAAATCAACTGAAGCATCGTTATCTAATTTATAATAAATATTCCCATCACTCAAATCGTCAACACAATTCAAATCAATCAAAGTAGAAGTTAAATACCAATCACCAGTGTTATCACTAGAAATAGATGGACTAGTTAAATCTATTTTGATAGACTGAATATTTGTTGTTTCAACGTTAGAAAGACTATCGGTAGACCTATAACTAATGTTTGTATCTCCTTCAGTGCTAATAGTTACTTCGCTTACATAAGGAGTAAAAGAACCTGCTCCTATTTTATATTCAGTAGAATTACAATCAGACCATCCATCGGAACAACTTAAAGTAAAACTGATATTTCCATCGTTCCAAGTAGGAGAAATACTTCCGTTAGATTGATTATAACTAGTAACAGGACCAACCCCATCTGTTAAATAAATAGTAATTGGTTTATCTTCGTCAAAATTAATATCTTGAATAACAGGACTCAACCCATTCTTAGAAAAAGTACAAGTAGAATTAGAATCAGTTGCAGCTGTCAAATCTATAGGACTAGTTTGATTACTTAAATCTAAAGCAGTTCCGTTACAATCAACGCTTACTAAATTTAAGTCAACCGACTCTCCTGTTTCATAAACGTTTACTGTTACAGTTGCGCTAGGGTCTTCATAATCACTCATTATATTGTCAATAGAGAAATTAGCATTATATCTACAACCCATAGTATCTGAACAGCTACCACTTGAATGGACTGCAAATCTATAATTCCCATCAGGAATTTGATAAGACACGTTATTCCACCCGTAATCAATTAAAGGGTTTCCATAAATATAACCATTATAATTTGTTGTTGGGTCTGTATCAAAAGTATTCGGACTAGTAGTAAAATTTCCTACTCTAGTAAACACTTCAGAATCATCAACATAACCATACGCTATTTCTCCTGTTGGCGTTTTGTCTATTAACATACTTGTTCCAGTAATATGATTTTCATAAGCATAACTATAAAAAAAAGAAATATTTGAATTACTATCATAATTTCGTGAATAAACTAGTATGTCCGAAGCAACTCCATCACGATATGCTGATTGATAACCAGAACCATGATTAATTACATCTAAAGCATTTAAACCGTCCTGATAATGATTTGAAACACTTTTAACTTTGTAAGCAGCACCATACCAAGCGTTGTCAGTAGCTATCGTATATTTTGCACAAAAATCAGTATCACAAGTAGTTCTAGTTGACTTAGAAGTGGTAGTATCTAAAATACTTACTGTACTAGTCTCAAAATTACCGTTATCAATATTATCGTACAAATACATTATTGGGGAAACATAAAAGCTTTTATTTGAAGTTCCTCCAGTACAATTAGCAGAAAGATTTGTATCATTATAAGCACCAGTAATAGTTTCGTTTACTCTACCATAAAAAATATTGCTTCCATTATCAGTCATGTTTCCTTGAGAATTTCCATCTATAAACCATTCACAAGTCTGACCAGAATCATAATCAACTACCCACCAAATATTTTGAGGAAAATGCAAAAATATATTTGAGCACTCTAATAAAGAACTACAAGTAGGAGGATTAAGTCCTTTGTAAAAAGTCCCAGTATTATTTTTAGTTATTCTAACATTATCAATTTTAGTTGAAATACCATACGGTGTTCTACCTCCAATTTGAAAAGCAGCCCTATAATCTCCTCTTCCCGGAATAAAATAGTTTATATCCGTCCAAGTACTTGTTAATGGAAATGCTCCAATTGGAGAAAATAAATCAGAATCATCAACATAACCATAATGATATTGACATCTATAAAACAGATTGCTACAAAACGTACTATTAATGGAAGTATCTTTAGAACTAAAAGTAACAAGTGAATTAGATGCAGGTTCATTATTTATTAATAATATTTTACCTTGAGCAAAATCACTAGCTCCATCACCTGTAACATGGTAATAATTAGCATAAATAGATTGGTCACCTTTATTAAAATCAGAAATAGTATAAAGAGATGAATTAGCATATCCATCTGTGTTCATAATAACTTTCCAACCCAGAGGAAAATAAACTTCACTATTATTTTCAATTATATTATAATTTATGGTTTGTTCAAAATCTCTATTATAAGAAGATTGTGTTAAATCCTCACGATAATAATCATCTGTTAAACCAGTAGTATATTGAGTCCAACTACTACTATTAACATCTACTCCTCCAGTAACTACAATATTGTCTATCGAAGTAAAAGCTCCTCCACTACCACTATTGTTTATTCTAAAAGCAATCTTATTATTTCCGCTAGGAATAATATAAGAAAATTGAACCCAAGTAGGAGAAAATAATTCATTAAAACCAAACCCGTGATTAATCACTCCATCAATATGATGAAAAACATTTGAATCATCAATATAACCTGCTTTAAAAACACTAGAACCAAGAGCCCAAAAACTAACATTAGCATCTGAAACTATTTCATTATTTGCATAAATGTCTACTTCACAAACATCACCTATAGCACATTCAACGTACATTTTCTTTGAACCCGTTTGCGGACTCGAAGTACTCTTCCAAATATAATCAGCATTTGAATCAAATGCTGCGCACCATTCTCCAGAACAATACGGACTAGTATCAGAACCAGTATCTACTACCCATGACCCATCTTCAAACCCTCTATCATATAAAGACTGATTTACATCAGTAACGCTATATTCTGTATAGCTAGATTCAACATAAGATAAAGCATTAACATTAAGAGAAAATACGAATAAAATTAATAAAACAATAACAATTTTTTTATTCACATCTACACCTTTCCCTATATATTATATTTACCCAACTCATATTTAAATATTGATAAATCCAAAGAATACGGCTATAATAACAAGAATTACTCCAACTTTTAAAATAGTCATTATGAATTCTGCTTTCCTTAAAAAGAAAACATAAAACGTAACTAAGGCAATTATAATCGCTACTTCCGCAGGAGTTAGGCTAGTAAATAAATTGTAAAAAAAGTCTGTAATTGGATTCCCAGTTATAAAATTTGTAACTGCAGATGTATCAATGTTATTTACAATTGATTCAGTAATGTCATTTGCATCCATTTAGATGACACCCGCTAAGAATGCCAATCCTCCAAGGACCAAAAAATTATTTACTATGTGTAGAGTGAAACCAAAATAACTTGATTCAAACAATCTGTTTCCCACAATAGCTAATACACTAAAAATAAAAGCAGAAATCATTAAAGATATTCCTGCACTAAATACTGCGAAGTGAAACAATGCAAATGCACTAGAAACAATCAAAATAGCTATTACTCCTGCTCCAAAATACCCAAACTTTGGTTGTAAAGAAGCTACAATAGTGGGATAAAGGCTCATTCTAAAGAAATATTCTTCTGTATATGGAGCAATTAATACTGATAATAAGAATACTCCTACTGTTGCAGATACAGTAACCGAGCTCAAGGGTGTTGAAATTACTGCAAAACTATTAATACTTAATAATATCGCTAAGAAGGCACCGAAAATGATTGCGATAGCCATATCTTTAAGATTTTTTCCTATAAATAGAAAGCCAAATAAGTTGTTCTTTTCATTAAAATAATCAAAGCCTGCCACTATTAATCCGAATAACATCATTGCTAAAAATAAATTTGCTTGGTACTCAAATTGTTTGATGTTAGTAACAATCCAAAATAACCCTATAATAAAGAAAATGGTCAATAAAGAAAATATGGGATAAAGTTCTCTATTGTCTTTCCATTCAGAAAAGAATGTTTTTGCGCTTCCAAATACTTCAAAATCTACCATTTTTATTCACCTAAATAAATCTAAGGGCCCCAATTCTACCGGAGCCCGTTGTTCTTAAAACAAAGAGCCCATTATCGATTCTCTTTATTTCTTTTTCAATAAGTGTTTTCCACCTATAATTACTGCTCCAGCTCCTGCTACTCCAGCTACTATTGGTGCTACTGGTCCAGCTACTGCAAGAAGTGTTACTCCAGCTAAGGGTGCAATTAATGTTGCTCCTCCAACCACAGCTCCTGTTGCTACGATGTTATCTACTAATTTTTTATCAACTATTTCTTTTGCCATATTTTCACCTCCATGAAAATCATTTTTTCTTTTTACCTTTTGAATTGGTAAATGTAATTGCCATAAATAATATAGCTACTGATACTACTACTATTTCTTTAGCTGTTGGAACTACTACTTCACTCACAACACCATTACCTAATATATCAAAGGGTTGCATAATTCCTACTAATAATGTTCCTATCAACATTAATACTCCAACCACAAACACTCCTTGATATGCTTTTTGGTCTAATTTTGAAATACTAGTGTATAGAAAGAATGCTCCTGTTACACCTAATCCAGCTGCGATTGCTAAACTTGGAAAATATGTAAACAAAATCCCTGTTAGTATTAAAGTAATGACTACAAAGATTAATATTGGTAAAGCGAATATTGGTACTACTCCTTTTTGATTCATCTTCTTCGTCCTCCTTTTTTTCCTTTATTCTTAAAATAAATTAATGTAAAACCACCAATCATGATTGTAATTCCTACTATTCCAATCCAAACCAAATCTAATTCTGGTTGTGCTTTATAATTACAATAACCATCTATATTTCCAAAATATAACCATTCATTGTCTATACAAACATAAGTTGCATCATCTAAACATTGTGTATCTCTTTCATCACAAGTTCCAGGAACTGCATATCCACATTCAGGTGCATTGTTTTTATATTCCCATATATCATTTATACAATTCTTTAATGTTGTTCCATCACAAGAATAATTTCCACTAGTACATTCAGGTCCTACTACTGGTGGTACTACTGGTGGTACTACTGGTGGTACTACTGGTGGGTCTGTTGCAACAGTACATGTAGAACTATTAGAAGTATAAGCCCATTGGCCACTACTACAATATTTTAAAGTGGTTCCTTCACATGTTTCATATCCGGAAGAACATACAGGTGTTGCATATCCACATTGTCCTTCTATTGTTCCTTGGTTAGCCCAAAAACCATTATTACAAGTATAATAACTAGTTCCAGTGCATTTTGTTTGTCCTGAATCACATTCAGTGTAAGTATAATTGCATTCGCCATCTACTAATCCTTTGTTAACCCATTTGTTATCTTCACATACTCTATAACTAGTTCCAATACAAGCATTATCATTATTCGAACATTCAATACTAATCGTTTGTCTATCTAAAGCACCATCAGCTGTTGCAGTCCATACAAAACCAAGAGCATCTCTTCCCCATACAATATAGGTAGGACAACCACTATATGTAGAAGCATTATTCTTGTTAACTAAAGTATGCTCATCTAAAATAGGATACCCACTGCCTGTTAATGATAATCCACTACAACCACTAGAAGAACAATTAGCAGAACTCCAAAAAGTAGTCCAAGAAGAAAAGCATCTATCAGAATAATACATTTTAGCATCTCCTATATAAGTTCTAGTTCCCATTGCTTTAACAAAATATTTAGAAGAATCTTCTATAGGATTAATAGTATATCTTAATTGAATAGCTTGTTTCTTTGTATAATCACTCGTAACTTTTACAAAAGCATAATTTTCATTTTCATACCCTTTACTTGGGCCATAAATAGTTTCAATAGCAGTAATATTTAAATAATCACTCGTAATTGCAAAAGGAAGAAATTGAGAAATATTCCACCATTCATTTTCATCTCCAGCAATACTACTACTTGTTTGTTGAGAAGGAATTAATATAACTACAAGAAAAACAATGAATATTGCACCTATAATAAATAGGTTTCTTTTAGATTTTTTATTCATTTTCTTTTTCTCCTCTTAGGTGGATATGAAACCATTATGTATGCTCCTATAACTAATACAAATGTTACACCTATTATTATCGCAATCAATGTAAAATTGTATATAGGTTTACATGTTGAATTAACTAATCCAAATGCTTGCGGCGGTGTATAATCCCAAGAGGAAATAAATATATCTGTATTTTTTGCTTCACAAGCTGCTTTTTCTACATCTGGTTCAGGTTGTGGTTTAATACAATCAACAGCACAAGTTAACCAATTTTCTGTTCCACTACAAATTGTGTCCCCACATCTTTGTGTTGGTGGTTCTTTGGCACACGCTTGCTGAGATTGGTCACAATACATTGCTTGTTCTAAACAATTAACTTCTAAAGCCGAAACAAAATTAGCGCCATTAGAACTACATGTTTTTAAAATATTTCCAAAACAAACTTTTTCGTTTGCATTACAAATGGTTTCTGGAGAACAATTACCTGTAACTGTTTTACTTTCAGGCACTCCATTTCCAAATAAGCTTTGTGGTTTTACAGTAATTGTACAACTACCTGTCTGGTCGCTAGTGCAACTACTACTAATTTCATGTGTTGTAACTGCTAAGGCTTGTGTTTCCACATTGTTCACATACTTAGTGTTTTCAACTGCTGTCAATGAACCAGTACAAGAATTACTTACAGTAAAATTTCCTTTACTTCCATCATTAACCCAATTAATATTTATGTTTGCTTTACTACCTGACTTTAATATATTGTTATTCAAAGTGGTATTTAATGATACCACTTTTGGAACTGGTTGTACTATTTGTAAAGTATCGGCTTTAATATATAATGTAAATGTTGGAAAATTAATTCCTGAGGCATTATAATAAAATGCTCCTCCATAAGCAGTTGAACTATTTACTTGATTGTTTTCTATAGTTGTTTGAGTATTCCTTAATAATTTATCTTGCAAACTATTTACAAAATTCACTTGGTCGACCATTGCTCCAAATGAAGGAATCCCATTAAGTTTACTTGTTAAACGTGATTGTTCTAATCTATAATCTTCTGCATAAGTTCTTTGAACAACTTTCCAAGAAGTTGTATTATCAGAAATATTTGTATTAACTGCTACTAAATTAGAAGGCTCTACTGTAGCGCATGTATCTCCTGAAGTAAAATTACCATTCCAAGTTAATGTAGCTATATCAGAAAAATCTACAGTTGTATTAGAAACCTCTGTTCCTACATCACTACTGTTAGTAATATACTTAGTTATGCTAGGAGCTCCATCGATAGTTAGAGTGTTTTTAGAATAAAATTGATGCTTACCTGTATTAAATGTTGCAATGCTTCCCATATTTTGAACACCATAAACACAATATCCGTTCAAAGACCATTGTGGTTTAAACCAATAAATAGAATCGCCATATTGGTCGCATCTATTTTTTAGGTCAGTAAGACCTCCTAATAAATTATAAAATCCTAAGTCTTTTGCATAATATCTATAATTCTTTCCTAAAGGAGTAAATAAAGTTGTTTTTTGATAAGGATAAAAACATCTTTCGGTTGTAACTTCGCTATCAAAAGTAAATCCTTTTCCAGCTACTTTACCAGTGTTTGATATTTGATTAGATATTTCTTGAGCAGACAAAGTACCGCTCAAAGATTGCCCCATTCCACCATCTTTAAAAAAAACAGCTAAAGCGTCTGTATCAATAACTCCTTCTGGGTTACTAACAATATTAACGCTACTAATTCCAATGGTGGTAATACCTAAAGATAATCCACCTTGTGAAGCGATAAAAATAATAGATAAGATAAAGAGCATAGAGACTATTCCAATATTAAGTTTATTTTTTTTCTTCATCAATAACACTTCATATAATTTTAATTTATTTTAGAACCGTGAAAGATTCGAACTTTCTTGCGACCATCTGGTTCAAAAAAAATAAGGTAGGTCCTTCGAACCTCCCCCCTTTTTTCAACTTAACTATTCTACATAGAATATATCTGCAACGTTAGTTTCACCTAAGTCAGCAGCTGTATCTGCGTTTCTATAGCCATTATCCCAACTTCCGTCTACTCTTTGGTACATGTCTTTATCGTAAATTGTTACAGACATATTTCCGTCAGATGTAGAAGGGTTAGTTGTTCCTGTTAATGATTCAGCTTGGAATTTCATAGTGATATCACCTAAGTCTCTCAAAGCTTCAGTTTCTATAATATAGAATGCTGTAGCGTTTGTTCCAGAAACTGCTGTGTGACCATTAGGTACTCCAGTTTGTAGCTCGAATGTACCGTCTGAAACACTAGTGATTGCTGGTTGCTTGTATACTAAAGAATTATAATCAATAGCTATTGCAATTTCAGCTCCATCTTGTGTTGAACCCCAAATACCATCATTTGTGGTAGCTGCGATGTACATTTTTGCTTTTGCTGTTCCTCCTGCTCCAACAGTTGCTGCTGTACCAGATACATTAGCTGTGTCGCTTCCTGCGGAAACGTCATACATAGTTGTACTTAGTGCAGTGTCTTGCATACCGTCTTTGAAAACTACTGTATCGCTTGTTTTACAAGGTGCGGTGTATGTTGCTCTAAAAGCATATACATCTTGAGTAGCATTTCCATTAACGAAATACAATTCTACCACGTCATAAGGTGCTAAAACTAAAGAAGTTCCAGCAGCTTGTTCGGGTTTTTCAGCTCCATTAACTACAGGAATAACATTATAATCGTCAGTCAAAGTTGTATTGCTGGTTCCTATAAGGTCTTTCACTGCTAGTGTAACAGTTGTTGAAGTTGCAGTATTACAATTATCGTAAGCTGCAGGGGGAACTGTTGTATCAACAGGACTAGTTCCATCACCAGTTATGTCTCCAAGAATTGGTATATTAACAAATCCAAGGATAGTACCTACTAAAAGAACTATGGCTATAAGACCGCCATACATTAAAAGTTTATTATCTTTTTGTTTAACCATCTTAAATACCTCCTTGATTAATTTCTCTTTAACCAAGTATTTAAACATATATGACTAAATTGTAACAATTAAGTAAAAGTATGTAAAAAGTATGTAAAAAGTATGTAAATATTATGTAAATATATAAAATTTATATACTTCCTCTATGATTAATATATTATGTATTTAACTCTTCAACAAGATTTTTATGAAAAATTAAAGATAAAAAAGGATGAAAAGATACTAATTATAGCCTCAAAAGAGGAGAAAACTTACACTATTCTCTCAAGAAAAATATTAACTCCCCAAGATATAATCTTAGGAAGTACGAAAGTTTATGTGTACAATATTGTCAGGGAGACCTTAGTGGTGAGAGAACAAACAAATGATTATTATAATATATATGTATCTAATAAGTATAATCCGGTAAAAAAACAAATAAAGATTGTAATTGATGGTGATAAGTCAAATGACCTTGTATTGGAAATATACCAAAAAGAACAAAAAAAGAAGGTGAAATAACAATGTATGCAGATGATGATATAACAGGACAAAATGTTATTGTGGAAGAAAAACAATATGAAACCCTTTGGCATCCTACTTCTTTATATTCAGTAAAAAAAATATTAGAATACTTAAAGACAGAACCACCTACAACTTTTCATACTTTTTCATGTATTAGAATTGCTGAGATATTGGCAAATAAAAGTGGCTATCGTTATTATAAAGCAATGCCTGGATGTACAGCGAAAGACTGGCTTACAGGCACAATAGTTAAAAAACGCAATCTTGCAGGAGAAGACAGAGTATTTGGTGTACATGCTAGTTATAAAATTGCTCCTGGGTATCCTAGAAGAAGCCACAATAGTTCAAGAGTGGCGAATTGGTTTATTCTACAATTTAGTGAAAGAGGGATGAAATTAATCCCTTGTTCTAAGAACTGTTATGTAACTGGGGTTATAGAACCTATTACTTTGTAATTTTAGAATTTTTTATTTCTTTTAATTCTCTTACTGTTTGGCAATGTGCGCACACTTCTTTTAGTTTAGGTAAATCTTCACCACAATCAATACATTTTGTCATAATACCCCTCCATACAAATATCATCAATAAACTTATCAAAATTCTCTATCTTACAATTCACAAACAATTTATTTAAATCTTCTCTATTGAAACTTTTTTTAGACCAATCTTTCAATTTAGAATTATAAACCCTTAATGGAATAATAAACAATTCACTATTTTTAAGATTTTTCTCCCATAATAAAATACCTATAAGAGAAATATTTCTTTCTAAACTATTTTGAAAAAGTTGTAAATCATGTAATTGTGTAAGTCTTTTTAAACTAAAAGAAACCCTTCCATCTTTTATTTTTGATTCTTTGCATTCTAAAATAAAATTATTCTTTGTTGTTAAAATAATAAAATCACCAACACTTTTATGAAAAGCCAATGGCATAACCATATTTTTCTGGAACCACAATTTCTCAGTAGTGTTATTAAGTGCTTTGCTTATATAACCTTCTAAATGTTGCTTTTTCATTTAATCATCTCGCTCCTTTTCTTTTAATCTTTCTTCTTTATTTAAATCATCTAAGTCATCATTAGAAAGACTTTGCCAACACTTTAACAACAATTTATCTAAATTTTTTTTACTTATCATTTAATCATCTCGTTCCTCTAAATCTTTATTACCATTTTTTTTTAAACAATAATCAATTACAATAACATTGTTTTTTCCACAAGACTCACAATCATGAGTAATAAAACCACAAGACTCAGCATAATAAACTTCTTTTTGCTCAACATTACAATAAGCACACTTTAAACCACTAATCGTTATCCTATCACCCATACTTAATCACCTCTATTTGCAACATTTACTATGTTGTATCTTCCCCTTGTAAAATATTATATATTTTATCTTTTAATCTAATAAATTTAATTTGAGTTGTGATTAAACCATCTCTTTTATCATAGTCACTTTCATTTTTAACTTGTTGTTTTAAACTTTCTTCAAATTCAACAAGTTTTAATTTAATTTCTAGTTTTAATGACTCTTTCATTTAATCATCTCGCCCTCGTAAAATTCTATGTTTTCTATACTTATTTGCTTTTTTAACAATTCTCTTTTGTTCTTTAGCAAAATAATTTGGTAAATACCATTCTTTTACACTATCAACATATAATATATTAGCTATTATTTGTAGTTCTCTTTTAGTAAAATCACATTTCATTTAATCATCTCGCTCCTTGTAAAATTTCCTTTTTTCTATCTTCTAAATATTGCCAATATTCATTATTATAACCTAATGATTTCTTTAGTTTTTCAATTTCTTCTAAAGCTCCTTGTTTTCTACCTCTTTTAAATTCACTATAGGTTTCTTTACTAAAATTTTTTCTTGTCATTTCAAGAATATCATTATCATCCATCATATCACCATTTAAAGCATAAGCTCAGTTACGCTCTTAACTCAATTCAAAACTCTTTTAGAGTTTTGTAACTATTGTCTTTCCTCCAATTCCTTTTGTAATTCTAATAAATGTTTTTTGCAACAAATAATTTGGATATTTGCAACCCCTAATCTAAAATAATTTGTTGGAGTTATCATAGAGTTTAATGCATATTCCATTTGAACTTCTTTACACTTTTTGCATGTCATTTATCATCATCCCATTCACTTTCAATAAAATCAAGAGTTCCTTCTTCTTTATCTGGTTCTAAAGAAGATAAATCATCTTTCATTAAAAAAGCAATATCTGAACAAGAAACATCTTGTTGGTCTTCATCATCTTTTTCAAGATATAAACTTTTTCTAAGTTTTTTATATTCTTCTTTTGTTATTCTACTTCTTAATATATATGTTATTTCAGACTTCATTTCAACATATACTAATCTCTTTTCATCTTCCATAATACCACCATTTAAAACATAAACTCAATTACGCTTTGTCTCGCCCTCGTAAAATTCTTTAATTAATTTTTTTTTCCAAATAATATGTGAAATAAGTACTGAAGCTGCCCACACTAACATAATTATTAATCCAACCCATTGATTTATCACTGTTAATAAAGTGCCTAAAGGTAATCCAATAAAAACAAGGAATAAAATATTATTTGATGTTCTATACCATTCTTTTTTAACTTTAATT
>Ga0307929_1001930_pt1 | contig 14387 bp, 10 predicted proteins | sample AceLakmetage1330_FD_203160 | JGI IMG/M metagenome (GOLD analysis project Ga0307929, IMG submission 203160) | Saline water microbial communities from Ace Lake, Antarctica - #1330 | ecosystem: Environmental > Aquatic > Non-marine Saline and Alkaline > Saline | place: Antarctica: Ace Lake...
AAAATGCACAGATCCTGAAAATTTATCAGCTTGTACAAAGAACTGAAAGTGAAATGCTGAAAACAAAAAATTTCGGACGAAAATCCTTAAATGAGATAAAGGAGGTCCTGACATCCATGGATCTCACTCTTGGAATGGATCTTGAGGGATTTGTGCCACCTGAAATGGATGAAAAGGATGAGGGATTTGGGCCACCTGAGAAAGTCTAACCCAACGAAGGAGAATAAATTTTCCCATGAGACACAGAAAATCAGGCGTAAAGCTAAATCGAACATCAAGCCATCGAAAGGCGATGTTCAGAAATATGGTCACCTCTCTTTTTAAACACGAGAGAATCAAAACCACCGACGCCAAAGCCAAAGAACTCCGAAAACTTGCCGATAAGATGATCACATTGGCCAAACGGGGGGATCTTCATGCCCGACGTCAGGCCTTTTCCGTTATCAGAGAAAAGGATGTGGTACATCAGCTATTCAATGACGCTGTAGACAAGTTTGGCAGCCGTCAGGGGGGATATACCCGGATTATCAAACTGGGGCCCAGAACTGGTGATGCCGCTCCCATGGCCATGATTGAATTGATCATTGATTGAATTGATCACAAATAACTGAACACAAATAATTGAACAATTCCTCCGCCGGATGCCGTGGGATCATTGATAAAAACAGTGAAATATTAAACTGATTGATGGTCTGCTACTTTACAGGAAGCGGGATTGTTAGTCTTCATAAAAAAACCGATTGTCGGGGAAACCCGGCAATCGGTTTTTTTTATAAGAAAATCCCGGCAAATCAAGGTGCAATAAGTACCCGAGCACAAGTTGCTCAATATTAGATTCCACATTGGCTTTCCATCACCGGTTATTCCCTCTTCGGGCGGATCAGAAAAGTTTCTTCGGATACCCTTGCCGTTGTCTATACATTCCCCTTTCAGGGTTGTAGCTGGACTTTTACCAGCAAGTTTATGACCATGCCGGTCACACTCCGATGGACTTTTTGGGATGTCCATTCAACTGTTGCTCATTTATAGGTAAAATCAATTCTGTCGGTTCATAAAGGCCTTATCTGCGGCCTTTTCCCCATCAGTTGATTTTTCTGATGAATTATTCCTCTTGTTTAATGCAACTTCACCAATGTGCTCCCAATTTCTTGTAGTCCCAGTCCAGCGTTCCGGGTGAGAAGCCTTTGCCTCCAGGTAGACCTGATGACGGTTTTCAAGAATTTCAATATCCCCACCTCCTTAATTGTTCTTAACAATCATGAAAAACTTGCTGGTTAAGCATCATAGAAAAGTGTGGCACGCTTTACAAAAAAAGTAGCCCATTTTGGCATCCTTCATTCCTGTTTTACACTTTCATAAGGTGACTGCCCATTTTACGGTGCGCGTCCTTTAAAAAGTGTAAAGTACTTTTAGGATGATATGAAGGATGCCCCCATTTTAGGCAAATCCGTTTGGAGTTATTAGAGGTTGATCTTTTTACATCCTTCTTTCTGGAAGATTCAGATCTTCTCCACGTTGATAACTTTCATAAATTTCCATTGGGGTTTTATATTTTAAGGCTACCCGCCTAAGCCGGGACCCTTTGTAAAATCAGGGGCTTGCAAAGATCAAGATTTCGGATACCTCAAGACTGCAAATTGTCCCGCTTTAGACAGGTAGCCTATTTTAATGAGCCATGTATTCTGAAATAATTATAAAATCCCATAAAGTCCACTGTTTCAGCATATGCCTGAGATATCGTGGTTGAATAAATTCAGCATACAGGATTGAATTATAAAAGCCTTTATATGGGCATTTTCATTCGGTGTCGCCGGGGGAATCAATTCATGCAGAACCTGGTCTTCTCCAAAATTGCCTACATGATCCATAAAAACATGTGAAGTCATTTGAGGTCCATTATCACTCCTGATAACCAACTGGATGGTGAAAATTTCTGCGCTGTTCTGCTCTTCTCTCGTAAAATAAATGCCAACCGCCATTTGTGCTCATAGGAGTTCATAATAAATAATTTACCCATCTTCACTTAAGGCATGCCGTAAAGACAGACAATTAAGCTTGAAAGTGGGTAGTTTTATTCTTATGAAGTCCCTAATGCCAAATCTCTAAAAACTTCACCGAGATATTTTCTTAACTGGCCGTAAATAGTTTTTTTCCAGTATTTTGGAATCCAAACTATATGATACTTGCAATCATAAGTCGTATGGTTTAGTTTTATATTGTTGTTCATTGAAAGTTTCCTTTTCTGTGATCTTTGAGTGGCTCACATTTTTGAAAACTTTCTTATATTCCCGCAAATGTCAAACTTTGGGACTCTCCCAGGCAAACCCGGGGGTTTAGTTGAGGCACAAATAATGGTCTAAATATTGATTTTTTAGTTTTTAATGTAAAAATAACACTGGAGTTTTTATGTCACAAAAAATTGAACAATTTGAGATTTCTAATGAAACTGAAAACGAATATCTTATTGAGCCCATTAACGGTAGAGAAATCGGTATTGATTTAGGAACCTGCAATTCAGTTGTCTCCTACATTAAAGATGGAACAATTAACACTCTAAGAATAAGAAACAAGGAAATAATACCTTCTGCTATTTTTTTCAAGAATCCTAATGAAATTTATTACGGTGAAATTGCTCTCAAACAAGGATTTCAAAATCCTGAATCTATCGCAAAACTATTTAAAAGAAAATTAAAAGACAGACAGGATAAAATTAAAATAGAGTTTCAAGACAAATCAGTTTACATAATAGACACAAATATTTTTATTGATGAACCTACAATATTAAAGCGTTTTAAAGAATATGACAAAATCGTTGTTTCAGCAAAAGTTATTGACGAACTTTCCTATAGAGCAGAACAACCAGAGACTCAATTTCAAGCTACTATAGCGGTTAAAGCCATTAAAGAGTATGAAGAAAAACTTATATTTGAAAGTTCTGATTCTTCTCTGCTTCCTGAAGATTTGGACAAAAGATCTAACGACAACCTGATACTTTCAATTGCATTGAAGCTACGAGAACAAAACCCTATCATATTAACATCAGATAAAGAATTTCAACTTAAATGCAAAATAAATAACATCATATACAATTCCCTGAAAACATTTCTTTCCAGTTACCCTAAAAGTAGTGAAAATAGCTTTGAAATTTCAGGTGAAGAAGCAAGTGCCTTATTTTTAAAATATCTAAAAAATGAAGCCAGTAAAACCATAGGGCCAATATCTAAAGCTGTAATAACTGTTCCTGCAAATTTTAATACAGTTGAAATTGAATCAACCAAACGTGCTGCCTTGCAAGCAGGCTTTGAAGAAACAATCATTTTCCAGGAACCAACAGCCGCAGCAATAGCATATGGATTTGAACTAAAACAGGATAAAAATATTTTAATTTATGATTTTGGTGGTGGAACATTTGATGTTTCAATTATTAAAGCACAGTCAGACAAAATTTTTAATGTCATGAATACAGGAGGAAATTCAAACCTTGGCGGAGAGGATTTAACTCGAGAGCTGGTTGAGTTCATTTATGATGAGCTGGAAGAAGAGTATGGAATAAATATGTACAGCCATGAAGAAAGTCAATTAACCATAGATCACTATCGCAAAAATGAGACAGATATTTATGCCGAGGCAGAACGTGCAAAAATCCAACTTTCCGACTTTAAAGAAAAAAGTATCGATTTTATTCTTTTATATATTTCTGATAACGATCTTAAGCCCTTTTCTATCAACATAAGTAGGAACAAGTTTGAAGATCTGGTCAGGGAAAAAATTAGCAACACATTTAAAACATTAGATAAAACCATTACAGGTGCCAATATATATGCAGAAGATATTGATATTATAGTATTAGCAGGCGGAACATCCCTGATGCCCATTATCCAGGAAAGAGTTAAGAAATATTTTGGAAAATCAGCAAATTTTGAAAAGAATACAGCAACAGTGATTGCACAGGGTGCTGCAATAAAAGCCAGTTCTGAACTGGATGATGGGGAAGATGGAATTCAGGAAAAAATCACGCTTTTTGAAAAAACAACGTCAGATTTCGGGGTTGAAGTTGACGGTCATCAATTTCATTGTTTGATTCCTGCAGGTAGTGATTTGCCTATATCTCAGGAGAATGATTATTCTCCAGTTAAAGAAGGACAAAAAGATTTGCGTATTTCGGTTTATCGCCGGGACAAAGATTATCCAGATACATATAGGACTTTTGATGAATATATTGACTTTATTGATAAAATATTAATCACAAAGTTACCACCCATTGATTTTAGTGATACTATCAAAGTTGTTTTTGAGCTTAGTAAAGAAGATATTCTTAGCGTAAATGTAAAAATTATGGATTTAAAAGGAAGCATAATAGAATCTGGTAACACACTCATTAATAAAGCCAGTGGAAATGCACTGCAACAGGTATAGAGACGCAAACTATGAACAATGACCGATGCACTAATGATCTGCCTCCTTTGAAGGACGTTGATGTTCAAGAGGTAAACAAACTAATTCAACTATACGAGATTCTTTTTAACTGCTTAAAATCTAATAAAAATGATCATTCCCATTTATTAGAAAGATTTGAGTGTTATCAACCTAAAGAACCCTTTTATAAAAAACTTCAGCACTATTCAGACTTGGAAAAGTTAGTAGATGAATTTAATGGGAAAACAGATGATATGCAAAAAAATATTGATATAAATATTAATCCTCATTTCAAATCTTCCCATGGTCAAAATATTGATAAATTGCTTTCTTCTATTCGTAACATAATTAAAGAATTTGTCTCAACAGTTCGTTTAAAAACAAAAAAAATAAAACTAAACAAATCAGCTACTGTAGAAGAAATTCAGAGCGATTTTTATATTATTTTAAGCAAATTGCTAAAAAAGAATCTCATAGACCGTATTATCCCAGCATTTTTCCTTGGTATGCAGAAAGGAAATCATATCAAAATATACGAAGGAATTTTAAAGAATATTAACCTTTTTCTATCTGAATTAGGAGTCTATACCTTGAAAATTGCAATCGGTCAAAAGATTGATTTTGAAATCTGCGAAGGAGTTCTTTCTGATCAAAACAAAACCAGTAGATATGAATTACAGGAAACAATAAAAGAGATCAGGCAATTACCTTATGTTTTTGATGATAAACATATTGTTGCTGAGGGGAAAGTTGTTGTTTGGAGGTATTGCAATGACTGATGGATTATATCTTGGTATAGATTTTGGAGTATCTACAAGTTATGTCACCAAATGGGATGATAAAAACAGAAAAGCATTGCCAGTTATCGGCATAGACAGACAACTGGGGGGAAATAATTTTTTTAATACTGTTATCTACTATGAATCTGATACAAATAAGGTGATCGGTAATCTTTCATCTCAAAGAAGTATTGATGATCCTCTAAATGTTATCGAAGGTATTAAAACCAAACTTAAAATTAATAACTGGAAACAAATGGTTCCTTCTCTATCCCGTGAACTCTCTGCCGAAAAGGTTGTTGAAGATATTTTTAGAGGTATCAAAAAACGTGTTGAAGAAATTCATGGTGGAATTCCTGTCAAAGGAGTTGTGATGGCCATTCCGTCTTATTTTCAGAAAGATGAAATAGCAAAATTAAAATCGGCATTAGAAAATGCCGGTTTTAAAGTTCTTAAATTTGTTGAAGAATCTGTTGCTATTATTATGGGTTGTGGTCTGTGGGACATGCTATCGATTGGCACAAAGGAAAAAGTTCTTCTTTTAGATATTGGAGCAGATGCTTTTGAACTTTCTATTATTGATTTGAGCCGAGAAGCCAATAATAATATTAATTTTGAAATTTTATACACTGAAAGAACACCACAACTGGATGGAAATAGAATTGAGGATATCCTTGTCAAAACATTTGAAGATGATCTCGGGTATGAAATAGCCTTGATAGCGGAAGAAAAACAGCGCAGAAAGGATCAATTACAACTGATTGAGGCAGCAAATGAATTGAAAGAAAATTTATCCTATGAAGATGAATCCGAGGTTTTTTGTTGTGGGCTTGATAAAGGAAAAACTCTGAGCCAAACTGTTAATTTACAAACATTTAATATGTTACTCCACAGACATGGCTTTATAAACAGAATGAAGCAAATAATCGAAAATTCACTTGTAGAAATTAATTGTGGAGCAGAGGATATTGACAGGATTCTTTTGGCTGGGGGATCAGCAAACATACCCCTTATTCACTCTGAAATTAAAAATATTCTCGGTAAGTCACCAGAAAAAATGGGTAACCCAGCGGAATTTATCGGTAAAGGTTCCGGGCAATTATGCGGTAAAATTTTAAATGGATCTCTTTTATATAAAATATTCTTTTCTGATAAAAAACACTCTCCCATTGTTTGCTATGATATTGGCATTGTAATAGGAAATAAATTTATCCCTTTCATTCAGCCAAACCGCGACCATTTAATGCTTTCAGATATTAGATATTACAAAATCAAAAATAATAATAATGCAACTCTGAGTATATATAAAAAAGATACAAGCAATGCATCTTCCCCTTCCTTTGTAGGTAAAATACAGATGGGTAAGTTATCTCTTACGGACAATATTATAGGGATTCAACTGGGAGTAGAAAATTGTGGATCTGTCATTTGTCATCTTTATGAAAAAAATTGTATAGATCCATTCCAATCGGAGAAGTTATAATTACAACAATCAAGTTGCACAACTTAGAAAAGCAATAAAATGATTTGCCAATAAAGATAAATTTAACATAATCTGACCCGTTTAGAGAATGCACTCAAGTTTTTCATAGGACGTAAGTATGATTATTTGACGGTGATGTGTAATTTATTTATTCGTTTAATAGAGCTCATTACAAGCATAATATCAATATGACATAATGAGAGCATTATCTATCCATATTACGAATTACATAAGAAGAATCAATGCTCTTTAAATTTTGCGAGCTGTGCGGGTTAGGTTGGACCGGAACCTCAGTGCTATATTTTCAAGGTATAGATACAGCTTGAAGGCTCAAATAACCCTAAATTATAATATTCGTATTGTTAATGCGCTGCAAATAATTGCTACCCGCACAGCTCAAAATTTTGACAACCATTTTTATTCCCTATTTATCAAGTGTATGCATAACATACTTATTAAAGAGTTTTAAACAATAGATCTATGGAGATTTTAATGGCAGAGATAAAGTTCAATCATGATAAAAAAGATTCTCAAGTAAAGGAATTATTGGGCGAAGATAAGGAGGCTTGGTGGCGTTTTAAAATATTGAAAGAAGCTACTAAACTAAAATGTAACCAAGACAAAAAAGATAACGAACAAGATCGAAGAAAAATTGCAGAAACATTTGATGAAGTGTCTTTTGAATTTGTAACCGACACTTTTAATCTTCTTGACACAAAAGGCGAAATTACAAGCCTTAAATCTTTAAAGAGTGATCAACAAAATCTTCAATCTAATGATAAAAAACCAAAACAACAAAATTTGAACGCTGGGAAGAGTCCCTTACAAAAAAAGAATCCTGTTAAATCTAAACCATCAAAATCAAAAGGTTCAAGCACTAAATTAAAAACATCTGCGAATAATGATAAACAACAAAACAATGATACGATAATAAAAAAAGAAAAAAGTACCGAGCAAAACATTAATCGAAAACTAAAAAAAAATTTAAATGATATAAATAATAGTTTAGAAGAAAAAATTGATGGGCTCAAAAAAAACATTAAAAAAACTTTTGAAAATGAGATAAAGAAATTAGATATTAAAGAACATTTAATGGAAATTAAAAACTCTCTTAAAAGCAAAGCTTCGGCCAATGATATCCTCAACCTTTATGATCAAATAAATTGTTTATTAGATTCTAAAATTCAGAAATTCAACGCTGATTTTGATGATCATATCACAGACAAACATTTTTCAATTAAACTCGACAATATTGAACGAACTCTTGAAACATTAGAAGGCAAATTAGTTATACTGGAGGATATTCATAATAGTTTAAGTAAAGCTGAGCAACAATTTTCGCCGAGATCATCAGAATCCGAATCTAATTTTGATTTTGAGGAAGAAAATTCTATAATAAAACTATCTAAATATTGTCAAAAATCTCTTACAATATTGACAACATCAGCAAGACATCATTTTAGACATCAAGCAGAAGTAGCCAGCGCAAAAAAAACTACGTCAAACCATCAGGAGTCGAAGCATTGTGAAAAAGAAATTTTCAACCAAGGCACTATAGATAGAGAAACTAAACTCATTAAAGACCTTATCTATAAATTTTCAGATTTAGATGCCCTTTTTTCAAGCAATAAAGAAAATGATAAGATTATAGTTAGTTTTTTAAAAAAGCATGGTCTGGGCAAATGCGAGAGCTTGAGCAAAGGAGATTTTGTTGAAATAACAGAGGAAACTAAGAAGGAATTTGAACGAAAAGCTAATTTCAAAGAGGAAGGCGACTACACAGTCGTCGCCTCATGTTTTGAATTAAATGATGATATTGCAAAAAAAGCCAAGCTTGAACTGAAAAAGGAGTAATCATCAGAATGAGAACCTTTTCCCCCACACTGTCTTGCGGTATTGATTTAGGAACAACAAACAGTACTGTTTCCGTGATACGAATAGAGACACAAACCGATGATCCCATTGAAAAACTGGAAGTTCATCCCATCTATCAATATGATGAAAATTATAAATTCGATAAAAACTCTGAGCATCTTCCATCTTCTATATATTTTGATTTAGACAACAACCGTGTTTTCACCGGTAAATATGCAAAAAATATATATTCCTCCGGAAACAAGGCTCTCCAGACAATACGTTCCGTCAAAACAAGAATTGGAGGAGAATCCTTAATTGAAGTTCCGAAAATCAGTAATCCTGACGATATTACATATATTGACATGATTCAATGCTCGGCACTTTTGCTGAAAACCATAAGGCAGTCATTAAATACCCAGTTTAATGAAAAAATTAATGACGTTGTCATTACTGTCCCGGCTGCTTTCAATACTGATGAAAGACAGGCAACAAAGAATTCAGCTCTGCTGGCTGGCTTTAAAAAAATTGAAATATTGGATGAACCTACAGCAGCCCTGCTATACTATATAAACAGCAAAATAGATCTCCAGGAAACAGACCACCGGAACGCATCCGGTAATAGCGATGACTACAAACTGGTTTATGATATCGGAGGCGGAACTTTAGATGTCAGCATTGCCAGAATCATTAAAAACAATCAAGGCATTCTGGAAATAGATGTAGTTGTTCGTTCGCCGAGGATGGACTTAGGCGGTGATGATTTTGATCATTATTTGGCAGCATATTTTTTATCCGAATTTGAAAGTGCAAGAAAATCAATTGAAGATAGAAGCAAAAAAGAGCAAAGCCAAATTATCGCCCGAATTGTTTCTCAGGCTGAAAAAGAAAAAATTGAGATGAATAAAAACATTAAGTTAAAACTTAATCATCCTGGAAAATTGAAAAAATATAAACGGTATGTAGATTTTGAAGTTGCAAGGGGAATGTATGTTCAAGATATTATTATTACGAAAGAAATATTAGATGAAATATTTTTTGATTTGATTCATAGAGATATTTTAAAGCCTGTTGAAGAGAGCTTAGCCTATGCTGATCTTCATAAAAAGCAAATTTCAGAAGTTATTATCACAGGTGGAATGTCTGGTTACTATGACGTAGAACAGGCATTAGGTAAATTCTTTGGTACACAAACCCGTTTAACCCCCATAGACAGTGCTACCTCTGTTTCTAAGGGAGCTGCAATACACCACTATAATCTACATGATGTCAAACTTAAACGAATAAAGCTCAAGGATAGAATGGCTGATGACATATACATAAAAGTCGGAAATGAATTTATAATGCTTATTTCCAGAACAACATTACCAGATACAGCCGGAAAATTTGAATATGTCATACCAGAAGACGGGTTGGCGGAATTGTCCGTTTTTTTATATTATGGTACGAGCAATAAAGCCGAAACGCTTACTAAACTTGCTGGAAAATTTTTTCCATTAACAGATAAAATTTACCAGGGAGATATAATTAATATTGAATGGTTTCTTGACAAGGATAAAATAATTTCAATAAAAGTAATCGAGCTGAATGGTAATTTAACTGTTGAAAAAGACAATAATTACAATTCTGATCTTATCCAAAATAATTTTATCCAAACATTAGAGATAAATGCATAAGGCGTATGAAATGATTGATAAAGAGTTAATATTTATTACTGTCGAACGAATAAAAAAGACACTGAACCGTAGATTTGAAAAAGATGCTGACTTTTATATCTCAAATCAGGATATTCAGGAAGTAAAAAAACTCATCTGTTTATCAAACTTTGAAACAATTGCAGCATGGCTAAAGATGAAAAGATTTTCAGCGGAAATTTTGACAAAAGTCATTTTAACTAATGCCTGGCTAATTCAGCCATTGCCCTACAATAAAATAAAAGAGCTAATCAATATAATTAAACAATGTAATCCAGTAATACTTCCCGAACTTATGGAAGAAATTATTTCAAATCAAATTGATGTATCACTTGATTTGAAATTATATCTGGAGCCACTATATTACAAGGCTGTTCCAATAGAAACATGTCAACAAGTATTAGATAGTGGACACCGTAATATAGAAGTTTTGAAAATTTGTTATAAACGAATGATGTCACTTTTTTATTCTTCCAATGAATTATACAAAAAATCAAAATCATATTTCCATCAATATCCTGATCTATCAAAAAAAATAGGCAAAATTGATATTTGCTATTTGAACAAAACAGAACAAAATGCTTTTTTGAAGTTGATATTGGAACAAGAAGTACTTATCGATACGTCTCCAGTTTCGATTTGGATCAATACAATCAATTCGTTTAAAAAAGAAGCATTTGATATTTCAATACAATCTCTCAACACAGTTGGTCAAAATGATAGTAACTTTAAAAAGAAAAATGTTATTAACTTAATTATTTTCAGGCTCATAAACTATGACATTAATAATAGTTATTATATCAATGAAGTTATTGATTTATATCACAAGAAACCAGAACTCAGATTCAGTCTGATATTAGGATTAAGAAAAATTAATAATTTAAATATAGCTCAAAATATTCTTGCAGAATATGAAAGCATTGGTATTGAAGATCACCCAATGTTTCAAGAAGTTATTTTTGAAATCAAGACAGGAAATAAGAAGAATTTTGTGATAAATGACATTAATGATATCTTAATCCAAATCAATAACAAACCATTACAACATATCAAATATATTAGCAGGATTCTCCTTAAAAATCCAAATTTTAACCAGCTATTTGAAGAATTTTTTTCTATACAATACATAGAAAATTCTACCATACAAACGCTTATAATAGAAACTATAGTCTCTTCAGGTACTCGTTTGATTGGCATAAGTTTGAACTTTTGGAACATTCAAAGAGATGAAAATCTGAAAGAAAAATTATTAATATTATTCAGCAAGGATGAATTTAAAACGTCAAAAACAAAACAGTTTGTTTACGAAAATAATTTTAATCTGTATCAAAGACTCTATGGTAAAGGTGTGTAAGTTATGGGGATTTTTGTAGGAATTGATTTGGGTACAACGAATTCACTTTGTTGCTCTTTGATTGACGGGGATTTTAAATTTTTAACTTTCAGAGGGGGGAGTCACCTTTTACCTTCTTCTCTTTTATACCGTGATGGCAAAATGATTGTTGGAGATATGGCACGTAAAAAGTCAGTGCTTTATGCTGAAAATTACATAAGCTCATCAAAAACATTTATGGGTGATTCCACAAAAAAATGGAAGTTGGAGGGCAGAGAGTTTAGCGCAACAGATGTAGCCACTGAAATACTATCATACATTAAGCAAGAAATTGAAAAACAATTCAATTTGAAATCCGAACCTGACTCCGAATTTGAGCATAATAAAACAATATCAGCAGTGGTCACTGTTCCTGCTTATTTTACAGCAAACCAAATTGATGAAACAAAAAAAGCTGCTGAAAAAAGCGGTTTTTATGTCAAACAAATCATCCCTGAGCCTATAGCTGCAGGAGTTGCTTATGGCTTCGAGGACAAAATTAATGAAAAAATTGCTGTGATTGATATTGGCGGTGGTACATTTGATACTTCAATCCTGGAAGCTTTAGGAAATTCATATAGAACGCTTGCTATTGAAGGGGATAACAAACTTGGCGGAAATGAGTTTGACGAAATAATTATGGACATTTTTTTTAGACATATTCGTAAAACTGCCGGCATAGATTTGACATCTCTGGAAAGTTCCAAGCTTTCCAAAGAAAATTATTTGCAGGCAAAGCAAAGATTGATGGCAGAAGCGGAAAATAAAAAAATTCAATTGAGCAGTGCTGAAAAAATTTCCATCGATATTCCGAACCTATTTGAGCACAACAATTATGTATTTCATACTGAAATTTCGAGAGATAAATTTGAAAAAGACATATCCTCATTAATCAAAAAAATTGAACGAAAAATTGAAACTTCTCTTCGGGAAGCATTTGGTAACAATAATGATGATATAGATAAAGTAATTTTGGTTGGAGGTACATCCTATATTCCCAGAATACAAAAATGCATCCATGAATATTTTAACCAGGCACCATATTCGGATAAAGATTTGTCAAAATTAGTGGCAATGGGGGCTGCAATAATAGCAGATGATGCATCAACAATTGAAATCCGAGATAAAATATCACATTCATTAGGAATTCGGCTTTTAGGCGATAAATTCTATCCACTATTAAACAAAAACGATGTATACCCCATTTCTGTTTCTAAAAAATTTCCATATAATGGCAAAAATTCTAATAATTTTTATCTTACAATATATGAAGGAGAAGATGATTTTGTTGGTAATAACCATTACTATGGTAGATTGAATCTACAAGGTATCGCAGATCTCAAATTTGGCAAAGCATTAATTCAGGTAACTTTCTCCTTTAACAAGAATAGAATTTTAGAAGTAAAAGCAAAGAATGTTGCTTCTGGAGATGAAAAAACACAAAACATAAAAATTGATAAAACAACTACAATTTAAAAAGTATCTGATAAAATACACTATTGATTTTTGAAAAAAAGAGACAGACTTTTTTTCTAAATATTAACGGGTTATATACCGAAACAAGCTACTTATATGCTTTCCAAAATGCTTGATATGGATTGCAACAAAGGGGAGAGCAATATGACAATCGGAGAACCGAGACATACGTGAATGATCTACTTTACTAATATTACAATGGGTTTGCAATATCAGCATCACTTCTCCTACCCTTGTTGATTCTCACTTTAGTCTGACACAAATTTCCTGATTATTTGGAAAAATTAGATATTGTTTCAACTTAAATTGACTTCTTCAATCAAAAAAAATATATTGTGCGACAATTACCTTGTCCGGTGATGACAGTTATCTTGTCCGGTTAAAAATGTGATAAAAAAGCCGACATTTAACCCTCATTTCAAGGAGAGATATATGTCGGGAAACCCCATCAATGAAACTCAAAGAAGGATTTACATGTCATTACAGAATCAAGGTAAAGCACAAATCACATCGGCAGTCAAAGCAGGCATAAGCGAGAGGTCAGGTCGCAGGATAGAAAATAATGATACAAGGTTTAAGAACGTAGGGGCAGAATCTATTTCTGCCCCATGTTGTGGGCAAACCAAGATGGATTTTTAATCTTTGTTATGGGCGGATCAGGGTCTTAAGTACCCGAGCATATATTCTTCAAGATAAAATCCAGAAATATCAAGGATATATATTCATTGAATACTGAAAAACATATGTGTGGGTACTTAGCATAGTCCGCCCGTGGTGGTTATATGAACAAAGTTATTATCTGATATTTTATCCCCCGATGGTGAACATCTGGGAGTTGACTTTTTCAGGGACCTTTCCCCCCAGTGAGTGTTGCAGCGGTTTATTGGCAATGGTCTCCAGGATGAGGGATTTGATATCTTCACGGGTGCCGCCATTTCTTACAACCGAAAGGATGTCCGTTTCGTAGTTGTGCAGCAGGCAGGGACGGAGCATTCCCGTTGAGGTCAGGCGCAGTCGATTGCATTGATGGCAAAAGTGGGAACTCACCGGTGAAATAAACCCGATTTCACCCAGGGCATGTTTGGCGGTGAACCGCTGGGCCGGTCCATCGTGTTTCCCTTTTTCCATGGGTGTCAGTTTTCCCAGGGCCGATTCCACCCGGGCGGATATTTCTGGAATCAGCATCTGCTGATCCATGGTGACCCCTGAATTGCCCATGGGCATATATTCAATGAAGCGCACATGGAAAGGATGGGAAAGCACCAGGCGTGCCATTTTTTCAATGTCGTCTTCATTGATTCCCCTCAAGGGCA